>OBLN01000408.1_pt1 | contig 15683 bp, 14 predicted proteins | sample 1519301 | NCBI WGS metagenome assembly OBLN01 (sample SAMEA2452533, study PRJEB22499) | sediment metagenome | reverse complement strand
GACAAACATTATGATCAGTGGTGCCCTTATAAGCATCGCAGTTCTTCTGTATATTGCTGAAGCGAGAAGAAAGATAAATGAGGACTTCGAAGAGATCAACTCCCAGCTTAACAGCAGCAAGGATAAGCTGCAGCTGATTCTGGACTCAACAGTTGAAGGAATATATGGGATGGATAGGGAAGGGGTATGCACCTTCATAAACCAAAGTGGCCTTAAGATTCTGGGTTACACAAGCCAGGAAGAAATGCTGGGCAAGAATATGCATTACCAGATTCACCATTCATACAGGAACAGTGATCTAATGCCGGTTGAGGAATGCAAGATTCTTAAATCCATAGATGAAGGGAAACCAGCGTATGTCAATGATGAGGTTTTCTGGAGGAAGGATGGATCCTGTTTTGACGTGGAGTATAATTCACATCCCCAATTGGAAAAAAGTGAGATAGTTGGGGCAGTTGTTACCTTTACAGATATTACCGAGCGAAGGGAAATTGAAAAGAGGATCCAATATCTTAGCTTCCATGATCCAGTAACTGACCTGTACAATAAGACATTCTTCCAAGAGGAACTGAAGCGGCTTGACGTGGAGAGAAACCTTCCTATATCTGTAATTATGGGGGATATAAATGGTCTTAAACTTACCAACGACATCCTGGGTCATGAAGCTGGCGATGAGCTGATAAAGGCAGCTGCCCAGACCATGAAGGAGGTCTGCAGGGCAGACGACATCATTGCCCGAACAGGTGGAGACGAGTTCACCATACTTCTACCTTCAACAAGTCTTCAGGAAGCAGAAAAGGTAGGGAAGCGGATAAAAGAGAACATTGAGGCTAAAAAGATCAATATATTCAAGGGTAGCATTTCAATTGGCTGTGCCGAGAAGACATTCGTAGGAGAAGGTATGGAAGAAATTCTTAAGCTGGCTGACAAAAGGATGTATATGGATAAGACACTGAACAACAATACTGTTTCAAAGAATCAGCTTAGTAATCTTATGAATACACTTCATGAGAGAAGCCCCAGGGAGAAAAGTCATGCTGAAGAGACCGCCAGGATCAGTGGCTTGATAGGGAAATCCCTTAATTTGAGGCCTGAAATACTGAAGCGGCTTAAGGATGCAGCCTATTACCATGATATTGGTAAAATAATCCTTTCAGCTGAGATTCTTACAAAAAAAGGAGCATTGACTCAGGAGGAGCAGCTTGAGATGGAACAGCATCCCATCGCAGGCTACAGGATTCTAAACCTTTTCAACGAGACTGTAAATATTGCAGAAATTGTGTTTGCACACCACGAGAGATGGGATGGACAGGGGTACCCTAAGGGTCTTAAGGGTATAGAGATTCCAGTCCTTTCAAGGATAATTTCTGTCTCGGAGGTCTATGATTTCCTCACAAGGGATAGTAATGGAAGGATGCTGACAAAAGAAGAAGCCATCAAAGAGATTGAAGCTGAAGCTGGAAGCAGATTTGACCCAATGGTAACAGGGGCATTGGTCAAGATAAAGGATAAGATTTAGCACAGGGAGAGTTCATAGCTCTCTCTTTTCTTTACCCAAAACTGTATATATGCAAAAAAACAGGGTATCTCTAATAGAGGAGGTGTGAGATGCTGGATAAGTGCATAGCAAGAGCAAGAAATGCGGAAATATATTCCTGGGAAAACAACCTGGTCCTAAAGCTGTTCTATGATTTTATTCCTGCTGAGAAGGTGGATGCTGAGTTTTCAAAGACCATTCTTATCAGGAAAAAAACCCATATTTGCCCAGAAATTCATGACAGGATCTCACTGTATGAAGGCGAGGGAATTGTTTTTGAGAACATTCAGGGAAAATCCATAACCTACAACCTATTAAACAATCCTCTCCGGGTGAGGGAGCTGGCAACTGCAATGGGCAATGCACACCGAGACATACATAACATCGATATGGATAAGTTACCTGAAATAAAGGTTGAAATTAAAACCAAGATAGAAAACTCAATAATTCTTCATGAGGAGCAGAAAACCCAGCTTGAGGATATTTTAAACAACCTGCCCCATGAGGATAAGCTTTGTCATATGAATTTTCATCCTGACAGCATTTTTGTAGTCGGGGAGGGGGTTAAGGTTATTGATTGGATGGATTCCGGCAAGGGATATCCAATGCTGGATGTTGCAAAAACCGTTGTACTTCTAAGGTTTTCATCCTTACCTTTTCAGAATATGCTCTTTAGGGGTGTGGTAAAATTGAGCCGGGAGATACTCATAAAGGAGTATCTGGATGCCTATTTCCAAGGTGAGCAACATAATGAGAATGAGTTCAGGAAATGCATGCTTCTTGCTGCTGCAGCGAGGATAGATGAAAAATTGCCTGAATCTGAAGTTGAAAGATTAAAGGCCTTTATTTTGGAGGAGCTGTAGATGATAAGAAAATATACGATGGAGGATATTCCACAGATAATAGATCTGTTTGGAGACCATCATCCACTTATGGCAGGTGAGTTAAGCGAACTTGAGAATGCCCTTGAAAAAGGAATAAATATCAAGGTTAGTGAACTGGATGGTGAGCTTGAAGGAATGTATAACCTTCACATGTGGAACAGCCCTGAATGGGGAAAGTCGGGTGAGATACTCATTTCTGCCTTTGGAGCCCTTGAAAACAGAACAGAAGTGCTAAAGGAGCTGTGGAATAGGGCTGAAAGTGAAATCGAGACAAACCTGCTGGAGTTTCTGATGGCTTCACACAAGAGGGAGGACCATGACTTGGAGCTGCTGTATTCCAGAAACCAATTTAAGGAATGGTTCTCTGTCCTTGGCATGGTATATTCAGGAGGAAGGCTTCCTGAATCCAACCTGGAATCAAGATTATACACCGGTGAGGACTTTGAGGCTTACCACATGGCCATGGGTGACGCCTTTGAGACCATGAGAAGGGAAATCGATGTCAAGCCTCACAACATATTTGAGAATGGGGACCATGAAAGGATGGAGGTTCTGGAGAAGCAAATGGAGGATATGGCTGAAAATACATACCTGTTTTTCCATGGTGATGCCTGGGTGGGCTCAGCCATGATTCTTGGGAATGAAATCGATGAGCTTTTTGTCGTGCCATCTGAAAAGGGAAGGGGTTATGGAAGAAGAATTCTGCAAGACTGCGTGAATCAGATTATTGAAAGAGGCTATGGTGATGCATTCCTAAAAGTTGTGGATTGGAACAAGCAAGCAATTGGGATGTATAAGCAGTTAGGCTTCATGGAATATGTGAATATGAAATATCTAAGAAAAATAATCAGCCGGTAAACAATAGACTGGCTGATCATATTAAACAAATAGGGAAATTGCCGTGAATATAAGGAGCAATGCCATCACTGTATTTACAAGTTTATGGTGTTTTTTCATGAACAATTGGAAGACAGAACCGAACAATCCCCAGCTGACAGTTGAGATAAATCCAAGGGTAGCCATTATAAAGGAAAAAAGAATCAGTACGGCTGGAGAAGAATAATAGGGCACTAAAAAGGTGGAGGCTGTTGTAACACCATAGATTATACCTTTGGGATTTACAAATTGCAGCAAAAATCCCTTGGTGAATGTGGTGGTTCTTTTGCCCTCGTCAACTGTACCCTCTGAAGGTGGTTTGCTTTTATAGGTTTTCCATGCAAGCCAGCTTATGTAGGCTGCACCTATAAAGGTCATATATGGCTTGATCATGGGTATAAAATCAAAAAGGGTTTTGCTGAACAGATTGCTGAGAACTAGAACCATGAAGAATCCTACAAAGACCCCGTAATTGAAGTTGATGCTTTTTTTCAACCCGTATCTGCTTGAGTTTGACATTGACATTATGTTATTTGGGCCGGGTGTAAAGGTTGTTATGAATACATATGATAAAAATGCAGGTAAATTAGGCAATTTGAACACTCCTCGCTACGATTTAAAGAACTGAAGTATTACAATATTTTAACGCATATATTGATAGCTGTCAATGACATGGGGAATACAGGGGAAATCAAGTGATTGGTATGAATTCTCCAACCCAGAACAAGAAAGGGTGTTTTGTATGGATGCTAAAAAGGTTGTTTACTATATGGCCACAAAGGAAAATGTTGATCATGTGGCAGGTCGGGTATATGAGGTTCTTGAAAAGAGTATCAAATTGGAAGAGCTTGATATACTGGTGGATGGCAAACCAGTTATGAGGTATGTGGATAAAAATGATAACATATACGATATTGTAAGGACGGATAAGGTGGTTTGCCATGATTACAGAAGATACCTTCCTGTCATGAAGGAAATGTTTTCGGACTATGACGTGGCTGGCCTCATAACCTGGCATGAGGGTGAAAATGCACCTGACGGAATTCTGTCAGTACATACTACCGGTGACGTGGAAACTGGAAATTTTGGAAGAGCCAATCCCAGCTTGATGCATAATCTATTGGTTGCACTGGAAAGTAACAGGAAGAAGGAAGGACTAAATGATTTCTTCGTAACAACAGAGGCCACACACTGGTCTGGAATCGTTTATGGAGATATTGGGCCTGAGGCAATATTGGAGTATAAGGTTCCGATCATGGATATTGAAATTGGGAGCAGCCAGGATAGCTGGAGCAATGAAAATGCCGTAATAGCCCTTGCAATGTCACTAGTGGAGATTTTCAACACTGAAAATAGGCAGTTGAAGAACATTCTTTGCGCAGGTGGAACCCACTTTGAGCGTGGCTTTTCAGGCGAGATATTTAATACCTGGGATGGACAAGGATTTGGTATTTCCCATATAATACCAAACCAATGGATGGTATCGGGAGAATACGAAAATGAATCAGGTTTGGAGAAGCTAAGGGCATGTGTAAGCTCAATTGAGGGCGGAGTACAGGGTATAGCAATGCATGATGGATTGAAGGGGGCATACAAGCAGCAATTGAGAAATCTGGGTGAGGAGCTTGGAATCCCGGTTTTCAAGCATCAATTTTTGAGAAAACCAGAAAGCATACAGTGGACCAAGTAGTAGGGTGTGTCTTTTGTAGACTGCTGAGATCACTCTACATGACAAGGTTTTGACAGTGTTTGACAAGATAATAACTTTTTAAAAAATGCTTATATATTGATAAAAGTGAATATAAACTGGGTATATACTCCACAAGTCTAGGAATAAACATCGAGACTATTTGAGGAGAGTGATGTTATGAGTATATACAAGGAAATGAGGACGGATTTGTGGCACCTTGCAAGCAACCTGGACAGGCACACCAGAAAAAAACTGGAACTACAGGTTTATTCGAATATAGTGAACAGAATGGAACACCTATGCAATGATTACAGTGAGTGCAGCATTTTTCTTGACGATATGGCTTCTACCATAAAGGACATAAAGGAGAAGGAAGGCGACCTTAAGAGGGCAGATATTAGAGCAATGAAGAAGGTAAGGCGTGATGTTGAATCCTACCTTGAGGATGAGCATGATCTTATCAGGAAAGGGAAATACATGTTCAGATACATGACAACAGGTGCCATTTTAGGATCCGTTGTAGGATATTTCTTTATGGACTTTATTTCAGTTGGTGTTCTGCTTGGGGCATTGGTTGGAATCGGTATAGGAACCAAGCTTGACAGGGATGCTAAAAATGAGGGGATACAGATTTAAAGGAATCAGCCGGATTGTTTTCCGGCTTTTATCTTTTTTTGACAAAGCAATCCTTGATTCTGGTATAATTGTATTACAATAATGTATTACATAAGGGAGTGTTTGAATTATGGGTTTCAACAGTAGGAAAGGAATTCTAAGTATCATATCAATTGTCATTCTATTGGGAATTGGCATATCGAATGCTGAGGTTGTAGGCGAAATTCATGGTGTCATGGGTTATTCAGAGGATGTGGCTGATTTTTCCGTAACAAATGTAGTGGAAACCTTTGATGCAACCACAATTGATGCGGCATTTGATGCAGGACTGGTTGCGGAGCTTCCTGTTGAGATTGTGGTTGAGAATGAAGGAGGCTCAAGTTTCGGTGCCTACAGGCTTGAAAGGACGGAAGATGGTCTGTATGGATATAATCCGGATGAACAGCTTGAAATTAGTGGAGAGGTTTCAACGGCAATACCCATTGAAGGTGCAAAGAAAAACATATTCGGGAAATATGATCCTGACCAATTGGAGGAGGTCACACTTGGCATTGAGGAGCTTGACGGTTTTGAATATCAGGAGTTTGAGTATCTTCCAGGTGCGAAGATAAGAATAGATGAGCCGGGTGATTATTATGTAATGTTCAGGATAAAGGGTACCATGGGTGCAACGGAGGCTTTTATCACGGTTGTTGATCCTGAAGAGGAAAGGGAGCCTGAGTTGGAACAGGAGGAAGTGCCGGAAATTGTAAAGGCAACCCCTTCAAACGTTAAGGTTGTTATTGATGGGACAGAAATATCCTTTGATGCCTACAACATAGGCGGCAATAATTTCTTTAAGCTGAGAGATATTGCCTATTCATTGAATCAGTCGGGAAAGAGCTTTGCAGTAAAATGGATTGAGGAGGATAGGATCATTGAAATAGAATCAGGAGAATCATACTCAGAGATTGGTGGGGAGATGGAACCAGGAACCACAACAGAGATGGAGGGAGTCATCAATAGAGACCCGATCCTGTATAATGGGGAAGAAATTGAGCTTCTTGCTTACAATATAGGTGGGAACAACTACTTCAAGCTAAGGGATGTTGCCGAAAGATTGGATTTTGGAGTGAGCTGGGATCCTCAATCAAGAACGGTTGAAATAAATACAGATAATTCATATGTAGAGGAAATACCACAAAAGCAGATTTTTTGATACTGCTCTTGTGGTATCTTTTTAAGGCTCGAAGGTAGTGTAATCTTCAGGAATCTCAAATAGGCTCATATCAACAGAGTCACTGAAATCATCAATATACCAGATTGATTCATAGTCTTGGCCTGTCATCTCCATACCAACCAAGTTTTCTTCATCAAAATAGTATCTGATTGTTCCTCCTTCTACCCTGTATTCCTCAAATCGTCTGGTTTCACCCATAAAATCAGAACTGCCGCTTTGAGAGTATTCCATACCATCCGTTTCCAGAATCTCATTCTCGTTGGTGTCAAATTCAGCAGCCTGGTCAGTATCTTCAGGAAATACCATTACCATTTTCTGGTCGTGCATAACCATATAAAGCTTTCCATCCTTCTGAATTGTTGTACTGTTTGCCAATTCTGATTCAAATATCGTGGCAAAGTTATCCCCGTCCACAGCTGTTGTAACTGTTGCCTCGTATTCCTGGCCATCAATATTTGTTAGGGTGTGGTACTTCATGGTGTACCTGTTCCCCATCATAACTTCTGCGTAGGAAGCTGAAAGAAGACTTTCCTCAGGCTCTTCCTGGGGTTCTTCTTCCGTTGGTGATTCAGCTTCAGAAACTTCAGGTTCTTCAGTCTCTACCGCTTCAGGTTGGGTCTCGGGTGAAGCTTCCTGACTACAGCCATAGAATGAAGTTGAAAGCACCAATACCATTCCAATAATGATCATGTATCTCTTCATGCTTTTATCGCCTCCTTCAAACAAAACTCCCATTGTAAAAAATATATACCCGCTGAAAATCAACATATGCAAATCCACCCACCTCATAAGTGATTTGTAACAATGCATATGGTATAATTAAATCAGTAATGTACCAGGAAAGAAGGTGAGGATATGTCTGGATCCAAGGCGCAAAGGGATATGGAGAAACTTTTGGATAAGTATGATCGACTAAGGAGAAAGACTGCGAAGCTGATCAAAAAAAGGGACCGCATGAGCTATCATACCTATGTTGACTATAAGACAAGATATGTTATGGAAATTGGTGTTTTGGAATATGATTTTTTAAAGGTCGAGAATAATCTGTTGAAAATGCGCAGAAAAATTGAAATAATCCATGAACTCATGGATAATGATGAAAAAGTTGACATATCCCTGATAGAGCATTTGTTGGAAAAGGAGTTTGAGGAAAGTGAGCTTAAACTAAAAAACATGGAAAGGGATATCGAAATCGCTAAAATTCTCAAGTCGGATAAGAGACTTTCATTGAAAGACGAAAGGAATTTGGATAGAATATATGAGGAGATGATTCTGGAGCTGCACCCGGATATAAATCTGGAGGTATTGTCTGAGCAGGACTTGGACTGGGAGAAGATCCTTTGGACTTATGAGACATCAGATCTTGAAACCATGAGGACCCTGAAGGAAATATTGGAAGAAGGGGTTCCATCATATGGACTAATGGAGATTGGCTTCAATAGTCTTGAGGACAGGGTTGAATACCTCAAGGAAACCTCCAGGAGAGTGGAGTCAGAAATTGAAGAAATGAAAACCAATTTTCCATTTGATATGGTTGATTTGCTCAAGGACGAGGAGTGGCTGGAGGAGAAGAAGGAAGAGTTAAGGGAAAACACTGAAATATACAGGGAAGTGGAGCGAGAATTGGGAAATTATATGCTTAAGATACTTCCACAACGCGCAATCTATAAAAATTGATAATTGAACACTAAAATTATGGGGGTAGAGTTGATGAAAGCTACAAAGGACTTAAGGAAGAATATTTCTCAATTGACCAGCTCATTGAAGGAAAAGGACAAGGTTGTTCTTGATCTTGAGCTATTTGAAAAAATGATTATTCGTTTGGAATTTCTATCTGCAAGATGTCAATCCTGCAAGGGATTGTTGGAAGAGGCACAACCACACTTTAGGGAACTTGTGGCTGATTCAGGAAAAATGGATAGGGCCATGAGAAAAAGGCATGAGAATCTCAGGGAGAGAATGCTTAAGCATCTGAGAAAGGGTCACGGTCTTTACAGAGTGGGTCATTTCATGGGGATCTATGTTCCTTTGGGTATAGCAGCAGGTGTGACACTTGGACTTATGAACAATAAATTTATATACTATTCTGTAGCCGGAGCAGCAGTGGGATATCTGATAGGTCTTCTGGTTGAAAACTATATCATGAAAAAAAGAAGTAGAATCTAGAACCAACTTCTACCATTGCACATCAAACAAAGAGAAGAGGATTTTAAATGTCTGCAATTGAAAGAATTAGTGAGTCAATAAGTATTCTTGAGAAAACCCAGAATGAACATACCCTAAAAAGGCTAGATACAAAGCTGCTAAGAAGGATTGCAATAAGGTTTGATGAATTTTCGGATGGATGCAGTGACTGTAAAGACATGTTAAAGGACCTGGATGCCTATCTGAGAAAGCTTAGGGAATTTGAAGGTGAGATGGATAAGGATCTTCTAAAGGAACATTTCAAGAGGAAGAGCAAGTATGTTGCTCATTTGAACAGGAACCATGGGCTTATACAGATGGGGCAAAACACGGGATTGTGGATGTCACTGGGAGTGAGCATAGGCATTGTGTTGGGCCTTACCACATTTGAAAACTTTGCAATGGGCTTACCCATAGGTATATCCATTGGTCTTCTGATTGGCGCTACTAAGGATGCATTGGCCAAGAAGCAGAACAGGGTCATATAGTGGATTTGTTGCATCTTGAAATCCTGGAGATATGGAATGGGGCTAAGGATTGTCAAATATCCAAACCCGATAAAGATTACAATGTGGTTAAAGTTTGTGTAAATTTGAATATTCAGTGTGATAATGGAGTATAATGGGAATAGATGATGAAATCCTGTTTGCTCCAAATTTTTTTGGATGGATTCCTTTCACCTAGGGTATCCCTGAAGGTGGACTAAATAATGAAGAGGTGCAAAAAATGAGAAAGATATTATTTTTATTATTGATATTTACATTGGTAATCGGTTCAAGCCAGGCCTTTGCAGCCCCCAGCAATTGGGCGGTTTCAGAAGTCGAGAGTGCTAGGGAGAACAATCTGGTACCAGTCAATCTGTTGAATGATTACCAGACCCAAATTACCAGGGAGGAGTTTTCAGAAATGGCAGTTATGCTTTATGAAGCCCTTTCAGGAGAAATAGCCAGAAACCAATCCCAGAATCCCTTTACTGACACTTCAAATCCAGAGGTATTGAAGGCTTATGACCTAGGAATTGTCAAGGGGTTTGGAGACGGTACATTCAGACCGGATAGAACTATCACAAGGGAAGAGATAGCAGCTTTGCTGTTCAGAACACTGGAAAAGGTTGATTCCACAATAACGAAGGGCACATACACAATTGGTTTTTCAGACAGGGCCCAAATAAGCATATGGTTTAGGAATGAAGTTGGTTTTATGAGCAAAAACGGAATAATCAATGGGATCGGTTCAAACACATTTGCTCCAAAACTTGAAACCACAAGGGAGCAGGCAATTGCACTTGTTGTAAGGCTGTTCGATCAGTATGGAAGAGATGAGAAACTTACTGCTGAAGAGATAGGTGCCCTTTCACAAAGCGCTGTACAGATATTCACCCAATATGACAACGGAGATTTTGGGTACGGAAGCGGTTTTTTCTTCGCTCCGGGGAAAATAGCCACCAATTATCATGTCATAGAGGGTGCTCAGGAAATTACAATTGAATACGATGATGGGAGTTCTTATGAGGGAGACATAGAAATTGCAGGCTTTGACAGCGGTCTTGACCTGGCTGCTTTAACCATTGAAGATTCTGATATAAAGCCTTTTGAGCTTGGAGATTCATCAAAACTGATCAAGGGACAAAAGGTTTATTCAATCAGCAGCCCCATAGGATACAGAAACATCCTAACTGAGGGTATGGTGAGTGGTGTCACCAATGATGAAATTCAGGTTACCATTCCACTAAGCGAAGGAAGCAGTGGAGGCGTTTTGGTTGATGAGTTTGGCAAGGCTGTCGGCGTTGTGTTCGCAAGGATGTACGGGGTTGAGACTCTGGGTTTTGCTAAGCCGATAAACAGTCTTAAATCCATGGATACCGGAGAAAATATGAGCTTGGAGGAATTCAACAGCACAGAGGGGATTCTTAATCCACCCATAAACATAAAAGCCAGACAAGAAAATGCCCAAGAGGTTTCATTGAGCTGGGACTGGATGGATGCAGATCATTTTCTGATATTCAAATCAGTTGACGGTGGGGAAAGCTTTCAGAAGGTTCTCACCGAAAACGGCAGTGAAAAATGGGAATACAGAAGTGAACTGATTATCCCATTGGGAGAGTATGAGGAGGGTACGAGAATCATGTTTTCAGTGGCATCTGTAAAGGATGGTGTGGTATCTGAGAGGAACCATTCCAACTACCTGTCTCTCTTCAAGGGTATGTCTGAAAGCGAGGTATTTGATGATCTAATACTGAATCTACCCTCAATAAGCGCTGAAGGTACCCTTATAAATTTTGAGGGCTACGATGTTCAACGAACAAGTGACAATAGAATAACCAGAATATATGCATACGTTAATGAAGACGGCTTTGAGAAGATGCTCAGTGCAGACTCGGCAGTAATCGGTGGAATTGCAACAAGGTTGAAATCCGTCAGTGAAAGGTATGCAGAGCTTATACAAACCGATGTTGAATTGACAGTTCTTTACCTTGGACTTTATGATGAATACCCCCATTTTCTTGAGGACAACTACATTAACCCGGATGGAATAAGAAGGGATCAGTTTATAGGACTTTGGGAAGCGGAATACCCACTAGTAAATGTTGCAAGCAATTCGGAAGTGTATATTACATGGTATGGACCTTACAGTTTCTAGTTAACAAAGAAAGGCAGTGGAGACCCCTTGCCTTTTTTGCTTTAAGCTGATTTCGCTTAGGTTTCAGGGTGGGTATATATAAAGTACAAGAAATACAGACCAAGTCTGGAGGTATTAGAAATGGATAATTTTAAATCAGCAATATCAGGAGTATTCAGAAGAGCGGCAGAAGCTTTTCAGACCTACCCCGCCGCAATGGGTAATGCACTCCTGTTTGCCCTGGTATCAATTGTAAAGATCCACATGGATTGGGATGTTCAACAGGAATATAGCATTTTACTCAACTCTCTGCAGTGGGCAATGGCTGTTGGAGCCATTTGGAGTCTCACTGCAATTACTGGTGCAAACAGCAGGTACAATACCAGTAAGGCTTTTGCAGGAGCAAATATTTTTGGGTTTGGAGTCACGGCAGTTACCTTCATATTATTGTACCTTTTTGGAGAAAGCGGATTGGACAGTGATTACAGGTATCTTTCATCCATAGCCCAGTCGAGAACTTCAGTTGCAATAGCAATAGGTGCAGTGGTGTTTGTTTATCTGGCTTCTTTCCCAAGGGAGGAATCAGATTTCTCAAGGGCTTTTCTAATGACCCACAAGGCATTTTTTGTTGCTGCCCTTTATGGGATAGTCCTCATGATGGGTACATCTGGAGTGGCTGGAGCCATTCAGGCCCTGTTATACAACGATATGAGCAATAAGGTATTTCAATATATTGGGGTAATTGTTGGGTTTATGACCTTCAGTATATTCATAGGCTACTTTCCGGATTTCAGGAAGGGTGTCCAGGATCCAAGAAGACAGGAGCTTCAAGAACAGCCTAAATTTGTACAGGTTCTGCTTGGGTATATACTTGTGCCCATTTTACTTGCACTGACACTGGTATTGCTTCTTTGGACGGTTAGGACTGTTCTGTCGGGAGTTGAATCTTCATTTGTAAGACTTTCAGGGATAGCTGCTAGCTATGCACTTGGAGGAATCTGGCTTCACATAATGGTGACCAGCCATGATACGGGCCTTGTGAACTTTTTCAAGAGGCTATACCCATTCACCGCTCTGGTCATTTTGGCATTTGAAGCCTGGGCATTGATTGTTCAGCTTAATGATTCGGGATTAAAGGTTGTAGAGTACAATTTCATAATGGTATGGATATTTACAGTAATTTCAGTCTTGCTGCTGATATTCCTGAAGCAGGAGTCACACAGGAAGATTGCACTAATCGGCAGCATTATAGCAGCCATAGCAGTGCTACCGGTTGTGGGGTATCATAATCTGCCGGTCCGGTACCAGGTAAACCGCCTGGAGAAGGTTCTTGCGTCCGAAGGGATGCTTGAGGACGGAGAGGTTGTTCCGGCCTCCACAGAGCCTGACAGGGAGGCCAGGGAGGATATAACAGATGCAGTGAGCTTCCTGGCATACAGGGAAAACAAAAATTTGCCTGAATGGTTTAATGATGATATGAACAATGACAGTGAGTTTGAGGATACCTTCGGCTTTAGTAAAACATGGCCGGAGCCAGATGAGGAAATACCAAGAGAGTACCTTAGCACAAATCTTGTCCTTCAATCAGGTTTCATTGAGATTGATGAATATGATTGGGCGATAAATTTCAGGGATTATTACGGAAGTGAAGAGGTCAGAACAGAAATTGAAGGTCAAAGGGGGACCTATTCAATATCCTGGCAATCAGATAAGATGGATATCCCAAAACTATCAGTTGACCTTGATGGAGAGACGATACTTGAGGGTGACTTGGAGTCATACTTCGAGGGAATCCTTGAAAGCTATCCGCCAGGATCCAGAACACCTGTAGAGGCAGGAATGGAAGATATGAGCCTTGTGATGGAGTCGGATGAAATCAAGATACTTCTGGTGTTTGAGAACATTGATATTGGTTTGGATACAACAAACAACCGAATGAATCATTGGTTTATGCTGGCTGGTATGTATGTAACAGAGAAGTGATTTGGCACAAGCTGCCCATAATGGAAAGAAGGCTCACCTCAGGGTGGGCCTTCTTTCGTAAGTACTAGAATGAAACTGCATTATGTGGACAAACCTGGATGCATCTTCCGCATCCTATACATTTTTCATCGTTTATTACAACCTTTCCCATGAAAAATCCAGCCCGTTCAACCGCACCGGTTGGGCAGACCCTTTTAACTGGGCAGAAGGGGGATCTGTCGCATTTTGCCTCGAGGATTCTTGCTTTCTTTGTTTTTCCACTGCTTCTCTTGTTGCTTCTTTTTTGTTTTTTCAAGCTGCACCTCCATTTATTAGTTCCATTAGATTATACACCCGTAGGGGGTATATGTAAAGGAATTCATAGGGATTAACGGTCTGGTATTCGTTTCACCAACAGTTTAGCAGGGTAATAAAGTAAAGAACATTTGTTGATAAATTTAGGTGGTGTACTGACGAGGAGGTTTGCCATGAAAGATGAGGATAAGAAAGTGACCAGCAAGAACGATGTCAAGGGTAAAGACCCCAGAATAACAACTGCTGCCGGTTCACCGGTAACAAACAATCAGGATTCAATGACAGTTGGGCCAAGGGGACCGATTGTACTGCAGGATCTGTGGTTTATGGAGAAAATGGCACATTTTGACAGGGAGCTGATTCCGGAAAGGAGAATGCATGCCAAAGGCTCAGGAGCTTTTGGGGTATTTACAGTGACCCATGACATCACAAAGTACACAAAGGCTTCCATGTTTTCTGAAATTGGGAAGAAGACTGAAATGCTTGCAAGATTTTCAACTGTTGCAGGAGAAAGAGGGGCCGCAGATGCAGAAAGGGACATCAGAGGCTTTGCCATGAAGTATTACACGGAGGAAGGCAACTGGGATCTGGTTGGAAACAACACTCCTGTATTCTTCTTCAGGGACCCAATGAAGTTTCCCGACCTGAACCACGCAGTAAAAAGAGATCCAAGAACAAACCTGAGAAGTCCGAATACAAACTGGGATTTCTGGTCATCACTGCCAGAAGCACTGCATCAGGTGACAATAACCATGAGCGACAGGGGAATTCCACTATCATACAGGCATATGCATGGCTTTGGATCCCATACATACTCCATGATAAATGCCCAGAACGAAAAGGTTTGGGTGAAGTTCCACTTCCACACACAGCAGGGAATTAAGAATTTGACTGATCAGGAGGCAGCTGACCTGGTTGGGAAGGACAGGGAGAGTCACGGAAGGGACCTCTATGAAGCCATTGAGAAGGGGGATTTCCCAAGATGGACAATGTACATTCAGGTTATGACCCTTGAAGAGGCAGAGAACATGCCCTACAATCCATTTGACCTTACCAAGGTGTGGTACAAGGGAGATTTTCCATTGATAGAGGTGGGTTATTTTGAGCTGAACAGAAACCCCGATAACTACTATGCAGAAATTGAGCAGGCTGCATTCAATCCAGCCAATTTCGTACCGGGGATATCATATTCTCCGGACAAGATGCTCCAGGGCAGATTGTTCTCCTATGGAGACGCCCAAAGGTACAGACTTGGTGTGAATCACCACCAGATACCAGTTAATGCTCCAAAGAATGCCAAGAATGTCCATCCCTACCACAGGGACGGCATGATGAGAGTTGACGGTAACCTTGGTTCAGAACTTCACTACGAGCCAAACAGCTACGGCAACTGGACCGAATACAAGGAGCATGAGCTTCCCGAGGAAAAAGCTGACGGTAACATATCACGCTGGAACTTCCGTGAAGATGATGACGATTACTACACCCAGCCAGGTAAGTTGTTTAACCTAATGAGTGACGAACAGAAGCAGGTTCTCTTTGAAAACACAGCCAGAAACATGGGCGATTCTGAAGAGATGATCAAGATGAGACACATAAAGAACTGCTTCCACGCAGATCCTGAGTATGGAAAGGGAGTTGCAAAGGCAATGGGAATGGAGATAGACTTCACTGACTGGATGTAATGTTCAATGACATGTTAAAATAGATGCAATGGGCTGAAGGGTCCATTGCATTTTGATGAGAAAGGGTGTCTGTTATGAAGGTTAAGCTGAAATTCAT
>OBLN01000405.1_pt1 | contig 15734 bp, 13 predicted proteins | sample 1519301 | NCBI WGS metagenome assembly OBLN01 (sample SAMEA2452533, study PRJEB22499) | sediment metagenome | reverse complement strand
CGTGACCGGCGCTGGTGACGCGTTGCTCGCGATACATCCGCTCCTGCGCCACCAGTTCGCGGATGCGCGGCAGCTCATCGAAACGGGCGCTGGTGAAGATCTGCAGCATCAACTCCCCCAGTTTTTCCTGGTTGCGGCTGAGCGCCTTGCCCGAGAGGGTCAGCACGCTGCGGTCGCGGCTGATGTCGTCTACCGCGCCGCGGATGGCGACGTTGGCGCCGATGCCGCCGGTCACCGCCGACTGGTAGGCCTGCGCCTGCAGGTAGTCCATCTCGCCGCAGCCCACCTCGGTGACAATGTCGCAGAAGATGGGTAACAGCTCGATGAGTTCCGGTTCCATTACCGGGATGTCAACCACCAGTTGCTGGTAGACCAGGCCGTTGGTGCCGCGGGCGAACCAGCTGGCGGGCATGCCGGCCACCTTGTGCTCCAGGCCCTCGGGAATGGTAAGTGTCGTGGGGATGTCCTCCAGGCCGACCCGCGGCAGGTTCTCGGGGTTGTCCTGCTGGTTCTGGCGCTCGAGCAGTTTGGCGGCCATCTCCACCACGCGCTGCTTCTCTTCATCACCCATCTTTGCCTTCATCTCGGCCAGGCGGGCGCTCTCGCGCGCCGCCCGTTCTGCACTCAGGTCCGGGTCGGGCTTCATCACCAGGCGTACCCGGTGCGGATTCTCCAGCAGCTCGCGCGCCAGCCCCTTGATGAAGTCCGGGTTCTTGATTTGGCTGCGCAGCTTCTCCAGGACGGGATCGATATCCAGCACCGCCACCGCATCGGCACCATGCAGTACCGGGCTGAGGGCATGCACCATCAGCTGCAGGCCGTAGGGGAAGCCGTCGCCGCTGATTTCGCGCTGTGACAGCTCCAGCTGGTGCAGCACCGCCTCGACCATGGACTGCTCCACGCCGTTCTCGGCAACATCTTTCAGTACATCCAGTACCAGCTGCTCCACCGCTTCGGCGTGTTCCGGGTTGGAACCCTCGACGCCTGCGGCGAACATCATCTCGCGGTTGGAGTCGGAGAGACCGCACAGCGGCGAGGGGGCGCTGCCAAGCTCGGTGGTCTCCAGGGCGCGCAGCAGCGGCGAGGCGCCGTTATCCAGCAGCACGCCGGAGAGCAGGTGGGCGCGCATTACCGCCTCGGCATCGATGCTCTTGTCCAGCAGCCAGCCGATGACGATGTGGGTCTTGTCGGCGGTCTCCTCCTCGCCGTCGAGGGCGTAACGCTCCTCCACCTGGATGGGGGCCAGGTAGTGCTGCTCGTCCGGCACGCTGATGTCCATCTCCAGCGCCTCGAATTCGCCCAGCGCGCCAGCCTCGAATTTGGCCTGGTGCTCGGCGGCGGGGATATCGCCGAAGGTCATGAATACCGCATTGCTCGGGTGGTAGTGGCGGGCGTGGAAGGCCTTGAGCTGCTCGTAGCTGAGATCGGGGATGCGCTCCGGATCGCCGCCTGAGTTGTGGTGGTAGGTGATGGTCGGGAACAGTTCGCGGGTCAGCGCCTGGTAGAGCTCCGCGGTGGGGGAACTCATCGCCCCCTTCATCTCGTTGAAGACCACGCCCTTGAACACCAGCTCGGAGTCGGGGTTGTCCGCCTCGGCGAACTCCACCCGGTGCCCCTCCTGCAGGAAGTCCAGCTCGTTGAGGCTGGGGAAGAAGACCGCGTCGAGGTAGACGTCGAGCAGGTTGTCGAAATCCTTGCGGTTGCGGCTGGCGAAGGGGTAGGCGGTCCAGTCGGCGGCGGTGAAGGCGTTCATGAAGGTGTTGAGCGAACGGCGCGTCATCATGAAGAACGGGTCGCGCACCGGGTATTTGCGGCTGCCGCACAGACTGGTGTGTTCGAGGATGTGCGCCACCCCGGTGGAGTCCTGCGGGACGGTGCGGAACGCCACCAGAAAGGCGTTCTGATCATCCTCAGCGTCCAGGTGCAGATGCACCGCGCCGGTGGCGCTGTGGCGATACTCCTGCACCGCCACATTGAGGGAGGGGACGCGGTGCTGGCGGATGAACTCGAAAGCCGGGTGGGTCTTCACTTCACTCATAAATAGTGTCTGTCCTTTGGGTTGATACTGATAACTGACATTTGGGCAAGGGGGACAGTATACAAGGAATGACGGCAACGGGCGGGGAGCGTGTCTGCCGTCGCCTGCCGGGGGCGGGGGCAGCGCCGCAGGGAGGGGGAGAACAGCCAGTATGTGGCGGGTAGTTGTGCCGATAATGCTGAAATTGGTTTCCAACTGGTTGACGGCATACAGAGCGTCTACACTTTTCGCACAGGATGCAAGCTATCACGGGAATGGAGATGATCGAGGCGGACAAGATGCCATGGAGCGGTAAGGCTTCCGGATGTGAGGAAACACTCAATCATATACTTGAGATTGTTCAGGAGGGGGTGTGGGACTGGGATGTCGGCAGTGGACACGTCTATCGCAGCCCGGGCTGGTATCGCATGCTCGGTTATGAGGTCGACTGCTTTGATGCCAATGTGTTGACCTGGGAGAACATCATCCACCCGGATGATTATCCGCATGTAATGCGCCAGTTTGAGGCCTACAGCAGCGGCGGCAGCGAGCGCTACGAGGTGGAGTACCGCTGCCGCATGGCCGGCGGTGACTACAAGTGGATCCGGGATCAGGCCAGGATTGTGGCGCGCAATCGCGATGGCAGTGTCGCCAGGATGATTGGCGCACACCTGGATATTCACACGCAGAAGCTCGCGCAGGAGGCGCTGGAGCGTCAGAACCGGCTGTTGAAGCAGGACAATGTGACGCTGGAGAGCCTGATCCGGGAGCGTACGCGGGAGCTGGAGACACTCAACGCGCAGCTCCGCGACAAGGTGCGGGAGGTCAGCCATCTGGCCACCACCGACCAGCTGACCCAGCTGCACAACCGCTACAGCTTCGAGTGCGAGCTGGAGCGGGAGATGGCAAGGGCCGAGCGTTACGCTGCGCCGATGTCCATCACCCTGTTCGATATTGACTATTTCAAGGTGATCAACGACACCTACGGCCACAACGCGGGGGATAAGATACTCGCCGCGATTGGCGAGTCGGTGCGGCGCTGCATCCGCAAGTCGGATGTGGCTGCGCGCTGGGGCGGTGATGAGTTCGCGGTGATCCTGCCCGAGGCGGACCTGCAGCACGCCCTGTCGATCACCGAAAAGCTGATGGCGTGTATCCGCGCCATTCCCCACGCAGAGGCCGACCAGCTGGGTAGCAGTTTCGGGGTTACCCAACTGTTGCCGCAAGACAGCCGCGACTCGCTGATCAAGCGCGTGGACGATGCCCTGTATGATGCCAAACTGGCCGGCCGCGGCGCGATCTGCTTTCGCTGATGCGCCATTGCGCCGGCCTCAGGCGCTCAGGTCCCCGTCAGGCCGGGGCGTGCTTTCGTTCGCCAGGCGGGCGATGTCCACGCTCTGCAGATACTCGATGAACTTCAGCGCTGCCGGGGTGAGGTGCTTGCCGCGCCGGTGCACCGCATACCAGTGGCGCCTGATCGGCAGTCCCTCCACATCCAGCAGCACCAGCCGTTTTGTCTCCAGCTCCAGTTTGAGACTGAAGGTGGAGAGCATGGCGATGCCAATACCGGACATCACCGCCTGCTTGATCGCCTCGCCGCTGCCCAGTTCCAGGTAGGGCTCGATCTTCAACTCCTTGTCCGCCAGCAGTCGCTCGAAGGTCATGCGGATCCCTGAACCGGGCTCGCGGGAGATGATGCGCTCGCGCAACAGGCGCTCCAGCGGGATATTCTTTTCAGCGGCCAGCGGGTGCTGCGGGTGGGCGAACACGACCAGCTCATCGTCAAGAAAGGGGTGGCTCTCGATGTCGATATTTTCCGGCAGGGTGGCCATAATATAGATATCGTCCTCGTTGGCCTCCATGCGTTCGAGGATCCGTGCACGGTTGCTCGCCTTGAGCTGAGGCACCACCTTCGGATAGCGGCGCAGAAAGGCACCCAGGTAGTGGGGCAGGAAGTATTTGGCGGTGGTGACCGCCGCCAGGTTGAGCTCGCCGGCCACCTCGCCGCGCAGCTCTGCCAGGCTTCCCTCAAAGGCATCGAGGCGGCTGAACACATCCTGACAGGTGGCGTAGAGCTCCTTGCCGGCAGCGGTAAGATAGATCTTCTTGCCCATCTGCTCGAACAGGGAGACCCCCAGCCCCTCCTCCAACCGCTTGATTTGTATTGAAATTGCTGGTTGGGTAAGGTGGATCGCCTCGGCCGCTCGGGTGAAGCTGCCATGCCGGGCGACGGCCTCGAACAGCCGCAGCTGCTGCAGAGTGGCTCTAATCATGTTCCTTATCCATTCAATAAACCATTAACAAAAGTATATACGAAACATATTAACAATTAATTTTTATTTATCTCAATCCTCGTCTACATTTTCAATCGTCAAGAGGAAACACGCGTCGGGACAGCCACTCCAGGCCAACCGGCATTGAACTTGTAGAACCCATGAGGAGATGAGAACCATGGCGGTAAAAAGCTATAGCGCGGGTGTTAAAGAGTACCGCGAAACATACTGGATGCCCGAGTACACGCCGAAGGATACCGACATCCTGGCGTGCTTCAAGGTAACCCCCCAGCCGGGTGTACCGCGTGAAGAGGTTGCTGCCGCTGTGGCCGCTGAGTCCTCCACCGGTACCTGGACCACTGTTTGGACCGACCTGCTGACCGATCTGGACTACTACAAGGGTCGTGCCTACGCCATCGAGGACGTACCGGGTGATGACACCTGCTTCTACGCCTTCGTTGCCTACCCCATCGACCTGTTCGAAGAGGGCTCCGTCGTTAACGTCCTGACCTCCCTGGTCGGTAACGTATTCGGCTTCAAGGCCCTGCGCATGCTGCGTCTGGAAGACATCCGCTTCCCGATTGCCTACGTCATGACCTGCAACGGACCGCCGCACGGTATCCAGACCGAGCGTGACATCATGAACAAGTACGGCCGTCCGCTGCTGGGCTGCACCATCAAGCCGAAGCTGGGCCTCTCCGCCAAGAACTACGGCCGTGCCTGCTACGAGGGCCTGCGTGGTGGTCTGGACTTCACCAAGGACGACGAGAACGTCAACTCCCAGCCGTTCATGCGCTGGAAGCAACGTTTCGACTTCGTCATGGAGGCCATCCACAAGGCCGAGGCCGAGACCGGTGAGCGCAAGGGTCACTACCTGAACGTTACCGCTCCCTCCGCTGATGAGATGATGAAGCGTGCCGAGTACGCCAAAGAGATCGGCGCCCCCATCATCATGCACGACTACCTGACCGGTGGTTTCGCGGCCAACACCCAGCTGGCCCGCTGGTGCCGCGACAACGGCGTGCTGCTGCACATCCACCGTGCGATGCACGCGGTACTCGACCGCAACCCGCACCACGGTATCCACTTCCGCGTACTGACCAAGATCCTGCGTCTGTCCGGTGGTGACCACCTCCACTCCGGTACCGTTGTGGGCAAGCTCGAGGGCGACCGTGACGCGACCCTGGGCTGGATCGACATCATGCGTGACAGCTACATCAAGGAAGACCGTTCACGCGGTATCTTCTTCGACCAGGATTGGGGCTCCATGCCGGGCGTTATCCCGGTCGCCTCCGGCGGTATCCACGTATGGCACATGCCGGCACTGGTGAGCATCTTCGGTGATGACTCCGTGCTGCAGTTCGGTGGCGGTACGCTGGGCCACCCCTGGGGCAACGCTGCCGGCGCCGCTGCCAACCGCGTAGCCGTTGAGGCCTGTGTCCAGGCTCGCAACGAAGGCCGTGAGCTGGAGAAAGAGGGTAAGGACATCCTGACCAAGGCCGCCGAAAGCAGCCCTGAGCTGAAGATGGCGATGGAGACCTGGAAAGAGATCAAGTTCGAGTTCGACACCGTCGACAAGCTCGACGTGGCGCATAAATAAAGGACATAGATAAACGCAAAGAACGCCGAGACGCAGAGGACGCAAAGGGGATCAATGCTGCCTGCGGCTGCGTCCGAACTAAAGTCTTTGCGAGCTCTGCGCTCTCCGCGGACTTTGCGTTAAAAGCCTTTAACTGAATTGACGAGGAATTCAATCATGAGTGATATGCAAGATTACAAGTCCAGCTTGTCGGACGTTGAGAGCCGCAAGTTCGAGACCTTCTCTTACCTGCCGCAGATGGATGCCGACCAGATGCGCAAGCAGATCCAGTACATCGTGGACAAGGGTTGGAACCCCAGCATCGAGCACACCGAGCCGCAGAACGCGAGCGGTTCCTACTGGTACATGTGGAAGCTGCCGATGTTCGGTGAGTCCGATGTGGATGCCATCCTGGCCGAGCTCGAAGCCTGTCACAAGGCCCACCCGAACAACCATGTTCGCCTGCTGGGTCTGGACAACTTCGCACAGTGTGCCGGCACCTCGATGATCATCTTCCGCGGCCAGGCCAGCTAATTACGCCTGGGGTAGATGTCAGGAAAACCCCTGCCCGGCCAGATGCGGTCAGGGGTTTTTTTTAAAGCCGAATACACATAGATTGTCTGGTTTAATCCAACAACTTCACGAGCGAGAGATAACCATGACAAAAGCACAGACATACGTAGGTATCGACAATGAAGTCAATGGTGGTATGACCAGCATTGGCAAGATAATCCGCGATGCCTGGGTATTCGGCCTGATACCCGAAACAGAGACCTGTAAGGGTTGGAACCTAGCCGGGATTGACGCTTTGATGCAAAAGGTCAATGCCGAGTGGGACAAGTATGGCTGTCTGGTCAGCCAGTTGCCTGAAGAGCTTGCCGAGCGCCATGCCAGGATCCACGGTGAGGCCATTGAAAAGGCCAGATCCGCCGGCTGGAGCGGTGAGCTTGAAACCGACGACGAAGCGTAACAATTACCAAGTTAGAGGGAAGGTCCGTTATGTCTAGCACCACAGTTGATCCCAAACAGTACATTGTCAAAAACGAGCCTTACTACGAGGCGGTTGGTAAGGAAGTGGCCCTCTACGAGGCGGCCTATAATGCCCGTATGCCGATGATGCTCAAGGGGCCGACCGGCTGTGGTAAATCCCGCTTCGTCGAGTACATGGCCTGGAAGCTGGGCAAGCCGCTCATCACCGTCGCCTGCAACGAGGATATGACCGCCTCCGACCTGGTGGGCCGTTTCCTGCTCGATAAGGACGGCACCAAGTGGCAGGACGGCCCGCTGGCCACCGCCGCGCGCATCGGCGCCATCTGCTACCTCGATGAGGTGGTCGAGGCGCGCCAGGATACCACCGTGGTGATCCACCCGCTGACCGACCACCGTCGCACCCTGCCGCTGGACAAGAAGGGTGAGCTTATCGAGGCGCACCCCGACTTTCAGCTGGTAATCTCCTACAACCCCGGTTACCAGAGCCTGATGAAGGACTTGAAGCAGTCGACCAAGCAGCGTTTCGGCGGCCTGGACTTCGACTATCCGGAGCAGGAGAAGGAGACCGAGATCGTCGCCAAAGAGTCTGGTGTCGACAAGGAGACCGCGGCGAAGCTGGTACAGATCGCCCACCGCGCCCGCAACCTCAAGGGTCACGGCCTGGATGAGGGGATCTCCACCCGCCTGCTGGTCTACGCGGGACAGCTGATCGCCAAGGGGATCGACGCGGACGAGGCCTGCTCCATGACCATGGTAACCCCGCTCACCGATGATCCGGATATGCGAGACACACTGAACGCCGCTGTCCAGACCTTCTTCGGCTAATCACCCCGCACTGCCGGGAGTTTCAGATATCGCACAGGGTTAGTTTGCCTGAAGTTAAGCGCTCGCCCTGTGCACACCCGAGGTTTGTGGTGAGGTTATCAGTATGAGCATTAATCTCGAAGATTATGAAGAGTTTCTGCAGGAGGCCGCGCCGGAAGTTCGCGATGTCCTGGATAGCACATTTCTGGAGGCCAGCCGCATTATGTCTCCGGCGGGTCTGCAGGAGTATATGGAAGGGGCCAAGGGGCTGTGTAACCTGGGACGCGGCAGCGGACTGGTGATTACCTACCTGCAGGAGATGCCCCTGGTCGCCAAGGAGTGCGGTGAGGATGTGATCCCGGATTGCATTTCCGCGGCGATGAAGCTCTCCTCCATGGTCTCCGGCGAAGTGGTAACCCTGCTGTTCAGCAGCCTGCCCTCGGCGGCGCGCAACCTGGGTGATGCCGAACTGCTGCGTGGCTACCTCACGCTGATCCATCAGATCTCCTCCACCGCGGCACGGGGCGTGCGTCCCATGCTCAACCACATGGACGAGCTGCTCTCCAAGCTCACCCTGAGCGGTCTGCGCCGCTGGGCCAACTTCGGCGCCCAGGCCTACCGCCGCGATTTTGACAATCTGACCAAGTATTTCAACCTTGAGTCGGCGGACAGCAAGGCGGTGCTGCAGAAGGAGCGCCGGGGGATCCTCTTCGTCAAGACCCAGCGCAAGCTCAATTTCTATCTGCGCGCACTGTGGGGCAGGGACTTTTTCCTGCGCCCCACCGGCGCCGACTACACCGACTTTAAACCCTACATCGAGCACCGCATCTTCCACATGCCCGATGCGGTCGATGACCTGGTCCAGGATGAGATCAGCATCGCAGGTCTTGAGCTCTACCGCGCCATCGCCGCGCACATGGCGGCGCATATGTGCTACACCACATCGCCCCTGTCGGCCGAGCAGCTGAGTCCGGCGCAGATGTATTTCATCGGCCTGCTGGAGGATGCGCGCGTTGAATACAAGGCGGCGAACGATTTTCCCGGCCTGAAAAAACTGTGGCGCTCACTGCTCGTCTTTGACTATGACGAGCCGGTGGAGCATCCGTCGGTGGCGGTGCTGGAAAAGGTCTCACTGATGCTGCTCGATAACTCGTACAAAACCGACGACGAGGAGCTGAATGCCTTCGCCCAGCGTTTCCACGAGCAGATCGCCGACAAGCAGGATGACAACACCTTCTCCTGGCACATGGGGATGGAGCTGTTCAACATCTTCGCCGCGCGCAAGGAGGTGCCGAGCCTGCGCATCCTGGAGCGCAACCGTATCTCCTACCGCGACGATAACCGTTACGTGTGGGAGTTCGAAGAGTTCGATATGGATGCGGGGATCGAGTACATCCCGGCAAGCCAGCGCCAGGTGCGCAAGACCGTCAGTCTGATGGAAATGGTCAATGAGATCGATTGCGAACTGGCCGGTGATGATGCACAGGAGATCTGGACCCTGCCGACGGAGATGTTCCCCTATGAAGATGAAGGGGTCAGCTTCAATGAGATGTGGGGCAAGGAGCCGGTTTCCGAGCCGTACCACTATCAGGAGTGGGATTACCAAATCCAGCTGAGCCGCCCCGACTGGGTAACGGTGTACGAGCGCCGCCAGCCCAAGGGCGACCCGGAGGATATCGAGGAAATCCTCACCGAATACAAACCGATCGCCCACCGCATCAAGCAGATCATCGATCTGCTCACCCCGGAGGGGGTGCAGCGGGTGCGCAACATGGAGGACGGGGACGAGATCGACATCAATGCGGCGATCGATGCAATGATCGCGATCCGCATGGGCGAACAGCCCAACCCGCGCATCACCATGCGCAACGTGCTGAAGAACCGTGACCTCTCCGTGGTGCTGCTGCTGGATCTGTCCGAGTCGACCAACGAGAAGATGGCCGGCTCGGAGAAGACGGTACTGCAGCTGACCCGCGAGGCGGCGACGCTGGTCTCCACCGCCATCGAGGGGATCGGCGACCCGTTTGCGGTGCACGGTTTTGCCTCCGATGGGCGGCATGATGTGCAGTACTACCGCTTCAAGGACTTCAACCAGCACTTCGGTGATGAGGCCAAGTCGCGCCTGGCCGGAATGAGGGGCGGGCTGTCGACCCGCATGGGCGGCGCGCTGCGCCATGCAGGCCACCATCTGCTCAAACAGCCGGAGCGGCGCAAGCTCATCCTGCTGGTGACCGACGGTGAGCCGGCGGATATCGACGAGCGCGATCCGCAGCACCTGCGCCACGATACCAAGAAGGCCGTCGAGGAGCTCTACAGCAGCGGCATTCTGACCTACTGTCTGACACTGGACCCCAATGCCGACGGTTACGTGAAGCGCATCTTCGGTGAGAGCAACTACACCATTATCGACAATGTGGATCGCCTGCCGGAGAAGCTGCCAACGCTGTTTGCCAGTCTCACGAGTTAGGCTGGCTTGAGCTGCCCCGCAGACTGTTGCCCACAACTGTCTTCGCGTACATGAACTGTTGTTGCCATTGACCGTCCCGGCGAATCGGGCGCCGGTGGTGACACGAGGAGGGGGTATGTATACCCGGCACGACGAGGTCCCGGTATACGCCTCCCGGGACGGGTTAATGGAGGCGCTGTACTACAACCACGTACAGGTGGCGCTGAACCGTCTTGGTGAGAGCGTGCGCATCACGCTGCCAAAACTGCAGACGCTGGATCTGATTCTGCAGCGTGATGCCTGGATCATCGTTGACCGGACTTACAACGACCTGCCCATTGCAGCCTGGGCGAATTTCGACAGGGAGCGCAGGGAGGGGATACATGCCCCGGTGAACTGTCAGATTCGGCTGTTTGTCCCCAACGCCGGCGTGTTGCTGAAACGGGTGTTGGAGGCGATGGAAATGCTTCTGGGTGAGCTTGAAGTGGATGAGGGTTCACATCAGGTTGTTGATTTCCCGGGCAAGGGGTAGCTCTTCAAGCAAAGCGGACAACAGGGTGTCGTATGCCGGTACTGCCAAGCGGACGTTATGTCGGGATCATGTCGGAGCGGGCACGTTATCACTCCACTCGCAAGAAATTGCGTATCAGTGAGAAGACCCCGCACCACCATCTCTATCCGCTGATCGATATCCTGATTGAGAACAGCCACGAGCACTCCGGCAACGAGTTGGGTTTTTCCGGCTACACCCTGGCCGACATGCAGTGGCTTGGGCAATGGTTGGAGGCGGATCGCAACGCCTTTCTCGCCTGGGTGAGGGAGCCGGCACAGGTGCAGCGCATCGAACAGGCGCGCCGCCGCCTGCTGGCCGAGCCATCACAGCCGCGCGAGCAGAGCTATCGTTACCCGTCGCGACTGTACAGCCTGTTGCGTGAGCGCATTGCCGCGTTGCCGATGAAGCGGGCCACGGCGGAGCAGTGGAAGCGCACCCTGCTCAACATGACCCGTAATGGTCTGCGCCGGGAAGAGCTTGAGTGGTCCGGGGTACTGGCATTCCTTGGGCGAAAACCGCCCGAGATCGTGATCGACAAGGCCCTGTTGCTCAGCGCTGTCGACTTCAGCCCCATCCAGCCGAGGCTGATCACCGAGCTGGAGTGCGACCGCGACTGCCATCTGCCGTGGCGGGATGTGGCGCAACGGCTCCCGGCCTATCAGTTGCAGCTTGCGGGGCTGGATGTTGCGGAGCGGGATCTGGGCGTGGTGCGCTACCGCAGTGATGAGCCTGCCTACCGGGTGGGAAACATCTGGCCCGACGGCCACAGTTTGGCCAGCGACGATACCCCTTGCTGGTTTGTGCTGGGGCCCTATGGGCAGGCGGTCTCGGCAGTGGACAAGAGGCTGCGTTTTGCCAGCAAGGGTGAGGCGATGGCGGTGGCCGAGCAGCATGCGCAGCGCAATCGTGTCATTCGCTGCAATCTGCGCCATCGCAACCGCTATGAATACATGAGCCTGTCAGGTGGTGAGGACTACCGCGAGTGGCTGGTGACGCTGCCGAACTATCAACACTCGCATTTTAACGGTCACTACTACGAACGGAATATCCTGCTGCACCTGCGTACCAAGGTGAGGCGCAGCGAGGAGGGGGCGAAGGTGCTGTTCGTCGAAGAGCTGCAGAGCGACTGGCACCAGGCCTCGATGCGTTACGGTTCACGGGGCGGCGTGCCGCGCGCGCCGTTTCGCAAGGAGTGGCCCTCGCTGGCACTCAAACTGATGTTGCTGCACGTGGTGGCGAACGACCTGGACGGTATTGCCTGGACGCCTTCGGAGGTGCACGAGATGCGCTATGACAAGCCGCTGACGCCGTTGCGCCGGCTCTACGACCAGGAGTTGCCGCAGCTCATCGCACGGCTTGCCAAACCCTGGCAGGGGTGTATCGAGCTGGGTCGCTTTGACACGCGCCACCCCTGGCTTCACGCCGCGCGCCGCAAGGAGCATTGGGCGGTAGAGGGGGGCGCAGGCAAGTTCGTGACCCGTGCGCGCTTCAATCAGCAGGAGGCGCTGGCGGTGATCGCACGCCACAGCAAGCGGGTCAGCATGGAAATGCCGTTGCTGCGACTGCCCGAGGCGATGCGTGAATACATCGCCGACCACGGTCTGCCGCTGTTCGGCGAACGAGTTGATGATTTACTTAAGCCACAGAGGTCACAGAGAACACTGAGTTTGGAGACTAATGGTTAATAAATAATCGATAGCCGGGAGCAATAGCTGTGGGTTCCAACAGTACCCAACCATTGCCCTGTGCACTCTGTGATCTCTGTGACAAAACACCCTGATGAGGAGTTGAAGGATGCCCCTGGTACATATGAAGGACATGCTGCGTCATGCCTATGACAACGCCTATGCGGTGGGGTCGTTCAATATCCTCAGCCTGGATTTTCTTGAAGGGGTGCTGCAGGCGGCTGAGCAGGCCCGTGCACCGGTGATCCTCGGACTCTCCGAGCCCCACTTCAAGCATTATGACATCAACCTGCTGTTGCCGGCCGCTGAGGCTGCGGCGCGACGTGCCGCGGTGCCGGTAGCGCTGCACTTCGATCACGGCAGCCGGCCCGAGAATGTGCAGCAGGCCATTGCCCTGGGCTGCAACGGCGTCATGATTGACGCCTCTCACGCACCGCTGGAGGAGAACCTCAAGATCACCCGGCAGGTGGTGGAGATGGCACACGCCTGCGGTGTGCCGGTGGAGGCGGAGCTGGGCTATGTGCCTGCCGCGGAGGATGAGGGCGTCGATGAGCTGAGCTTTACCACGGTCGATCAGGCGCGGGGTTTTGTACGCCACACCGGGGCGGATTTCCTTGCCGTCTCTATCGGCACGGTGCATGGCCACCTCAAGGGCAAGCCGCGCCTGGACTACCAGCGCCTGCGCCATATCAACGAGGCGCTGCAGATCCCTCTGGTGATCCACGGTGGCAGTGGCCTGAGTGAGGATCAGTACCATCGGCTGATCACCGCCGGGGTGGCCAAGATCAACTACCACACCTCGCTCTCGGAGAGCGCGGCCGGCACGATCCGCCGACAGGGTAAAGCGAGCCAGGGCTACGCGGAGCTGACCGCAGGGGTGCGAGAGACGATCAGCGCCGAGGCGGAGCAGTGCATGCGCCAGTGGGGCAGCGCCGGACGGGCCGCCGAGGTGATCTCGCGCTGTCGCTCCTGGTCGGCGGCCGAACAGCTGACCCTGTTCAATGTTGAGCGGGCGGCGGTGGATGATGTGCAGATGGTGCTCGAACGCGGCCGCCGTCTGTTACGGGCGATCCCCGGGGTGCGCGAGGTCTCCGCCGGACACACCATCGCCGAGGGAGCGAAGTATCGTTTTCTCTGGCGTGTGCTGCTGGCCCATGCCGATGGGCTTGAGGCCTACATGGCCCATCAGAACTACCGTGACTTCAGCCATCGCCTGCTGGCGAGTATCAGCAGCGACAAGCAGGCGGCCTGCTATCAGAGCCTGGATACACTGCAAAGCGAGGGCGAGACACCCTCCAAGGCGGCAAGTTGGGGCTGATCCCCCCGGCGCTCCCAGGGTGAGCACCTACTCACCGCGCGGGTGGCGTAGGCCCGCGAGGCCGTTCCTCCATACCTGGAGGCATGAGCGTCGCTTGTTTGCCGCAGACCGGCAACTGTCAGGGTCTGACAGCACATACCTGGCAAAATAGAAGTACGAGCCTGCCCGGCAAGTCCGCATCTCACTCACGGCATTTCTGCGCCCTTCGGGCTAGAATGGCTGTATGGATCTTTTCGATACCCACTGCCACCTGGATGTACCGGAGTTTGCTGCAGACCGGGATGCGGTGCTCGCGCGCACCCGCGCCGCCGGTGTCAGCCGTTTGCTGGTCCCTGCGATTGCCGCTGACGGCTGGGACGCGCTGTGCGCATTTTGCCGGCGCCATGAAGGGCTCTATCCGGCACTTGGACTGCACCCGATCTATACCGCACAGCACCGCGATGAGCACCTGAGCCAATTGCGCGAGCGGCTGGCCGCACAACGGCCGCTGGCCATTGGCGAAATCGGCCTCGACTTCTTCATCCCTGAGCCGGACCGTGAGCGCCAACAGCTGCTGTTCGAGGCACAGCTGGCGCTGGCCGAGGAGTTCCAGTTGCCGGTGCTGCTGCACGTGCGCAAGGCGCATGATCAGGTGCTACAGTCACTGAAGAAGTTCTCCCTCCCCGGCGGCATTGCCCATGCCTTCAACGGCAGTCTGCAGCAGGCGCAGCAGTACCTGGAGTTGGGCTTTCACTTCGGCTTCGGCGGCATGCTGACTTACCAGCGCTCGACGAAGATCCGCAAGCTGGCCGCCGAGTTGCCGCTTTCGTCCATCGTGCTGGAGACCGACGCCCCCGATATGGCACCCGCCGCGCATCATGGCGAGCGCAACAGTCCCGAATACCTGCCAGAGGTGCTGGCGGCGCTGGCAGAGGTGCGTCCCGAGCCGCCACAGGAACTGGCGGCGCACACCACCGCCAACGCCCTCAAACTGTTCGATTTGTGAAATCTTCCACAAAGTTGTCAACCGAAGGCGCGGCGCTGCGTTATACAAGGTGACACGGTAACAACAAACGGAGAAAAACCATGAAATCGACAGTTTTGAAAGGGGCCTGGGCCCTGTTGGGTATGCTGCTTGCCGGCGGCGCCATGGCGGCCTCACAGGAGACAACCATTGCGCAGCGCATGGCCGAGGAGGCGCAGCAACAGCAAGCCGAACAGGCTCTTGAGCAGAGTCGTGACCGGGTGCGCGAACAGCTGCGTAGCGAAGACAGTCGTGGTGATGCCCACCGCAACCAGCACCGCCACGAGCTGCGTCAGCAAAACGGCGAACCGCAGATGAAGAAGGGTCAGGCAATGGAAGGAAACCAGACGGGCGGTGGTGCCGGTCGTCGCTGAAATACGGCCCTGAATCATCTCGCAGTGAAGGAGAGAGACGCTGGAGCAAAAGCAAGCGCTGGATCGTTTTCTCGCCGGAGTGGAAAAAAAGGCCTTTCACATGGCAAGGATCGCCACCGGTAATGAGGACGAGGCACTCGACATCGTACAGGACGCCATGCTCAACCTGGTCAAGCGCTATGCCGACCGGGAGGAGCAGGAGTGGGGCCCCTTGTTCCACCGTATCCTGCAGAGCCGCATTCGCGATTGGTACCGCCGCAGCCAGGTACGTAATCGCCTGCGAGTGTGGTTCGGTGGCAATGATGAGGATGAGGACCCGCTGGAGAACCAGCCCGGCAGGGTGACAGACGGGCCGCTGCCGCAGTTGCAGTCGGTGCGCTTTGGAGACGAGCTGGAGCAGGCCCTGCGCGCCTTGCCCAATCGCCAGCAGCAGGCGTTTTTGTTGCGGGTGTGGGAGGGAATGAGTGTTGAAGAGACGGCGGCGGCCATGGGCTGCTCCGCCGGGAGTGTGAAGACCCACTACTCACGGGCCGTGCATACGTTACGCAAGCAACTTGAGGATTTTGAGCCATGAACCATGGCGAAGCACAATTTATCGCCCAGGCACGCGAAGGCCTGGAACAGCGTTTGGCGCATACCCCGGCGCATGTCGCCTCGCGCCTGAGCGCGGCGCGCCACAAGGCGCTGGACTC
>OBLN01000404.1_pt1 | contig 15756 bp, 12 predicted proteins | sample 1519301 | NCBI WGS metagenome assembly OBLN01 (sample SAMEA2452533, study PRJEB22499) | sediment metagenome | reverse complement strand
TTTTGCCATCTTAAAACGGGATTGTGTCCGATATATAGTTGGATACTGACACAACAAAGTGGGTTTGTCAAACACACCGAATGCTGATGCAGGGCTTATTGCCTCCGGAGAACACCTTGTTGATTTACGCTTGGAGGTTTGTGGTGTTTTCGGCCGCTGAATGCCACAAGTTTTCCTTTGGAGATTCTTTTTTTGATGTCGGCGGCGGTTTTCACCCTTTCCCGCAAATGGATGTCGATCAGGCGGTACCCTGGTCAACAACACCCAGATATCGGGCAAAATCGAAAGCATGAATATCTGGTATAAACCGCTAACGTACGGGCGAAAAATTTTTCGCCCGTACACAATATGTCTTCGCCCGTACGTCCGGGTTGATGTGTTTAATGCAATGTGGGGCGAAAAATTTTTCGCCCCTACAAGACTTTATGCCCAGGCAGGGCGGTTCGCGAACCGCCCCTAAGTTTGGTTTTGGGTTTCCAGGTTGGTAAAGGTTTCCGTTACCTGGAAGTCGTATTCGGGGTATTCGTAGAGCGAGACGCGCGGTTCGGTTTCACCGATGGAGTAGCCCCAGATGCCGGCGTAGTCTTCGGGGTCCTCGCCCATCTCTTCCAATTGCAGCAGATACTCGCTGATCGATTTGGATTCGATAATGATCACGCGGTCCTGATCGTGCATCATGGGCGTGTGGCGGCGGGTGTTGTCCAATTCGAATTCGAGTATGCGGCGGCCGTAGCGGGTGATGCCGATGGTGCGGAAGGTCAGGCTTTTGCCCACCCCCGGCAGGTTCAACACGTTGCGGTCGGTTCCCAGGAAGGGCAGCCCGGCTTTATCCTGCACTTCGCGGATGCGGTCCACCAGAAATTCCGCTTCCTCGGGAAAATTGCGGATCTCTTCTTGAAAGGCTTCGGGGATGCGTCCCGCCACCTTTTCCTCCATCTGCTCCTGCACGGCGCGTTCATTGGTGGCGAAGTTAAAGCAGTTCTCCATGTAGCCCTTGACGCTGAAGGTATAGTAGTTGAGCACGCCGATACTGTTGAGCACCTTGCGCAAAGCGCATGAGTGCCCCCGGCGCGAAGCCGCGGTGGTAAACACCAGCTGGTTGGTCACGGTCCAGCCGGAAGTCAGCAGCAGGCGCACCGCTTCGCGGGCTTCTGGCGTTACTTCCATGGGCGATTCAAAATGGGTCTGGATAATGAACTGGCGGATACCGATTTTTGCGGCTTTTTCGCGGAATTCGCGCAGCACCGCAGCCAGTTCCGGGGTCACGCGCTGGGGCAGGTAAACGGGCAGGCGGGTTCCCAGGCGCACGCGCACCATTTCGGCGTATTTTTCACCCTCGGGGCGATCACGGTTGGCTGCGCGCTTGCGTTCCGCCATCCGGCAGACTTCTTCCAGGATTTCGGCCAGTGAAGCGTCGGAACTCATCAGCGCGTCGCCGCCGGTAATGAGGATATCGCGCAGCTGGGCATCCTGCTCAAAGTATCCCAGCAGCCGGCGCAATTTATCTTTCCAGGTTTCTCCGGGTTTGAGCTTGTCCAGATCGAAGTTGAGGTGGCCGCGCTGAAAATCGTACATGCGCTGGCAGGAGGCGCACAATCCCCCGCAGGCACGCCCCATGGTGTCGGGAATCAGGATTGCCACTTCGGGATAACGGCGGTGGATGTTGTGATAGGAGGGCAAAATCCAGCCCGCCGCGTTGGGCTTCCCCGGTTCGACCAGATCCTCTTTTTCCCAGGCCACGATGGTTCCGTATTCATCCACCAATTGCCGGCTGTAGACCACGTAATAACGGATGGCCAGGTCCGCGCCGATGGCGAAATAGGGTACGCGCACGTGAAGCAGCGACAGGTAATAGGGATTGACAAAAAACGGGATGCCTTTCTGTTCCGCGGCGTAAAGCACCTTCATGGTATCCGGGTCCAGGGAGTTTCCCAGCAATTCGTTGAGCAGGTCCGGCGAGCGCACCGCGAAATGCAGGTGAAAGAGCGGATCTTTCCACCATTCCAGCATTTTCAAATACTTCTGTTCCGGAGAAATATCCGCGGGAAACTGGAAACGCGTGCTTTTCAGCGTGCCCGCTTCCATGTGGCGGATCAGGATTTCAATGATGCGGTCGCGGTTTTCTTCACGCAGCTTGACGATGCGGGGATCCAGGCCGGTGCTCCAGCGCTCGATCCAGGCCTCGACCTGTTCTTTGCCGGGCATCTCGCGAATGTAGCTGCCGGAAAACTGGCGGAACAATTGCAACATATCCTCGAAAAAACTGGGTTTGGCTCCGCCCGTGCCGTAGGTCACGGCCAGCCAGATCAGCTTGATGGGGTTGCTGACGGCTTTTTCTCCCCTGAGGTTGAGATCGTCGAACTCGCGTCCGGCGTTGTCAATGTAGTCCAGGATGCGGATGGCTGCGAAATCGCGCCAGTTCAGCTTTTCAAAAGCCTCGCGCCCCCGTGATTCCCGGCGGTAGAAAGCGTAGGCGTCCGGATTGGCGCGCAATTCCCGGTCCACCCAGTTGCGCACTCCCACCAGGGCTTCGGTGGTGTTGCGCGCATTGCGCATGATCTCGTCCAGGATGGGGTTTTCCCTGAGCAGCTGCTTAAGCAGCATGTGGGCCCTGACCGTGATGGCGATCTTGTCCAGCTCATGGTTTCGGGTCTGGGGAGGAACCTCTTGATTAGTCAGCATACAATTATTATGGCAGTTATCCGACGTAATGTCAAAGAGCAGAGTTGGAAAGTTGAAGAGTTGGAAAGTTGAAGAGTTGAAGAGTTGAAGAGTTGAAAAGGGAAGAAGTTGATAAAGTTGGAAGGAAAACACCGACTGGTGCGGTTCGAAAAGCACCCGGAAATAGCAGGCAACACATAAATCCAGGGATATGGGCGGTTTTTAGCCCACCCTTGCATCCCGATGGAAAATGGCTTGCATGTTCAACCGAGAGGTCTCGTGGACAACAACCCGAATAAACAAAATCGCCGTTCAATCCGTTTGCGTGGATATGATTATTCCAGTGTGGGAGCTTATTTCGTAACCATTTGTACCCACCAACACAAATGTGTTTTTGGTGAAATCAATAATGGCCAAATGGTATTAAATGACGCCGGGCGGAAGGCAGAACATTGTTGGACCAAGATTCCGTTTCATTTTCCTCACATTGGATTGGATGTTTTTGTTGTAATGCCAAACCATGTACATGGAATATTGTTTATAGATGAATATTCCGTAGGGGCGAAAAATTTTTCGCCCCTACAATCGGGGCAACGACCACGCGGAACATCCAAAACAATCGGTTCTGTTGTTCGCGGATTTAAAATCGGGGTGACCAAATGGATGCGCAGGCATACCCAAATCCATAATGTTTGGCAACGCAATTATTATGAACACATCATCCGCAATGAAATCGAATGGGATCATCTCCGTGAATACATTATCAACAATCCCGTGAAATGGGAGTGTGATCGGAATCATCCATCCGTTTGGGAACATACATGGTAAATTCCGGGCGGCCACGGGAGGCCGCTTATGCACCGGGGAGTTACAGGATGATCTTCTCTTGCAGGTTCCTCCACAGTTTGCGGATGTTATCGGCTGCGGGGCCGCCTTCGTCGATCACCGTGTGGCCGCGCACCTGGGCGCGGGTGACCGCGGGGTCGAAGGGTACGCGACCCAGGGTGGGCACTCCCTTTTCCCGGGCTCCGGCTTCGATGCGGTCCGCCAGTTCAGGATTGATATCCCACTTGTTTACGCACAGGGCGGCGGGAATATTGAAATGGCGTGTCAGCCCCAGCACCCGGTCCAGGTCGTGTTCACCGGAAACCGTGGGTTCCACGACCACCACGACCAGGGTGGTTCCGGTAACCGCGGCGATCACGGGGCAGCCGATTCCCGGCGGGCCGTCCACGAGGATGAGCGAGCGTCCCGAGGATCCGGCTTCTTCGCGGGCGGATTCGCGTACCTGGGAGACCAGTTTGCCCGAGTTTTCCGCTCCCGGCTTGAGGCGCGCATGCACCATGGGTCCGCTGCGCGCACGCGAGATATTCCACTCGCCGCAATGGCTGTCGGGAAAATCGATGGCCTGGACCGGGCAGAAGCGGACGCAGACGCCGCAGCCCTCACAGGCGCCCGGATCCACGCGGTACACCAGGCGTCCGTCCTTGCCGATCACCTCGTCAATGGCTTCGTAACGGCAATAATCCTTGCACACGCCGCAACCACGGCAATCCAATTCGCGGATGATCGCTTCGTGTCCACTGACAAATTCATGACGTTGCACCACTTCGGGCGCCAGCACCAGGTGCAGGTCGGCCGCATCCACATCACAATCCGCCACCACCGCGTTTCCGGCCAGGATCGCGAGGGCGGCGGTGATGCTGGTCTTGCCGGTCCCTCCCTTGCCGCTGATGACCGCAATTTCGGCGATTTTTCCTTTTCTGCCGCTCATGATTCTGCTCCGACGGCACGCAACATGCCGTTGATTTTCCTTTCCAGTTCAGCGAATGCGTCACGGTACCGGGGCAGGGCATCCACCACCAGTTCTCCCCGCGAATAGACCTCGGCAATTGCGCGGTCCTCGGGAATCCTGGCCAGCAGGGGCACGTTATGGCGACGGCAAACTTCTTCAACGGCCGCGTCACCTTCACCGCTGCGGTTGATCACCACGCCGAAGCGCAGGTTCATGGTTTCCAGGGTTTCCGCGGCCAGTCCCAGGTCATGGACGCCGAAGGGAGTCGGCTCGGTCACCAGTACGACCAGGTCGGCACCGCGCACCGCGGCCGCGAACGGGCAGGCGGTTCCGGGCGGGGCGTCCAGGATGACGACACCATCCGCCGGTTGGTTCTTAACGGCGCGAATCACCGGTGGAGAAAGGGCCTCCCCCACGTTCATACGCCCGGTGATCACCGTGATATCGGGGTCGCTTTGCCCCCGGCTGATTTCACCGATTACGCGATCGACTTCCGTGATCGCGCCTTCGGGGCAGACCCGCGTGCACCCGCCGCAACCATGGCACAATTCGCTGAACACCACGATCTTTGTGCGCATGTCACCCAGGGCGTTGTATTCACAGAAGCGGGCGCATTCACCGCATACCGTGCACAATTCGGGATCGATGCGGGGAACGGGTATCGCGACCGGTTGGGTCTGCGCGTCGCGGGGCTTGAGGAAGAGGTGTACATTGGGTTCTTCCACATCGCAATCCATCACCGTGACCGGCCCGGGCATGACCCGGGCCAGGTTCACGGCAACCGTTGTCTTACCCGTGCCGCCCTTTCCGGACGCCACGGCGATGCGGCTCACCAATGTCCCCGTACGTCTGGGGAGGCTGTCGCCGTCAACTCACCTTTGCGGAGCTGGTCAATCGCGTCACGCACGGTTCCGTGGGCTCCGGTGTAAATCGCAATATTCGCCGCCTGCATGGCACTGAAAGCGTTCGGGCCGCAATGCCCGCTGATCAGCGCGGAAACACCCAGGCGGGCCGCGGTCTGCGCAGCCTGTACTCCGGCACCCTGGGCCGCTCCGCGGCCGGCACCGTTGCTGACCGCTTCCAGCACTTCATTCGAATCCGTATCCACAACCAGGAAATAGGCCGCCCGGCCGAAGCGGGGGTCCACATTCGCGTCCAGGTCCTTTCCCTCTGCCGTAATCAATACCTTCATGTTTCAGCCTCCATGTTCCGTTTATACCACTTCAGGGCGGAGGGAAAAACCCTCCCTGCCTATTCCGTTTCCCGAGTTTCCGTTTCCATGGTCTCCATGCGGCGACGCAGCGCCTCCAGTTCGGACTCCAATTGCCGCGTGCGCTCCTGCATCCATTGTTTTTCATCCGCGGCAGTCGGCGCGTTGGCCACATCGTACGGCGGCATGTAGCCGGGCCCGTATCCGTAGCCCCAACCGCGATTGCGGAATCCAAAACCGCCGCCGCGGCGACCGCCGTAAAAACCACCACCCCAACCGCCGAAACGATTGGACCATCCCGGGCGCGCCCAGCCGCCGCAATATCCGGCGCCGCGGCCGGTCATCGGTCCCATTCCATTCGGTCCTGTTCTGTCTCCACCTGGCATTTTCAGCCTCCTTTGTCTGAATTCAGAAACGCCACCTGCCCCGCCCGCCGCGCTGACGCCTGCGCATGCCGCATCCGGGCATGCGGAAATCATCCCGCTCCAGTCTCCTGCCCAGCCAGGCATCCACAACCCCGTTTACTTCGCCGGCGACAAAGGGAATCACGTGGATTCCCGCAGCAGCGGCCTGATGCTGCAACGGCCTGGATACGGCCCCGCAGATCAGGGTTGTTACACCCAGTCCGGCCAGGCGTGGAACCCGTTCCCACGGGTCCACATCCTCAAGGAAAACGTCGCGGCTTGACACCAGCCGCCCCTGCTCCACCTCGGCGAGGAAAAAGCAGCGGCTGACATCAAAGAGAGGCGCGACGCGCCCCTGCCAGACACTAACGGCCAGGTTCATGTGGCTTTCCTTTCCGGTCCACGGACCGCGGACATCGCCGCGAAACCCGCGAACAGGATATGTGAGCATGAATCATGCCAGGCATGGCAATTGAAGCACCAGATCCTTTGATTAGCCGATATATAATCATTAATACGTCTCACCACAAGTCACATTCAATTTTTGTTGTTGCTTTTTTGCAACATCCGCGAAACGCTCCTGTCGCATACCCGCAACATCGCACGATCATTTGCTTTCCCGCTTGATGCCCAGTTCGCGCATTTTGCGATAGAGGGTGGCGCGGTGAACGCCGAGCTCACGAGCAGCCTCGCCCCGATTCCATTCGTATTTTTCCAGGCATGCCCGGATCGCGGCCGCCTCCACGCTGCGTCGCGTGTGGGCCATGCTGCCTCCCGGTTCGGTATCCACGCGCTCGCGCGGGTGTATTTCATTCGGCAGGTGTTCCGGCATGATCAACCCCTGGCGGCACAAAACAAACGCGCGTTCGATCGCGTTTTCCAGCTCTCGCACGTTTCCGGGCCAGTGGTATCCGGTCAACAACACCAGGGCATCGGGATGCAGCCCCTGGATATGACGGCCCTGGACATGGTTGAAACGGCGCACGAACCATTCGGCCAGCAACGGGATGTCTTCGCGGCGCTCCCTCAGCGGCGGAATCTGCAGGGGCACAACGTGAATGCGGTAGTACAGGTCACTGCGAAAACGACCCTCCTCCACCGCTTTCTCCAGGTCACGGTGGGTAGCCGCGATCACGCGCACATCCGCCTTGCGTGTGCGGTGTTCGCCCAGGGGCTCATACGTGCGGTCCTGGAGCAGGCGCAACAACTTGACCTGAACCGCGGCGGACAAGTCTCCGATTTCATCCAGAAACAACGTTCCACCCTCCGCGGAAGCGACTTTTCCCGGACGATCCTTGACCGCCCCGGTAAACGCGCCGGCACGGTAACCGAACAATTCCGCTTCCAGCAATGTGTCGGGAAGTGCAGCGCAATTCAACGCTACAAACGGACCGTTCCTGCGTGGGCCCAGGTCATGGATGGCCCGCGCCGCCACTTCTTTTCCGCTTCCCGTTTCTCCGAGGATCAGCACGGTCGCGGCCGCATCCGCCACGGCCGGAAGCACCTCCATGACCTTGCGCATGGCATTGGAGCGCCCGATCATATCGCCCATGCGGAAACGGTTTTCCAATTCGCTGCGCAGCCCGTCCAGTTCGCTGAGGTCGCGGAAGGTTTCCGCTCCTCCCTGGACAAGGCCGTTCCGGTCACGCAGTACGGATGTGGTGACGGTTACGGGAATGCGGCGCCCCTCGGCGTTGACAATAAAACCCGCGCGCTGGACCACGGGCTTGCCTGATTGCAAGGTTTCCCGCAGCGCGCACTGGGTTTCACAAAGGCTGGAGCGAAACACCTCGTGGCATAACCGGCCCACGGCTTCATCACGCGGGATACCGGTAATGCGTTCAGCCGCGGCGTTGAACCAGGTGATGCGCCATTGCTTGTCGACGGTAAACACGCCGTCGGATATGCTTTCCAGGATGGCTCGATAAAACGCGGCCCGCGGTTCAGCTGCGACGGGACGGGATTTCCGTGTGGGATGCGTCACAATTCAGCTTAGCATGGATGTTGCAGGAATGCAACGCTAGAGTTGGGAAGGAGGTGAAAGGTTTCAGGTAACAGGATGCAGAGGCCGTGATGGCAACTTCAAGCGCGAGTGAAGGAGACCGACGGAGGTTATAGTGATGAGGCACTCCCCGGCTCGGTGATGAAAAATCCAGGGTAGTTAACGATAGCCCAACGTTTTTTTCTACCTTCTGCATGCTATAGGGTGACCACAGGGGGCGCCCCTACACCTGCCTCCTGTCTCCTGCCCCTAGCCAATAGCCCCTCCCCCTTGCCATTCTGGATTCAATAACACTTACGAAGCAAGCTAATGACGCTCGCAAAGCGAGAAAATGACTCGGACTCTTATTTTGAATTTGGATCATTTGAATTTGTTTGGGATTTCGTGCTTTGAATTTCGAATTTGAATGAAAATGGCAAGAGGCTAGCGGCGAGGGAAAAAGTGAATTGAATTTTCCGCCTGTTGCGTGGTTGCTTCGGCAGGGTATTTCACTTTTCACTTTCAACTTTTCACTTTCATCCTGCATCCTGAAAGCTGATTATTAATCCAGGATCCGGCGCACCTCCTTTGCCAGCGAATCAAAGGAAAACGGCTTCTGCAGCAAAACGGCGTCGGTATCCAGAATTCCCTGGTGAACGATCACGTGGTCGGTGTAACCGGACATGTACAGAACTTTCAGATCCGCATAGCGTTCCTTCATGGCCTTGTACAATTCACTGCCGTTCATACCCGGCATGATCACGTCGGCGAGCAGCAGGTCCGGCGCTCCATCCATTTCTTGACACTTTTTCAGGCATTCCAGCCCCGACTCGGCGGTGATCACGCGATAGCCCAGGCGGTGCAACATCCCCGCCGCCAGGCGCCGGACCATGGTGTCGTCTTCAACAACCGCAACCGTCTCGCTCCCGGAGTACTCCCGTCGAGAATCCTCCCCGCTCGGCTGCAGCGCTTCGGGAACCGCGGCATCCTTCAAGGGAAAATACAGTTTAAAGGTGCTGCCTTTTCCGGGCTCACTGTACACCCAGATGTATCCGTTGTGTTGCTTGACCACCCCGTAAATCGTGGCCAGTCCCAGGCCCGTACCGCCGCTTTCCTTGGTCGTGTAAAAGGGATCGAATACCCTCTCGCGCGTTTCTTCGTCCATGCCGCAGCCGCTATCGGTCACGGCCATCAGGGCGTATGGTCCGGCTTTGACCACCGGATGGACGCGGATATAGTTTTCGTCCAGGTGTACGCGACAGGTTTCGATGATCAGTTTTCCGCCTTCGGGCATGGCATCCTGGGCGTTGACCGCCAGGTTGGTCAAAACCTGCTCCAATTGCACGGAATCCGCGTCGATCACCAGGGGATAATCGGAAAGATGATACAGAATATCCACGTTTTCGCGGATGGTACGGCGCAAAAGCATTTCCATGCCGCGGATCACATCGTTCAGGTTCAACACCGAGAATGCCAGGGTCTGGCAGTGGCCGAACGCCAGCAGCTGCCGCACCAGGTCGCGGGCGCGCATGCCGGATTGGTAAATGGCTTCGATCGCTTCCTTTCGATCCGGCGGTTCACCGGGATTTTCCCGCATCAATCCGCTGTAACCGAGGATGGGGGTCAACAGGTTGTTCAGGTCATGGGCCACTCCACCGGCCAAACGGCCGACCGCTTCCAGGCGCCGCGCCTGGCGCAAGTGAAAATCCGTGCGCTTCTCGGCGGTCACATCCGCGATGACGGCCACTGCGCCGGTCACCTGGTGTTCCGCATCACGTCGGTAATCCCAGTAAACCCTTACGTCAATCTGGGAAGAGTCCCCCACCAGATTGCGGCCCACCCACTCCATGGGCATGGTTTCATCATTCATCAACAGATCATACAGTTTCTTCAAGGGCTCCGGATCGGGAAGATGATCCCAGATACAGGTTCCCACCGCCTCTGCAAACGTGCATTGAAACATTCGGCAATAGGCGGGATTGACCCATTCAATGCGCCCTTCGCGATCGATCTCCTCCACGCCGAGCGGCACGGTTTCGGCCATGACGCGGAACCGGCTTTCACTCTGCTTCAGGCGTTCCAGAATGTTGAGGTTCTCCGTAATATCGGTCGCCATCACCAGCACCGCTTCGCCGCGTCCGGGGTGCAGCGGGCCCAACGGCTCCGCAGTCACCCGCATCCAGCGGAATTTGCCGTCCTTGCGCCGGCAACGCATCTGGTATTCATGGCTGCCGCCTGGCCGGCGCCGCTGCCCGCCGACCTGGAAAATCTCTTCCCTGCAGTCCTCGGGCACAATCACGTCCCGCATGGTCATCCGGGTCAGTTCATCCGCGTCAAAACCCAGCATCGTTTCCATGCTGGAATTGACCTGTACAAACCGCCGCGAAGCAACATCCACCAGGGCCATGCCAATGGGGCTGTTCTCAAACAGATCGTGAAACATCTGCCGCGAACGCCGGCCTTCTTCGGCCAGGTGCAGATAACGCCGCCGCAACAAATAAAAAATCCATCCGCAAACCAGGGCGAACACGACCAGGAACAGACGCACCACGAGATCATGCGTGGGAATATCGATTATCAAGGCATCCCAAAAACTGCCGCGGTAAAAAAAGCGCCAGTGAAGCAGGGTGTGGATCAGCCAGAATCCGGCTCCCAGCAAAAAGGACCATCCCAGTATGGAACACCCTGTTTTTGACTTCATTCAGCCGGCCTCCCCCGTTCCGATGATCTCAAGGTGTTGCGCCGCGCGGACGCCGGCACGGCTTCCCTCCACCATCACGTTCGGCCAGACCGAATGACCCCTTTGGCACATGGTTCCGGCCCTCCACAGCGTGTTCGACCCTTTCGGATCCCTGCCGTTCCGGCGCAATCAAGATAGTCGGATGAGGAGGAATTGTCAACAAAGTATGGAGAAGACCGGCGATTGGCAAGGGGCAGGAAGTAAGGATGAAAGTGAAAAGTTGAAAGTGAAAAGTGAAATACCCTGCAGAAGCAACCACGGAACAGGCGGAAAACTCAATTCACTTTTCCCCTCGCTACTTGCCAATAGCCAATTGCCTCTTACCATTCGCCTCTTGCCCGTTTGTCACATGATACCTGAAACCTGTCACCTTCTTTCAAATCCTAAATCCCAAATTCTAAATTCCAAACAAATTCAAAATCCAAATGTTCAAAATTCAAAACAAAAGCAATACCAGTCATTGGGATAACTTGTCATTGAGAAATTTGGAGTGATTGTCATTTGCTCGCTACGCTCTCGTCATTGGGTCACTAAAACCTAAAAATCCGAAGCACAAAATCCGAAATACCAAACAAAAGCTAAGCAGAAGAAACCACGGAACACACGGAATACACGGAAAAGGGCAAATCCGAAATCCAAGACAAATTCAAATGGTCTAAATTCTAAATAGGAGTTTATACGTTTATACGCACCGGCCCCATTCGGGCTCAAGCCCCTCGCCAATTGCCATTCGCCCCATGCCCGTTTGTCACCGGATACCGGAAAACTGTCACTTCCGCTCCAACTCTTCAAATTTGTTTTCAATGACACTTGCGCAGTAAGCCAATGACATGAGAGCAGCGAATAAATGACCAGTTTTTCCCAATGACAAAATTGTTCTCAACTCCCTCAACTTCCTCAACTTTGTTTTTTTATTCAACTTTCCTGAAGGATCCTTTCCAGCGCGTCAAGAAGATCGCGGGGAGACGCATCCGCCGGTGCACTGCCCTGCCAGAGGGGCGGACGACCCCCTCCGCGGGCGCCCAGCGGATCAAGGTAACGCTGTCTCGCGTCACGAAAATCGACCGAGCCGCCACGCGGAAGGCCCAACGACCAGCTCAGGCGATCGGGAAGGACGTTCACCAGGGCGAAGTCATGAGATGCCGCAGCCAGCAGTGATTTGACAAGCGATTTTTCCATATCCGCTGATTCGTTCTCCAAGATGCGATGGATGCGGTGCGCCGGCGCGTCGAGCAGTTCATCGGCCAGGCGATCCGCCAGGCGACGTTCCAATTGGGCGAGGCGACTGCGCAGGTCGCTGGCGGTTTCCTGAAGGCGCCGAACCGCGTCCGCCAGTTCCTCGTCACGGGTGGCGTTCAGTTCACGCAGGTCTTCCAGGATGGCCAGGCGTTGTTCCAGGTAAGCGACCGCGCGGTCACCGATCTGCCAGTGGGTGCGAACCTGGCCGCGCATGCGTTCCCAGCCGCTGCACAAGGCCAGTCGGATCGTTCCGGTTGAAGGCAGATGCAGGCCGCAGCAGCCCACGCAGTCAAAATCGCCGATCTGCACCAGCCGGACGGTTCCCTCCACCGGCGGCGGCTTGCGCAGGTTGAACTTTCCCAACTCATCGGCAGGCACTTCAACCGCGGCCAGGGGGAGATCGTCGGCAATGATCCGGTTGGCGAGCCGGGTGACCTGTTGAAGTTGTTCGCGCGTGATTTCTGATGTGTCGAGATCAATGGTGGTATCTTCCGTACCCATATGCACGGAAATGGTGACAAGCGAGAGCGTTTTCCAGAACGCGGCCGAGATCACGTGCTGGCCGGTATGCTGTTGCATGAAATCACGTCGCCGACCGGAGTTCACCCGGCCGTGAACCATTTTGTTCACCGGCAACGGCGCAGTGGTGATATGCAGGACACGCTCGCCATGTTCGCGCACGTCAATCACCGGGATGTCGTCCAAGCTGCCGTGGTCAGCTGGTTGCCCGCCGCCTTCGGGGAAAAAAGCGCTTTGATCCAGTTCGATTTCCCAGTGATCACCCGCCACTTCCACATTTTCCACGCGGGCATCGAACTCCAGCAACCAGGGGTCGTCGCGATACAATCTCACAGTCATCATAAATCTCCAACAGATTTCTAACACAATTGCAGGCAACTCGCCAACCGGGATGTGGGGAAGGGGAACGAGGTGACAGGAGGCAGGAGGCCAGTCGAAAGTCTAAAGTCGAAAGTAAAAGCCAAAAACGCTGTGATGGTGCGAGGGAGTTCTTGTGAAGAGGAACCTTCCAGAGCGGTAATGGCGCGAAAGGGTACGAGTGATGAGATTTTCTGTTGAGTTAACTGTATTTTCTCCCTCAACTTTTAGAAGGTAGAAAAAAACGGTGAGCGATCGTTAAGTCTCTTGGCTTTTTCATCACCGAGCCGGGGAGTGCCGCATCACTCGAACCTCCGTCGTCTCCATCACTCGCGCTTGAAGTTACCATCACCGGTCTCCTGCCGCCTGCCACCTGTCACCTTGTTCCTGCCCTTTCCCGGTTTCCCGGTTGCAACCTTTTTTATTCTTTCTTCATTATTCTTTATTCAGGGCCGGCATGGCCTCCTGATGCCTGTCACTTCGTCCGGACATGATCCACCAGGGCTTCATCCAGGCGATTGAAGCTCCGGATCACTTCAAGGGTTTCCGTATCCAGTTCCATGGAGCGGGATGAATAATCGGACACATTCCGTTTGGAGTAGTGCAGTTGCGGCCAGTGCATGGCCGTGCGCAATTTTTGCAGAAAATCATCGAAATCCTCGGTCAGACCCACAACGCGGAAAAACCCCTCCAGGTTTCTTCGCGCCGCGTCGAGCATTTCCCGGTCCGGCAGGTTCCCGCGCCCCAGTCCGGCGAGGAGCCGCGTCTGGCCGTTGCGCACTTCAGGAGTGATACCGCTTTCGACGTAATCGCGGATGGTGAATCCCGGTTGCGTGACGCGTTCATGCAGCGGGTGCTCCGGATGGCGTTGCACATAAAGATAATGACTGATCACCCGTTCCACCGGGTCGCGCAGGATGGTTACATACTCGACCGGCCGCGCCTGGTAGAAACGATGGATACCGAAGGCGAAGTGGCCGGCGATGCAGAAAATCCGCTTCTGCTCGTGCATGGGCATGGATTCGAGTTTCTGAATCAAGTCGCGCGTGCCGCCTTCATAAAACACCAGCAGATGCCGTGTGAGGAATCGATGCTTCAGGATCTCTTCGGTCAGCGTGGTGCCGGCGCACTTGGGAATGTGGAGAAAAATCAGGGTCTTTTCCGGCGTTTTAAACAATCTTTTCATCGATCTGTTCCAGTTCTCTGCTTTTGATTCAGGAAGAAGGCCGCGCCCCGTGCTTCCCGGTCATGCATTGTAGCCCCCCACCGCGACGCAGTCAAACCAGGCGATAGCCGGCGGTGTGCGAACCCGCTACACTTTCCGTTTCCGAATGCGTATACTCTATTTTTACCGGATCCAGGAGGTGACATGAAATCCTTGACTACCATTCTGATTCTGGGGATTTTTATCCTCAGCGGCTTCGCGGCCGATGAAAAAAAGCAGGGCATTGACGCGGACCTGCTGGCGGAACTCTCCGCTTCCTTTACCTGGGATGCCCATACCCGTGCGATTCACAACGCCCTGTCCACACAGGACAGCCGGGCCATTTCCGTCAATCAGCGTGTCATGCGCTCCCGCGACACGCACTATTCGCTCGAACTGGAACGCCGCCCCATCACCAACCAGGAGTCCACCGGGCGTTGCTGGATGTATGCCGGGCTGAACGTGTTGCGCCCACTGGCAATCAAGAAATTAAACACCAAGGACATCCAGTTTTCCCAGACTTACCTCTTTTTCTACGACAAACTGGAAAAGGCCAACCTTTTCCTGCAGGGAATCCTGGACACACGCGGCTTGCCGCTGTCCGATCGCAAGCTGGAATTTCTGTTGCGAAACCCTGTGCCTGACGGCGGTCAATGGGTGGGCATGGTGGAATTGATCCGCAAGTACGGGGTGGTTCCCTACGAGATCATGCCGGACAACTACAGTTCCTCCCACTCCAGCAGTGTGAACCGGGCCCTGGCCCAGAAACTGCGCGAATACGCCCTGGCATTGCGCGGCGATAAAAGCGAGCCGGACCTGGAACGCATCCGCGTACAGGCACTCAAGGATGTCTACCGCATCCTGGCGGTTAACTTCGGTGTGCCTCCGAGCGAGTTCACCTGGCGCTACAAAGACAAGGACGACAAGTTGACTGCCTTTAAAACCTGGACGCCGCTGGATTTTTATCAACAGGTAGTCGGTGCCGCCCTGGATGATTACTACGCCCTCTATTCCATCCCCAACCGCCCGTTTCACCGCCTGTTTACCATTCTCTGGGACCAGGCCGTGGCGGATCGGCCCGGCCTGGTGTTTGCCAATATCCCCCTGGAAGAATTGAAGCAACTCACCCTCAAGAGCCTTGAGGCGCGCGCGCCGGTCTGGTTCGGCTGCGACGTGGGCAAAGACAGCCTGAGCAAGGAGGGGGTGATGGCCCCGGAGCTTTTCGACCTGGAATCCCTGTATGGCATGCCGTTCCGCCTCAGTCGCGATGACGCGTTCAATACCTGGGCTTCCGCTCCCACTCACGCCATGGTGTTTACCGGTGTGGACCTGGTCGACCAGGCCCCGACCAAATGGCTGGTGGAAAATTCATGGGGACCCGATTCCTGTGACAAAGGTTACTATCACATGGCTGATTCCTGGTTCGACCGCCATGTCCAGGTAGTGGTGATCCACAAGCGTTTCATCCCGGAAAAGATCCTGAATGTGTTCACACAAAAACCCGAGATCCTGCCCCCCTGGGACCCGATGTACCGCGCGCTGATGCAATAAGAATCGGGAAACAGGAGGCAGACCATCTGGGCCCTGAATAAGGAAGAAGGAAGAAAGAATCAAAAAAACTTCAACTGAGAAACCGGCGAGGGGCG
>OBLN01000403.1_pt1 | contig 15764 bp, 15 predicted proteins | sample 1519301 | NCBI WGS metagenome assembly OBLN01 (sample SAMEA2452533, study PRJEB22499) | sediment metagenome | reverse complement strand
CTTCTCGGCGAGATATTGTAAAGGAGAAAACCATGAAACTGTCCAAAAGCATGGAAGATTATCTGGAAGCGGTCTATGTGATCGCCAAAAACAAAAAAGTCGTCCGGGTGAAAGATGTAGGGGCTTTTCTGAAAGTGAGGAATCCCTCCGTTATCAAAGCCATGCGGGGACTTGAAGAGAACGGGCTGGTCCGTCATGAGCACTATGGGTATATCGAATTGACGACCCGAGGGACGGAATATGCCCGGAACGTCTACGACCGACACGTGCTCATAATGAATTTCTTTACCAAGATCCTGAAAGTCCCCATGAATATTGCAGAAGAGGATGCCTGCATCATCGAGCACTATCTTCATAAGGTCACCATGAGCCGGCTGCGCCATTTTATGAAATATATCGTGGAAGAGACCGATTTTTCATCAGACCGGTTCGACCGTTATTATGAAGAGGGAAATGCTGAACCCGGGTGAGTCTTCTTTTTTCGGGGATGGAGGATAAAGCTTGCACAAAAGCCTGAGGAGTGTATATTCTGCACATGGAAAACTTTGTTGTCACCATTGACGGGCCTGCCGGAGCAGGGAAGAGCACAGTGGCCAGAAGAGTCGCTGAAGCCCTTGGTGTTTTTTACCTGGACACCGGAGCTATGTATCGCTCGGTAGGACTGCTGGCGGCTCGTGACGGCCGTGACCCCGTCGACGTAGCGAGAACTCTCCGATTTGAGATCGTCTATTCCGAGACGGGGGAAAAGCGGATCCTGGCTGACGGGGAGGATGTCACCCTGAAGATCCGGACTCCCGAAGCCGATAAAGAGGTCTCCCGCGTAGCGGCTATCCGGGAAGTGCGTAAACATCTTATTGAAAAACAGCGCTTTTTTGCCCGGGGTCGGTCCATCGTCCTGGAAGGGCGCGACACAGGGTCTGTGGTCTTTCCCGATGCGCGTTTCAAGTTCTATCTGGATGCGTCTGTGGAAGAGCGGGCCCGGAGACGCTACGATCAATTGGTGAAGAAGACTGCCCCGCCCTCGCTTGAGGAGATCGAAGCCGATATTATCCGACGGGACACAGCCGATAAAAACAGGCCATGGGGAGCTCTCACGGTTCCTGACCAGGCCCATGTGGTCGATACCACAAATCTGACTATAGAGGAGGTCGTCGAAGAGATCTTATCTCATATTAAAACATGATATCAAAACACGTTGTTACGTTTACTCAAAATCTGGCACGTCTTATCCTTATCCCCTTTTTCTTTATAGTTTTCAGGTTAAAAATCGCCTATACCCGGCCCCGGTGGCGTAAAGGCCCTGTCATAGTCGCCTCTAATCACAGGACTGTTTTTGACCCGCCTCTGGTCGGAGTCCTTTCCTTCCAGACTTACTTTTATATGGCTAAAAAAGAGCTGTTCAAGAATCCTGTTGCCGGAGCCATCCTGAAAGCAGTCGGGTCTTTTCCCGTGAACAGAGCTGTCTTTGACATGAAAAGCTTGACGGCTATGCAACAGATCCTGCAAAAGAAGGGACGGGTTTTTATCTTTCCCGAAGGGACACGCAGCCGGGACAACGAGGTCCGGCCCGGGAAGCCGGGTATCGGTTTTCTTTTGGACAAGACCGGCTATCCTCCTGTGTTGCCCGTTCGCCTCTGGACAGGGAAGAGAGGCAAACGGCGTTATTTCAATATTCTCTACGGAGGAGCCTTTTGCATCAACAGGACTCTGTTCGAGTCCCTGGACGAAACAGCGCGGTTCAAGGCCCTGGGCAAAGCAGTGACATCGATCATAGGAGAAATGGAATGGAGATCATAGTCTCATCCTTTGCGGGGTTCTGCTACGGGGTCCAGCGGGCCATGGAGATGGCCGCACGGGCTGCCGGAAAAGGACCCGTCTACAGTCTGGGGCCGCTCATCCATAATCCCAGAGCCGTGAAAGAACTGGAAGCGCGGGGCGTTACGGTAGTACAAAACCTCGATGATGTACCGGAAGGAGCTCTCGTCCTCTTCAGAACCCACGGTGTGGAAAAGGAGACAGAAGAAAAGGCTCGCGGCAGAAATCTGGAGATCGTGGATACCACCTGTCCCTTTGTCAAAAATGCGCAGAACAAAGCCCGCTTTCTTCATCAGAAGGGATACCAGGTCCTGATATTCGGAGAGAAGATGCATCCCGAAGTCCGTTCTCTTTATTCCTATACCGAAGGGACAGCTCGTGTGATGAACAGCCCCGATGAACTCGGGGATGCGACATTCAAAAAGGCCGGGGTCGTCTCGCAGACCACACGGAACAGCGCAGCCTTCTCCCTCTTCTGTGCTGACGCGGTGCGGAGGAGCCAGGAACTTCGCATCTTCAACACTATCTGCCTGGCCACCACAGAGCGCCAGGAGGATGCCGTCCGCATTGCCCGTCAGGCTGATTTTATGATCGTCGTGGGAGGAAGAAACAGTGCCAACACAAGGAAGCTTTTTGATATAGTGAGAGAGATAAAACCCGCTGTTCACGTGGAATCGGCGGATGAACTAAGAGTTGACGAACTGACAAAGTATGATACAATCGGGATAACTGCTGGGGCGTCGACACCTGATACCAGTATCAGGGAGCTGACCAGCCGGCTAAAAAATTATTTTGGGGGGTAAAACACTATGTTGGAAGAAAACAAGAAACACGAAGAACTTGAGCATGATGAAATGACCATGGAGGAGCTCTATGCAGCATCCTTCAAAGACCTGAGGCCCGGATCCGTCGTGGACGGCGTGATCGTCAAGATCATGGGAAATGAAGTCCTGGTGGATATCGGATACAAAGCCGAAGGCATCGTATCCCTGAATGAATTCCATAACTCAGATGAGTTGAAAGAAGGGGACAGTGTCCGAGTTCTTCTTGAATCGACAGATGATCAGGAAGGCCTGGTCAAACTGTCAAAAATCAAAGCCGACTATATCGAAGCCTGGGGGATTCTGGAAGACAAATATCACAAAGATATGGTCATTTCGGGCACCATCAAGAAACGTGTTAAAGGTGGTTTCATCGTTAATATCGGTGTCCCGGCCTTCCTGCCTGCATCCCAGCTGGATGTGAAGCTGGTCAAAGACCTTGATGCCTATGTCGGTGAAAAGATCGATGTGAAGATCCTGAAGATGAATAAGAAAAGGCGTAATATCGTCGTCTCCCGCCGTGTCATCCTGGAAGAGAGCTTCAAAAAGGTCAAAGAGGAGTTAGACAACAAGATCCACGCCGGAGCGGTTCTGCCGGGACGTGTTAAGAACATCACCAATTTCGGTGCCTTTATAGATCTGGGCGGGATCGACGGCCTTCTCCATATGAATGATATTACATGGAAGAAGATCAGTCATCCGAGCGATGTTCTGGCTGTAGGCCAGGATGTCAATGTCAAGGTCCTGGACTATGATGAGAAGAACAACCGCATCTCTCTCAGCCTGAAAGAGATGGAGAAGAACCCCTGGGATATCCTCGAAGAGAAGTTCAAAGACGGCGATGTCGTCGAGGGGACCGTTGTCTCCATCGTGGAATACGGCGCTTTTGTGGAGATCGTCCCCGGAGTAGAGGGATTGGTCCATATCTCTGAGATGTCCTGGGATAAAAATCTCAAGACCCCTGCTCAGATCCTCAATGAAGGGGACAAGATCGAGGTCATGATCCTGAAGATGGATGTGGAGAACCGCAAAGTCTCCCTGGGGATCAAACAGGTGGATGGCGACCCCTGGGAAAAGATCCGTGATGATTTCAAAGAAGGCGATATTGTCGAAGGTGAGATCAAGAATATCACCGATTTCGGCGCCTTTGTGGAGATCGTCCCCGGAATTGAAGGGTTGCTTCATGTCTCCGATATTTCCTGGGAGAGAGTGGAAAAACCCCAGGATGTCCTCAGCGTAGGCGACACGATCAAAGTCATGATCCTCAAGATCAATGAAGATGAGAGAAAAGTAGCCCTGGGCATCAAACAGACTCTTCCCAATCCCTGGGACGAGATGATGAGCGGATATAAGGTAGGCGACATCGTCAAAGTCACCGTTTCCAAGATCACGAAAAACAACGCCATCTGCAAGATGGAAAACGGGGTCGAAGGGTTCCTGGCTATTTCCCAGCTGGACACAAAACATGTGGAAAAGGTGGAAGATGTGGTCAATGTGGGCGATGAGATCGAAGTGAAGATCATCAAGATCCAGAAGAATGAGAGAAAGATCGATTTCAGTATCAAAGCCCTGAAACAGGATACAGAAAAACAGATCCTGGACGAGATCAAAGGGGAAGCGGGAAATCACGACAAAGTAAGCCTGAAAGATGTCATCGAACAGGAGATGATGGATAATCTGGCTGGCGAACCCGAAAAAAAAGCCAAAGCTGCCCCGAAAAAGAAAACAGTAAAAAAAGAAGAGCCCGCTGAAGAGACTCCCGAAGATGAGGGCGAAGAGAAAAAAGAAGACTGATGAGTCTTTTCTCTTGATCATGTAAAAATGAGGGGAAGGCCGGCAAGGCCTTCCCTTTTTTATTTTATGGCGGAAAAAATCGAAGACAAAGTCATCCAAGAGATCATCCGGCGTTTCGGAACCCCTGCGGTGGAACTTCACTACAAGAGCGCCTGGCAGCTGCTTGTGGCGGTCATCCTGTCGGCCCAGTGCACCGATGAGCGCGTGAATATGACCACACAGGCTCTTTTTTCCGAATTCCCCGATATCAATGACTATACGACCATGGACGGGAGCGACCTGGAGCCTCTCATCTACTCCACAGGTTTCTACAAGAACAAGGCCCGTCATATTATCGGGGCGGCCCGGTACCTGACAGAGCATCACGGGGGGAAGGTCCCGGAGACAATGGAGGAACTTCTCCGGGTTCCCGGAGTGGGGAGGAAGACGGCCAATGTGATCTTAAGCGCCTGGTTCCGGAAAGCTGACGGGATCGTCGTGGATACCCATGTGAAACGTGTTTCCCTTCGCCTGGGACTTACCCGGTCTTCACAACCCGAATTCATTGAAAAGGACCTCATGGCCCGCTTTCCCCAAAAGGAGTGGAACCTGCTGAGCATCGGGCTTGTCCTTTTCGGCCGATACTTCTGTACGGCGCGAAAACCCCGGTGCAGCGATTGTCTCTTAATAGAGGAGTGCCGTTATGATAAGAAGACGCTGTAGCCTTTTTTTCCTTATATGTCTCACGGCAGCCTTTCTGAATGGATCCGTAACAGGGCAGGAAGCTCTCCCGAGAGATTCAAAAGTCATTTTCGTTGCCGACGGGGATACGATCCAGCTTCAGACAGGGAATTTTGTCCGCCTTCTCGGGATCGATACTCCTGAAAAGGGACAGGAGTATTATGCTAAGGCTAAAGACTATGTCCGGAAAACCGTTTTAGGGAAACGTGTTACCTTGGAATACGGGCCGGAAGAAAGAGACGATTATGGGCGCCTGCTGGCTTATGTCTGGGTCGAACAGGGGGGTAATCGGCGATGCCTCAATGAAGAGCTTCTGAGCCGGGGGCTTGCGCACATCTACTTTGTAAATAAGCGGGAACGGCATCGTGAAGAGTTTCTCCTGGCCCAGCGCGAAGCTATTCTCCTTCGCCGGGGGTTGTGGAAATTGAAGCTTGTGGAGACAGAACACTATTATATCTCATCAGACAAGTCGCATGTCTTTCACCGGCCCCGATGCCGCTGGGCCCGTTTTATACGATATGAAAATATCCGCTTCTTCTTTTCCAAGGAAGATGCCTATCTGGAGGGTTTATCGCCATGCAGAAGCTGTCAGCCGTAGAAAAACCATGGGCTTTGATCACGGGAGGGTCCAGGGGACTGGGATTGGCCCTGGCCCGGGAGTGTGCCCGAAAGGGATATCACCTGTTTCTCATCGCCCGGACAGAAGAGGCCCTCCGGCAGGCAGCAGACACTTTGAGGGCTGAAGGGGACGGACGTGTGGAAATCCTCCCTCTGGATCTCTCCCGTGATGATGCGGTTAAGGAAATCTCCTGTCTCTTAAACAAGCGGGGGATCGTTCCTCAAATGTGGATCAATAATGCCGGTACGGCGACATTCGAGAGATTCACTCACACGACGCCGGAAGCGGAGGACCAAATGATCCGGCTCAATATTCTTTCTCTGACAGCGATGACGCGTCTGGCGCTGAGCATCATGAAGCAGGGGCATCTCATCAATGTGGCCTCCACGGCAGCCTTTATCCCCGGGCCGGGAGCATCTCTCTATTACGCCTCTAAAAGCTTTACGTTGAATTTAACGCTGGCGGTCTCTCATGAGCAGATCAAGGGAACGGTTGCAATATCGGTGTTATGTCCGGGTCCCCTGGAGACGGAGATGTTGAAAATGCGCGGGGATAAGGGAAAACGGGCCGCTTTTCTTATTATGTCGCCGCAAAAAGCAGCCCATTACACTTTGAAAAAAGCATTAAAAGGGAAGCGTGTGATCATCCCCGGGCTCCTGAATCAGATGATGGTCTCTTGTGCACGGGTCCTTCCCCTTGAATGGATTGCTAAAATAATCGCCCGTTCAAATCTCCGATGAGGACATGAGTTCGGCCAAAAGTCCTTTGATCTTTGAGAGGGCCTCGTTTACAGGAACAGTCATGCTTGTCTTTTCGCCGCGCCGTTTGATCTCCACCTCTCCCTTTTCCAGGTTACGCATGGAGACGATGACGCGCAGAGGGGCTCCGATAAGGTCAGCATCGCTGAACTGGCTTCCGGGACGTTCGTCTCTGTCATCGAAGAGTACCTCGATCCCGTTTTGCACAAAAGTCTCATAGAGAGCTTCGGCCGTCTTGCGTACTTCTTCTTCTTTGAGATTCAGGGCATTCAGATGAACGGTAAAGGGAGCCACAGCCGCCGGCCAGATGGGGCCGTAATCGTCATGATTGTCTTCGATGATGGTGGCCATAAGCCGTCCTACACCGATACCGTAAGAGGCCATGATCATCTCTCTGGACTCTCCCTTTTCATCCAGGAAAAGAGCCTTCATGGGTGCTGAATATTTCGTCCCCAGCTGGAAGATATTCCCGATCTCGATACCCCGGGCCATGGAGAGGGGTTTTGAGCATTCCGGGCAGAGGTCTCCTTCCATAGTGGTGTAGACGGACGCTTCCGTATGCGGGATTTCTTTCATATCCCGTGACGGAGTGAAGTGTTTCATATGGGTGTTTTCTTTATTAGCTCCGCAGACGTAGGAGCCTTCCGCCACGGAAGAATCCAGGACGATGGAGATTTTATCGTTATCCAGCCCCAGAGGGGAAGCATAACCCGGGATAGCACCGCAGTTGCGGATGGTTTCGTCGTCAGCGTAGCTGAGTTTTTCTATTTGAAGATGGGTTTTCAATCGCGTTTCGTTTACTTCCCGGTCCCCCCGGATCACCACGAGGATCAATCCCTTTTCAGAAGTGTAGAAGACACATTTGGCGGTTTCCCGGGGTGTGATCTTAAGGAAATCACAGACATCCTGGATGGTCTTTTTGCCCGGGGTGGCGACCTCTTCCAAGGGACGGTCTGATTGGACCGCTTTTTGGGGCAAGCGTCCGTCGGCGATCTCCCGGTTGGCATTATACCCGCATTCACAGAGGAAGAGGGTATCTTCGCCTGCGGGATTGACGGACATGAACTCATGGGAGACGCCGCCGCCCATGATGCCCGAATCGGATTGGACCGAGATAAAGTTCTTCAGTCCGCTCCGTTTGAAAATTCGCATATAGGCTTCATGCATCACGGCATAGAATTTTTCAAGACAAGCGGAATCGGAATGAAAAGAGTAGGCATCCTTCATAGTGAACTCCCGCACGCGGATGAGTCCGCCCCGGCTCCGGGCTTCGTCACGGAACTTGGTCTGGATCTGATAGATCATAAAGGGGAGCTGCTTATAAGAATTCACATCATTACGCACCAGATGCACGGCCGCCTCTTCATGGGTCATGGCCAGGACATGGTCCTTGTCCGAGCGGTCTTTGAAGCGGAGAAGGGATTCATCGATGGCATCAAAGCGGCCGGTCTCTTTCCAGATGTCGGCGGGATGGACCACAGGCATGACGACTTCCTGGCCGCCCACGGCATTCATCTCTTCACGGATGATCTCTTCGATCTTCATCTTCACCCGGAATCCCAATGGCAGGAACGAGTAGATCCCTGTTGAGAGCTGGCGTATATAGCCCCCGCGGATAAGAAACTTATGACTGACCATCTGGGCGTCTTTGGGATCCTCTTTCAGCTGTTTTCCCACAAAATGACTCATTCTCATACCATCACTCCTTCATTTTTGACAAATATACTGGAAATGCCTCTACTGTCAAGGTTTATCAGCAGACCGGCTCCATCGGGAAAGAGAAAGCGTCACGGGAGGTGAAAAAGAGTTCAAAACGGCCTTTTCCAAATGGCCGAGGGGATTGAAGAAGAGGTCCACTTCTCCTGAATTCCAGAAGATCTCTTTTAAAAAGATATCGTCATAGCGCTCTTTCAGTCGATTGATGGGAGCGTCGGATGAAAAAGTAAGCCGATATGAGGAGGGAGAGAGGGGGGTGGCTGTCACTGTCCACAAGGTGTTGCAGGAGACAGCGGAAAAGCGAATCGTTTTGTCGGGACGTGCCCGTTCGATTGTCTCCATGAGGGAAAAGAGGGTATGCAGAGGAGTTTCGGGAGCCGGATATAGCGCTCCGTCGCCGAAGAACTTCGACTCTCCCGGAGTAAAAACATTCAGGTGGTAATCTCCGTTGAGCCCGCCTAAATATTTCTCCTGTTTCAGGGGAAGGAGGGCGGCCGGGTCGATCTGTGTGAGATAGCGGTTGTCCACAGAGTGGATGAGAGAAGCGGGAAAACTGTTCTTCACATGGACATAGTGGTAAAGAGTCCCGTTCCTTTCTAACTTGGTGATCGTTGCCCGGGCAAAGGAGATCCCGTAAGCTGTGACCTTATATTCGGACACTTCAGCAGAAAAAAGAAATGGGACACAAAGAAGGGTCATAATAAGGGCTAGAAAGCTTTTTTTCATCTCCTTCAGAATAGCAGGCTTCTCTATGCTTTCAAGGGGATAAATAGCTCTTGAAAAATGAGGTAAGATTCATTATAGTTGTGTGAAAGGGGGAATTATGCTCATACAGATCATGAAATCCAAACTTCACAAAGCAACGATCACCTATGCTCATCTCGATTATGAGGGGAGTATTACCATAGATGAAGAGTTGATGGAATTGGCAGGGCTTCTGCCCGGTGAAAAGGTGCAGGTCGTGAACAAAAACAACGGGGAGCGGCTTGAGACTTATGTGATTGTCGGCGAACGCGGAAAACGACAGGTGGGGCTTAACGGCCCGGCAGCCCGAAAAGGCATGGTAGGCGATGAAATCGTAATCATCGCTTATGCGCTTATGACCCCTGAAGAAGCCCGGACCAATCGACCGAAAATTATTATTTTAGGGGAGAACAATGACGTGATCCGTACGTTATGAGACGTCCGGCTTTTACCCTCCTTCTTTTCCTGTTCCTTACTCTCTCTCTTGGGGCTCTTGATATTGATACATTGAAAAAAGGGCTTTCCCTTGAACCTCAGAACCTGACCCTTAAAAAGACCCTCCTGGAAGCCTACTATACCTCGGGATATTTCCTTGATGCCATCACCCTGGCCCGCGAAATGATCGAAAAGGACGAAGATGATGAGCGTACCCTGGAACTGCTTATCAGAGCCTATCTGGCAAGGCAGGACTTTGAGAGTGCCTCTTTCTATTTTTTGCCTTATGACAGGATGAAAAAAAGCCCTTATACGGAAAAATTCTATGACCTCCTCTTCTCTCTGGGGCAGGGACTCTATGAGAAGGGGGAATATCACTCCAGCCGATTTGTATTTGAAAAGGCCCTCTCTGTGCATCCCGAAGAAGCGTCGATCTCATACTATCTGGGACAGATCGCCGTCAATCAGGGACATGATGAACAAGCGGTGGGCTATTATGAACAGGCATTTGTCGATGCTCCCGAGCCGCTGAAACACGACGTTGCTTCAGCTTTAGTGACAGCCTATAACAGGCTCATCCATTTTGATTATTACAGGGGGGAGGAGAAGAGCTGCGAGGTTTTGCTCGAAAAAGCCCGGGAGCCGATCCTCTTTCTTATAGGGAACAGGGGGCGGCGCGTGCGGGAAGCCTCGGAGATCCTGGCTTTCGAATCGGGATATTATATTCAAAAAAAGGAGTGGGGAAAGGCTGTGGATGCCCTGACCCGGCTGCTTGAATATGAGCCTAACTATCCGGGGATCGAAGAACTTCTTCAACAGGCCGCCCAGGGGCTGACGGAAGCCGATGATCTCAACACAGCGCTTGAGATCTACGGGATCATGATGAACACCATGGGTGCTCCGTTGGAAGTGATGAAGAACATCGCCCTCTATTTTGCAGGTATCAGGGAGTGGGAGCCTGCCTATTATTATTCCAAGAAAGCCATGGAGAGGGAACAGAATGCAGAAAACGTAAGCCGCTTTCAGGCGATCAGGGAAAAATATGTCGTCTCTTTACAGGAGGAGAAGAAACGATTGACTGAAGAAGGGAATCCCGAAGAAGCCCTTTTGGCCGAATATATACAGGCCGAGATCGCCGGGACTGTGCCGGACCCGGTGAAGAGTGAAGATGCTCTGAAGGGGAAAAACGAGCTGCTCCGTCTCTGGAATGAAAAAAGTGGGAAAAAACGCCTGAAAGCCTCCACAGTCTATTGCCGCCTGGCCGAAGATCTTTTTAAGAAGGGCTCGCCCGGAGAGGCCTATCACTATCTCGTCAAGGGGCTTAACCTCTGGCCCCACAATCCGGAGGGAGAAGACCTTTACATCAGGCTCTACCCCCTCTATCAGGTGAAGCAGGAGCGCTTGCTTTCTAACCTGGACAAGCTTATCGCCTCGGGAGATTATGCAAAGGCTTCACAGACATTAGAGGAGAATACGCCTCTTCTTCAGGAGGAGATGATCCAAAAGTACAGAGAGGAGCTCCTCTCCATGGAGGAGAAGAAGGAGAAGAGAACGGCCCGTTCTCTGCTCAATACGGGTCGTATGTTTCTGGACAGGAATAATTTCAGGCGGGCCCGCTCTTATTTCAACAGGGCTCTGGGATATGATGATTATAAAAAGGAGGCTGCCTATCTGCTTCGTCTGACCTCCCGTCGGGAGAATGAGACAGTCCAGGGATTAAAGGACGAGTATCTCCTCCATCAGTTGAACCAGAACGTTACAGCAATGAAAGCGGCCATCAATGATATCCTTTTTATCCGTCCGGGAGATAATTGGGCCCGCGCCCGGGCTGTAGATCTGGGGCTGCTGGAAGAGAATATCAAATCAGAAAAGGCCGAAAGCCTCTATCTGGAAGGGATCCGTTTCTACACAGAAGGCCATTTCAGGGAAGCCATCGAAGCATGGGAACAGGCGGAATCCCTGATTCCCGGATATAAGAATGTCTCGGATTACCTGGAAAGGGCGCGAAAGCGGATCACTCCATGAAAAAACACCCGCGCATCTCTTTGAAGACCAAATTTCTCATCGGTTTTTTATTGGCATTCCTCCCCACATTTATCTTTTTTAATATCCTTATTTTTAAAGAAGTCGCCGAAAATCTGGAAAAAGAACGGCTTGAGACCATGGCGACAGTGGCTGAAAATGCTGCGGTCATCGCAGAGGAGTATATGGCCCTCAACCAGTCCGACCTCCTGTCCCTTCAGCAGATAGTGGTCAATATCCAGAAAAACCCCGATGTCCGGATGGCTGCCATTGTGGACCATCAAGGGGAACTTATCGCCCATTCTGATATCGAACGCCTGAAAAACGGTGTCTTTGAATCAACTGAACCGGGGAGGGGAGAGATCCTGTTGCAGCGGGAGAGATCGGAGACCCGTTACAACAATGGGATCTATACATTACGGACAGATATCAGAAGATGGGGCGGGGAGTCAAGGGGGACGATTACCGTGGAATATTCCCGGGAAGCCATAGGGAAACTTCTTCAGAGGGTCCTTTTCAAGACCATCGGACTCACCACAGCCGACCTGGTCATCGTCGTTCTTTTTGTCTACCTGATATTTACGGTCATCGTGAAGCCTTTAAACCAGCTGCATCAGGGAGTCGAGGCACTGGCCCGGGGAAATTACCAGACGACGGTGAATGTAAAGAGCAACGACGAGATAGGGGATCTGACCCGGGAGTTCAACACCATGGTGGCCAGCCTCAGAGAAAAAGAGATCATCAGGGATATGTTTTCAAAATATTTAAGCCCGGATATTGCCGATTATATCTTAAAAAACAGAGACAAAGTCAGTTTCGGTGGAGAAGTCGTTAAGTTATCCATTATGTTTGCCGATATCCGAGGTTTCACCTCGTTCAGCGAAAAACTCCCACCAAAAGACATCGTCCGGTTTCTGAACAGTTATCTCACACGCATGGTGGATATCGTCTTCCAGTATCACGGGACACTAGACAAATTTCTGGGGGATGGCCTGCTGGCTATCTACGGGGCTCCTGTCCCGGATGAAAACCATGCCTATCACGCTGTACAGGCGGGGTTGGCCATGATCGAGCATATGAAGGATTATAATAAACAGCGTCTCTCCTGGGGAGAGGAACCCATTTACCTGGGGATCGGGATCAATTCAGGAGATACCCTGGTGGGGAACATCGGTTCAGGGCAGAGAACGGAGTACACGGTCATCGGAGATACAGTGAATACCGCTTCGCGCCTGGAAGGGTTGGCGGGAGAGAATGAACTTCTTATCTCAGCGGCCACCTATGAACAAGTGAAGGATCTGGCTGAATGTGTCCCTCTCGGGGATTTCATCGTCAAAAACAGGGTGGAGCCTGTCACCGTCTACAAAGTCACCGGGGTGAAGCGTGGATAAGAGTCGGGATATCGGGTTTTCAGCAGAATCAAAAGCCGTCGGATATCTGGAAAAGAAGGGGTACAGGATCCTGGAGAGAAATTACACGACCCCTCTGGGGGAGATAGACATTATCGCACGTGACCGTAAAGATATCGTCTTCTGCGAAGTGAAATACAGAAAAGGTGCGGATCCTCCCTCCCTGGAAGTAATCACCCGGGAAAAACAAAGAAAGATCATCAAAGCGGCTTACGCTTATATCAAAACTCATGAAAAGAAATGGCCCTCCTGCATAACGTTTCGTTTTGATGCCATCGGGATTTCCGACGAGACACTTATCCACATAGAAGGAGCTTTTTATGAATCCTGATCTTAGGAAAAAGACCCTTGTCTATCTTATTGTCCGGATCGCCATCATTAATTTCGTATCCGGCTTTCTCTTTTTTATGAGCTCCACCCCCAACCTGTCCAAAAGCTTTTTCCTGGGAACTCTGATCGCTGTTAACTTTCTATTCCTCCTTTCTCTCATTCTGTTGCAGCGTATGGAGCGTATCAAGGCCTTCCTCTACGCTCATTTTATCTTTGATGTCTTTCTCATTACGGTTTTGAGTTTTTTCGACGGCGGAGTCGTGGACAGTGACCTGCCCCTCCTTTTTTATCTCATCATCCTGGCTGCAGGAGTCTTTTTCTACGACAGGGGCTCGGTGCTTATCGCGACAATCGTCAGCATATCCTATATCAGCTCCTTTGTGCTTCTCCTTACCGAACAGATCCCCGCCCATGATGTCACCGGGACGCTCATCAATCCGGCCCAGACCCAGGAGATGGCCTTTCTGACCCTCTTCATCAACCTTGTCCTCTTTTATATCGCCAGCTACGTCATCTCCAACCTGGGGATGGCCTATCTGAAAAAAGGGGAAGAGTTCGAAGTCCAGCGGATTCTTCTGGACGATATTTTCGAGAATGTGACCTTTTCTCTCTTTGTCTTTGACCATCAGGGGCTTCTCAGCCGCTGGAACTCCCTGGGAGAAGCTTTCGCAGGGAAAAAGCTCAGGCTGGGGCTCCCCTACAACCAGGTCCTTCCCGATGAGATCGCCATCGCCATGAAGAAGGTCTATCAGCACCACGTAGAGAATTACGGGGACGATTTCAAGAGGGGGCAGCAGTATTTCAATATCCAGATATCCGCCATCCGTAAAAACGACAATGACATCGGATATATGGTCCTTGTCCACGATATTACAGCCAAAAAGGCCCTGGAAGAGAAACTTCTGGAAATGGACAAACTGGCTTATCTGGGGACTCTGGGCGCAGGGATGGCTCATGAGCTCAGAAACCCCCTGGCCTCTCTCTACGGAAGCATCCAGCTTCTGGATGAGCGTCCCTTCAACGAAAAAGACAGACATCTCTACGGGCTGATCTTAAGGGAGGCTGAACGGCTCAATAAGATCGTCTCCGATTTTCTCGATTTTGTCAAAGGCGAACACGTGGAAAAGAAGGCTGTCCCCATCAAAGAACTTATCCGTGAAGTGATCCTCATGCTCTCTGTCCTTACCGAAAAGGAGATCCGGCTTGCCGGCGAGGATCTTTCGGTGGTGGGAGACAGAAACCTCCTTATCCAGACCTTCAACAATTTGATCTGGAATGCCGTGGAAGCTTCAGACAAGGAAGAGGAGCCGGTATTGGTGGATATTCGGGAAGAGGGGGGCGAGTGCCTGGTCGAAGTCAGGGATACGGGTATCGGGATTGACTCCGAAGAGTTGAACCACATCTTTACCCCTTTCTACTCCAAAAAGAAAAAGGGAGCAGGGTTGGGCCTGGCTATCGTCAAGAAAAACATCATGAATATGGATGGGCGTATCGAAGTGGAATCTCGCAGGAATAAGGGTACGGCCATGCGGATCTTTCTACCCCGGGCCCGGGCGGATATCCAGTAAATTGACGAATTCTCTAAAATTTCTTTTCAAATAGATAGTTTCTGTTATAGTTAAAAGAGAAAATTGAAAAAGTTACAATCGTCAAAAAGAACCCGATAATGAAAGCAGGGGACTGTGATACTTGAGCTTCTTCATAATATTACTCTTCTTGTCAGTCTTGGAGTCCTTATCCATTTTTTATCTGCACGCGTAGAACATCGTCGCAGATTGTTCGGCTTGCTTGCCGGGTTTTTCTTCGGCCTTACGGCCATCGCCGGTATGATGACTCCGTTACGGTTTGCCCCTGGAGTGATATATGACGGGCGGTCCATTATCATCAGCCTGGCGGGATTTTTCGGAGGCCCGCTCACAGCTCTGGTCAGTGTCTTCATGGCGGGAGCTTTTCGCCTTCATATCGGAGGAGCGGGAGCCTGGGTGGGGGTAGGGGTGATCGCGGAAGCGGCCCTGATAGGGTCTGTTCACTTTTATTTGCGCCTCAGAGATAAAAAGTGGGAAAAGATCACTCTCCTCTGGGTCTCTTCATTCATGGTCCATATTCTCATGATACTCCTTCAGCTGGCCCTTCCCGGAGGGATGGGCTGGGATGTTGCCAAGCGTGTCGGGCCCCTGGTCCTTCTCCTCTATCCCCCGGCTTTTGTCATTATGGCTTCGGTCTTCCTGGAGAGCTGGAAAAAGAGAAGCCTGGAGAGGAAACTGGCCAAAGAAGAGGAAAAGTACAGGCTGGTAACTGAAAACGTCTCGGATGGGGTCTGGACCTATGATTTAAAAGAGAAACGGTATACCTATGTTTCTCCTGCTGCCCTGCGGATGTTCGGATATACTCTCGAAGAAGCCCTGGAGGTGAAAGTCGAAGACCATATACCCGGGGATATGCTCAAACCCTTTATGGAAAAGATCTATAAAGATGCCGAAGCCGGCGGGTTCGAATCAGGACAGTATGTCTTCGAGTGTCCCCAGAAAAGGAAAGACGGCCTCTGTCAGAACGCTCACAGCCATTTTCCGGACGGCTGAGT
>OBLN01000402.1_pt1 | contig 15863 bp, 26 predicted proteins | sample 1519301 | NCBI WGS metagenome assembly OBLN01 (sample SAMEA2452533, study PRJEB22499) | sediment metagenome | reverse complement strand
GGCAATGAATAACCATAAGATATCTGGTCTTGCCGAGCCTACCAGTGATCAGGACGCTGCAACCAAAGCATATGTCGATGCTAACTCTGGCGGAGCCATTGATGTCGCAACTGTCACAACCTCAACAACATTGACGACAAGTAATGATGTGGTCTTGGTAAATGCATCTTCGAATGCTGTCACAATAACACTACCTGCTGCATCAGCTAAGACAGGGCAACGGTATGATATCAAGAAAATCGATGGTAGTACCAATGCTGTAACTGTCGATGCTAACGACTCAGAGACAATTGATGGTGCGACTACACAGGTATTGAACATTGAATATGAGACAATGACCTTGATCTCAAACGGAACTGCGTGGTACATATTATGACCTACATACCTGATACTGATTTTGGAAATGGTGCTGACGGAGATGTCACAATCTCTGTCGATACTGACCTTGCTGGTGCGAGGAAACAGTATAACAATCTGACAATTAACAGCGGTGTCAAACTCTATGATTCCACAGGAGTTCTGAGCATCCGTGTCAAAGGTGTCCTTGCAATTGAAGGTTCAATCGACCAAACTGGACAAGGTGGTGCTGGTGGTGCAGGTGCTACTGGACTTAGCGGTGTGGTGATAATAGGTGACTGAACCGCTACCAACGTATGAGGAAATGATTGAGTTCAATCTTCCTCAACTTCTTTCCGTCATCCCCCACAAGTGGATGACCGTGGATGAGCTCAGCAGTGTGGGAGCCAATTGGAATCTGAAGAACCCATATGTCAGGACATATAAGGATGAGTTGGAAGCCTTCGGACATATTCTGGAAAGAGATGGTACATTCTGGCCACTCACGGCTGACATTGAAACTCTCGGTGTTCGTGAAGGATGTCACAGATTCCTTGCATTACAGGCGATTGAAAGTAAGAAACCGATGCTAGTCCTGCTTCCGGAGTTGAAGTATTACGATCAATCGGGTGATAAGGAAATTGACATATATATGAAAATAGGTGATCAGCTACTGAGTATGTGGCCGAAACCTCGCATTGAGAATAACATATACCACGTCACAAATCTCATGCACGCTATCATCTACTTCAACTATCACGCAGGCTACATCTCGCATTATCTTTTCGAGCATCCGCCTACACCTCACCCTGCTATGAACGATCAAGCATACTTCGAGGAATGGTATGCCAAAAAGAAAAATGAACTATACAGAGCTTGAAGATCTGCTGTACAAAGCCTATGACCTGTACGTTGAAAACCTTAGAATCTTTGTAATTTTGAAGAGTGGAAAAATGACAGTTAATATTTTTATACCAGGGCGGTTATCGAGCGAGCGGTGTCCTAACAAACTGCTATCGCCAATCGGTGATACCTGCCTGTGGGAAATTGCATGTAGTAAGCTGGAAAGCATTCCGTTTGGGACATACGCCCTGACGTGCGATAAACCGCTTATCGATATTGCTGAATCGTACAACGTAGAAGTCATTGTCAGGGACAAGGAAACTTCACTTGCAGACAGTCCTAGTAGGTTCGTGTTCAAGGATATCGACCAGCTACCTGCCTCACACGCCATGTTGCTGAACCCGTGCTTTGCCTTCCTCAGACCAGAAACTGTTACAGATATTCTCACAGACTTTGAGAGCAATGGCTACGACTATGCTACCAGTGTCAAGCCGTTCATAAACTATCTTTTCGATGAGCAAGGAACTCCTGTCACACCAATCGACTACACTGATATCAATACCAAGGCTATCAAGCCATTATTCCAGATGGCACACTGCTTCCACATCTTCAACAAAGCCGAGTTCTTTGAGACTGGCTACATGTTGCAACCAGGACATCAGACCTACATGATCGAGGGTATTGAGACGGTTGATGTGGATACAAAGGAAGAGCTGGAATATGTAAGATACCTATGGGGGACTAAGTGAAGTACGAATGGTGGAAATCGAGATCCATTCATTCTGCAACCGTAAGTGTAGCTGGTGTCCTAACAGTTTCATAGACAGAGCTCAATGGAGCCATGTACCTGAACCTCCTGAACCAGCTTGACGATGAAAACTTCCGTGGGGCAATATCGTATTCACGGTACAATGAACCGCTTGCAGATATCGACCTTTTATGCAGAAGGATAGAACAGGCTAGGGACTGGCTACCTGACTGCAAGATCGTCACCAATACGAATGGCGACTACCTCAACCCTGCAACCCTGTATGCTCTCGATGTCGATGAGCTGACCATTATGGATTATGACAACAGAGGGGTGCAGTGGTGTTGGGACAGGCTCGAAGACCTTGGTGCTACTCCACTTTACATTGATGATAGCAAAAATTTCATAGCTGCTGAATACTTCGACATGCAGATTCGTTATGACTTCGATTGGCAGAAGAACGCGCTGATCGAGGACAGGGGAAACAGTCTCAAAGGCGACTTCAACTGGAAGAACGGGAAGTGCGACAGGGACTATGCCTGTCATGAGCCGAAGTATTTCATTGGAATAGATTACGATGGATCGGTTACACCATGTTGTCACATCAGGGAGACAACAGTAACCATTGCAGGATGGTGCTTGGCAATATCTTTGAGAAGTCATTGGCAGACATCTATCATTCTAGTTTGGCACGGTCAATACGTGAAGCCACCGCTGAGGGAACATTCTTTACATCCTGTCAGACGTGCCATAAGAACGGTGGCAGATATACTAAAAACGATGCAGGAATTTTTTCATGAAGTATGTTGTAGACATTGATGACACGATCTGTTCTCACGAAAAGGACTATCGTGATGCACAGCCCTTTAACAATATCATTTCTCATTTCAATAAACTTTACGATGAAGGGCATACGATCTGGTACTTTACTGCCAGAGGAACAGAGACTGGTATAGATTGGAGAGAAGTTACAGAGAAGCAGTTTGAGCAGTGGGGAGTCAAGTACCACAACCTGCTGTTCGGAAAACCTAGCGCAGACATCTACGTTGACGACAAAGCTGCGCTTCCTGAAGATATAGTGAGGTCACATGATAATAGGAGAAATAGGGATCAATCATAATGGTGATCTCGATACCGCTTTGAAACTGATTGATGTTGCAGTTGAGTGTGGACTGGACGTTGTTAAGTTCCAGAAAAGGACACCAACAATATGTGTACCTGAAGATCAGTGGGATATTACCAAGACGACTCCCTGGGGCGTGATGCCCTACATTGAATATAAACAAAGAATGGAATTCGGTAAGGCTGAATATGATCTGATAGATGCTTATTGTGCAGTTAAGGGGATTCAGTGGACTGCAAGTGTTTGGGATATACCGAGCCTGAAGTTCATCATGAGCTACGAGGTTCCATTCCTGAAGATAGCAAGTCCGACAATTACCGATCATAAATTGCTGAACAAGATCTCGCAGTATGATACCCCTGTGATCATCTCGACAGGAATGAGTACAGAGAGTGAGATCCTTGATGCTACGGACATCCTTGACGATCAACTTATGGCAATACTGTACTGCAAGAGTGTGTACCCCTCAGCTGATGAAGATATAAACCTCAGCGGTATTTACAGACTGCGCGAGATGTTCCCCGATATTGAGATAGGATACAGCGGTCATGAGATCGGCTGGCTTCCAAGCCTTATGGCGCGTGTGATGGGTGTTGATACATTTGAAAGACACATCACGCTTGACTGTAATGATATCGGTACTGACCACAAGATAAGCCTTGATCCTGTAATGCTCAAAGATTTCACCAGTGAACTGAACAGAGTAGATTCTATAATGGGTTCCTCGACAATTAACTTGTTAGCAAGCGAGGAACCGTTTAGAGCAAAACTTCGTAACTGCTAGAACAACCATGTCTTTTAAAACAGTCCGCAAGTTGCAGAGCGTAGCGAATGCTTTGCAATCTTTTATAATTTCGCTGTATCCGAACCCTGAAGTTGTCAGGGAAACAACCTCTAGTGAGGTGAGAGCCTACTTCAAGGCGTTTGATATTGACATCCTCGTTCTTGACAGACCATATGAACTGATTGCAAAAGAATCTGTTGCAGCTTTTTTGAATCTTGATCAGATTTCTGAGACAGTCTACAAGGTCAACGATTGGGATTGTGATAACTTCGCATTCAAAACATTTGTTAATTTTAAAGACTGGTGCAAGAGGGGAGCCTTTGGCGTTGTCCTTGGTATAAATGCCGATGGTGGTGCTCACGCATGGAACTGGTTCCTGATAGATGATAACGGCAGTCTTGCCATGGTCTTTGTTGAGCCGCAGACCGATAAGGTGTTCGATTACACTACCGAGAAGATCTGGAATTTGATTATATAAGGAGGGTACAATGCCTTTTGAAAAGAAAACATGGAAGAATGAGAACGACCCGACCTTGGTAAAAGGAGTGGACCCTGCCATTGATGCCGACAATATGAACAGGATCGAGCAGGGCATCGTTGATGCACACACCCATGCCGAGGATACTGATCAGCACCTGGCTGACGGTGAACGGGCCAAACTCGCAGGTATCGAGCCCGGTGCTGAAGTAAATCCCACAGCTTCCGAGATGCTTGGTGCTATCAAAACTGTGGACGGTGCGGGATCAGGACTTGACGCTGACACTGTTGATGGGGTACAGGGTGCAGATATCATTGTCGAAGGTGATACCCGCCTCACAGATGCCAGGACACCGCTGAGCCATACTCATCCGGCTGCCGAGGTAACAGACTTTGACACTGAGGTTAGCAATAACGCGGACGTGGCTGCGAACACTGCTGCGAGACATTCCAATGCGAATGACCCGACAGCAATGCAGAAAGCTGCTATGAATGCCGCAAGCCTGCCATCAGCAGTCAATCCTTTTGCCACTGCTAACGATCTTGCTGAGCTTGGGACTGGCGACATGTCCAAGTCAGTTTATGATACTGATGGAGACGGTAAGGTTAACAGTGCCGTGGCAGCTGACACAGTGCCGTGGACAGGTGTCGGTAGCAAACCGAACTATTACCCACCAGAGCCGCATGTTCACACAGAGGCTGAGATCTCTGACCTCGGCAACTATGAGCCTGCCTTCGCTAAGAAGACAGCGTTCAACAAAGACTTTGGCAGTACAGCAGACACCGTGGTCCAGGGAAACGATGCTAGGCTCTCTGATTCCCGTGTCCCTGTTCTGCATGGCAATGAGGCGCATAGCGCCGCCTATGTGGATTCAACAGCAGTTAGCTCTGCAATTTCAACACATGCCTCTGATGTAGATGCTCATCACAGCAACGTGAATGATCCTACAGCTGCTCAGAAGGCTGCTCTGGACGCTGCCGCTTCTCCATCAGCACTGAACCCGTTCGCCACAGTAGATGATATCTCAGCAGCTGGCGGCGGAGATATGCTAAAGTCTACATATGACAGTGACGGTGATGGTAAGGTCAATAGTGCAGAAGCTGCTGATGCAGTACCCTGGACTGGTGTTACAGGGAGGCCAGCTACCTATGCACCTGAACCACATAGTCATACTGAGGCTGAAATCTCTGATCTCGGTTCATACATTCCAGCATCTGAGAAAAGTGCCACCAACGGTATCCCTGTTCTGGATGCGAATGCCAAGGTCCCACTTGCACAGCTTCCAGATGTCACCAAGCTCCAGACATATGTTGTAAACGATATCAATGCCAGGGATGCACTAACTGACCTCGTATCCGGAGAGAAATGTTACATCCTTCCGAGTGATCCTGAGAACGGTGGTAACAGCTACATCTACGATGGAACTCAATGGCAAATACTTGCGTCTGCTGATTGGGAAAATGTGAACCTTGACTGGACGAACATTGCTAACCCGCCAGCAACATATGAGCCTGCACCTCACAATCATACTGAAGCTGAGATCTCTGATTTCGGTAATTATGAACCTGCTTTTACGAAGAACGGGGCGTTCAATAAGAACTTTGGCACTGCTGCTGGAACAGTCTGTGAAGGTAATGACGCTCGTCTTTCGGATGTGGCTGCGAACACAGCTCATCGTAGTGACACGAACAATCCACACGGAGTCACAGCTGCTCAGGTCGGCCTTGGAAATCTTGTCAACGAACTTCAAACAGTTGCCAAGTCTGGTGGCAAGCATATTTGGGTACAGGCAACACAGCCCACCGCTGTCGATGTCGGAGACATCTGGATACAAACACAATAAGGTGATTTTAATGGTACAGGCAAACGATATTTTATCAGCACTTGAAGTTATGGGAGTCTACCTTCCTAACTATGGAACCGAAGAAGAAAAACTCAGCGCACTGGTCGCAGCTCTTGAAGCCCTGCAAGTACAGGTCAAGACGCAGAAAGATGCTGCCGCTGCCGCAGAACTGGAAAGGCAGAGAGCCGCGCAGATTGCCATTCAGCTTGAGGATAAGACCATGAGGATCAGGATGAAGGCTGATGAACTGATGGAGCAGAACAGCGAGCTGGATGTTGCAGACGCTCTGATCCAGGCTGCTCAGATCATTAAGGAAGAGAATCTGGTCCAGCCAGAGTGAGGTGAGATGAATGAGTCTTTCACTAACTCCTATTTTTGGTGACGCATCTGTTGCGGCGAGTGGTACATATGATATAAAAGCACCCACTGGACAGGTTTACAGTATCAATAATATTTATTACGGGGCAGGTGTCACTATTACAAGGGTCACCCCGGCTGGTTCATCAGTCGTACATATTGATGCCACAGGCGGTATATTCACAAATACCACGTTCCGCGTTTCTGATACTCATTATTTCACAATAACCAATACCGATTTGAGTGCACAAGTAGTATCATACGATGGAATAAGATTACAGTGAGGGTGAACGATGGCTATAACTAATGCCGATTATTCAACTTCACGGAAATATTTGAACCTTATTGCCACAACCCATGAGACACTTTCACAGGGTATAGTGTTGCCAACATCAAAACCTGTCACACCACATTTTTCACATACAGTATCTCAAAGTGACTTACCATTACAAGCTAAAACATTGTTTTCATATGACACGATGTTTATAGTTGTACTCGATTCTATAGTGCATTCATTAGCCTCAACAACCGTTTATGGTGAGGTATATGTGGATGGTGTTATTCAAGATGGGACGGTCAGTGACCTTGTAAATGCTGGTGAGTATGTTTCTGCATATTTTTCAGTGAATGCTCCTATTGGTAGTTTAGTAGAAGTATTTATGTGGCAAAGTACAGCTGATTCGGTTGTTATTGAGGAAACACATTGGGCAGCCACACCGTACAACATAAAGGTGTCAAATAAGAAGGAATTTCTAGTAGATAGGATGGAAGAGCAGTATTTACCAGATTATACTGGAAGAGTTGGTAGTGGTTCTGGAACATATTTGAAACACGGTGAGGTTTTATCGTACTACAATAGTGCTGGAAGTATAGATAATAATGGAGGTGACCTGCCACTTGTGACCAATGATACATATGGGTTTACAAGTATATATGGAAATTCATTACCTTATATAGGAATCTCCAACCGTACATCTTCCAGATGGCCTTCTTCAAGGAACACCATTGCAGAAGTATACTATGCCATAGTTAAGAGGTAACAATGTTAGCCATTGATGAATATGGTCGAATAATCGTTGATGGATATTCCGAATCAGGTAAAATATCTGTCAACGATTATGGGACTATATCGGAAACAGGTGTTATAGCCTATCATTTTGCAACCGATTATTCAGACTGGAAATATCGTGCCAAACTAAAGGTCAAGGATCATCCGGAAGCAGAAGCTCAGGCAAAATTCACCCTGAACCACCAGACAGGAATGAAGTCTGACTTTGCTGACATACGGTTCAGTACAATTGATGGCGTCAATATTCCTTACTGGATCGAGTCAAAGACAGATTCTGTAGAATCTGTTGTCTGGCTCAAAGTCCCGGCAGGTCAGAAGCGGCTGTTTGTGTATTGGGGCTGTTCTGCCGCGGAAAGCGAAAGCAACGGTGAGGATGTCTTCAAATTCTTTACAGACTTTTCACGATACTCGCAGGGAACCCTGCTGTCAGATGATATCCTCGATGTGTCTGGCGCACCAACTGTCAATGCAAACGGATACCTGGAACTGTCAGGAAACGATTATGTCAAATCAACGGGGAAGTACGGGCTCAATACCGTACTAGAGGTGTACGCCACGGCAACCGACCAGGATGTAATGTTTGCAGCATATCGAAATGATGCAAATGACAGACGTGTTGCACTCTATAACAGTGACAGTTCAGCACCGTATGGTCAGGCTGGCGATTATACTGGATATAATTGTCTAAATGCAGGAGAAGAAGGTACTGAATACAATCACGTTGATACCAGTACAGATTTCCGTAGTGGATTCAACAGGTTCGGTGTAGCTCGGTATCCTACCAGAGGTGATGTTGATTACTATCTGAACGATCAAATTATCAAAAATGCCTCATGGGACCAGAGGATACCAACCGAGGACCTGCACGCGGCGATATATGTCTGGAACAGTTCAGTCGAGTCTACGATGACTGTTCAGTGGATGTTCGTCAGGGACAGGACAGCTACTGTGCCAGTGATTTCGCTGATAGCGGCAGACTTCAATCCGCATTACCATGGATACGTCTGGAACCACATGAAGTATTCCATGCGAGTAAACGTTGTCAATGCACCAGCCACGACAGCCGAAGTCGAGTATGACATGCCATATCAGTCTGGTATGAACTCTGACTTTAGTGATGTAAGATTTGCCACACTGGACGGCGAGGTTATAGAGTATTGGAGAGAGTCGTACACAGCTGGAATCACTGCCAAGTATTATCTTAAGCTGCCAGCAAACACCACGCAATTTAAAGTCTACTTCGGGAACACATTGGCAGTGTATGCCGGTGATCCTCACTCAGTATTTGTGTCATTCATTGATGGTTCTACCAAGGAAGACTACAATGAGGTTGGCAGTATCGGAATCTATACAGACCAGAATGGTGATGATTACACAAGTGTATACACCGGCACAGGAAACGAGTATCTGTGGAATAATCTGCCGTACCAGATGGATAAATACAGGATGTGCGGTAAACTTGCATATGCCGGTACAACCGGGTTTTCGCATATACGGTTTTACAATGGCGGCATGGGTGGCACATCAGTATCTTTGATAGGTATCAATTACGGTTCATTGTGCCAAGGTTTCAACCCCTACGATGGTAGTGCAGGTGCATACGCAGCAAACCCAAATTATAACCAAGTATCGGATTCAGAAACAATATATCATATCATAATGGACAATTGTGACTCCATTCTTGGTAAAAACGACTACTACGAAAATGGCGTCAAGGTGGTTTCTCAGAACACGATGTACAATGCACTCCCCGCAGATGCATATTACATTGGTAGAAACACATCGGGCGAAGATGCAGCAGTGCGTGTCAGTTGGTTCTTTGTCGGCGCATATCTTGACGTAATCCCTACGTTTGTTGAAAATACAGTCGGCTACAACATTGGCTACTGCCTGTACGATTGGTCAGGATTTAACAAGCAATCTACAATAACCATTGAGAATGCGTCATACACACCTGTGCCTGCAAAACTTACGTTTACAAAGGCTGACTACAGCCTGATGTCAAATGCCGCTGATCTGCGGTTCTGTGATACTGATGGCAACTATTTGCCATACTGGATCGGACATGCTCAAAGTGATGTCACTGCTTGGGTAATTGTCCCAAGCTGTGCTCATGAAATTTTCATGCGCTGTGGTAATTCATCTGCAATCAGCGAAAGTGATCATATAGCACTCGGATTTGATTTCGCTGAAAATTGGATGACAGGTGTTGTAGATACTGGAACCTGGACCGTCAATGGCAACGCCAGTGTAACTAACGAAGAACTCGTAGTTGGTAGTGCTACCAATGGCTACGATAGGATAATCTCTAAGTTCACATATGGAGAAGGGTATAGCCTAGAAATGGAATATAGTATGCCAGATACAACCGCAGGATGGCATATGCTTGGTTTTGTTGAAGGTACAGCATCTACCATGTATTATGAGACTTGTGTTGTTGAATACTACGGTCAAAGTAACACAATGTTTTCTTATGACGGTGACAGTGCGAATTTCATTAACACTGGTGCTGATTACTCTTCAGGGTATCACGTTTTAAAACTGAACAGAAAAGGTAAAGGTGCTGCCGATATCTGGTTCGATGGTCAGAAAAAACGCGAGGTCCAATCTGGAGCCACTATTGGAAATTTATATGTTGGTACTCAAATTTATGATGGCGGCGACTACACGCGCATAAAGTGGATGGTTATTCGGGAGTACACAACAGATATTGAGCCTGCGCTCGCAATCAGTTCAGAAGTAGATCTAGGTGGTAGCGGAGGCGGTGAGGACCCCACATTCATCAGCATGGTCTGGAACGGCTCAGCGTGGGCTATGCCAGTTGCTGTGAAAACTTGGACAGGTTCTTCATGGGCTGATGTTGTTGCAATACACTACTGGACAGGATCAGGGTGGTTGACATGAGTTCTTCGCAGTATCCTAGCACTACACTATACCCTGATACAGATTTATACCCGATCTCCGTGATCGGGAATTATTCTGTTTACATCAGGTTAAGAACAGCACAAGAGTATAACATTGTTTTGTCGCATTATGCGGCATCTGATTATAATGTGCAATTGCTGCACAATAAGTACTATAAAATTGAATTATCAATTATGGGAGGAAATTAATGTCGTATCAGCCTAATGAAACGATAACACTTCGTAGCGAAGTTACACGTGATCAAGCACCTGACTTGGACAACATCGTTACCAAAGTGTCAATAATGTCTAACAGAGGTGTTCTTGTCGCAAGCAGTGATATGATAATCGACCTTGATTCATCAACTGCTGATAAAAAAGTATTTGTGTATAAATACACAATTCCGGCAAATGTACGCGGAGCGGTATCATGGTGGGTTAATGTGACAGGACCATCTGGATACAACACCATTGAAAAATCTACTTTTATAGTTGAGTAAACATGACAATAAAAATAGACACCAGGGAGAAGAAACCCTTCTCTCAGTGCAAAGCATGGAAAGGTGTAGAATACGAAATTGTTACTTTAAAGACCGCAGACTATTCCAATGGTAACATATCCATTGAAAGAAAGTCTGTCAGCGATTTTATCAATTGCTGCGGAAAGCAAAAAGAACGCTTTGTGAAAGAACTCGAACGAGGGTTCGATATTCTTGTTATCGAGGGAACTATTGCCGACATGCATAAGCATCTGAAGAAAGTTCGCTCACGTATGCACATTAACTATATCATTCACATGATGAAGGAAATCAAACGTGATTATGGTATAGATGTTATAATGTGTGGTAACAGAGAAAAGGCTGCTAAGCTGGCGCTTCACCAGCTTACAAACTACTAGGGGGTACAGGTGTTAGTAGTAAGTTCTCAGCAAACTGGTTACTTTCTATTGGTGTTTGCATAACACCTGAACCACCTGAATGTCTTGAAGTGTTCGCTGTCCTGCTAGGACTGCTTACATACTTCTATTTAGAATCATAGCCTTAAATATATGTCGGCACAAAATATTTAGACTGTAGGATAATCTAGTACTTGCAGTGCATAACTGTACTTGATTATCAACCTATTTCTCTCGGACTCAGGCAGATGCATTAGTCTGTCGTGAGACATGTTGTGAGATATATCGTACTCTCATCGTCTCTGTGCGTGATCGCATGTAGAGCTTCGCTGACCTCTATCATTGCAAAGACATCCATGCCTCTGCTGATGTGCATTACAACTTCATGGATATCATGGTCTGTATCCTCGAAGACATCATGCAGCACCGCTACGATACGTTCAAGGTTCGTTCCTCTGAGAGTATGCATTACTGCAAGAGGGTGAAGGATAGCAGGCTGTCCTATCTTATCCCTCTGCCCCGCATGAGCCACAACTGCAACCTCTATGGCGAGTTCAAGAGCATCCTCAAACACTGTTGAACCTCGCTTCCATTCTTCTGTTGAAATCAGGATCTAAGATGTCCTCCGGACCGAGTGCCTGAGAAGTTGCTGCTTTCATATACTCGGCACATCTCTTGGTGATGTAGCCCTGCATGTCCTTGAAGTGCAGGTACTGGTACTTTTGAGACATCTCAATGACATGCTCTTCCAGAATGTCATACATCACATCCTTTGGCAGTCTTGCCATCATCCTCATGCTGAACTCGTAGCCATGCTCATCGATGAGTCTGTGGATTCCTTTGCAGATCCTGTAAGGTGTACACCAGCGGTTGACTATCTTCTCAGTGTTGTCCATGCTGGCACGTACAGGTGGTTCACCAAAGATTTCTTTATGCTCTTCCTTGAATGGTTCGTTGACGATCTTGGCAAAACAGTTTGTTCTGTAGTTCTTGACAACCACACCTTCACACTGCGCATCCTCAGTACCGAATGCAGACTTCCTCTGAGACAGTTCGACCAGTGTTTCCCTGCTGATCTGATTTGTAACAATCCTTGGAACTGTGGGGATATCATGCTCTTCGTAGTACTGATACCAGTCTTCAAGATATCCTTCCTCATCGTCCAGCAGTCTTACAGCAAAGCCGATAAATGCAGGTGTCTCACCGTAGTTGATGGTATGCTTTTTCATGCACTCCCCGAAGTAGATGAGCCTAGGTGCGAAAGGTTTCTGCATGTCCTTCTGCATGATGTATTCAGTTGCTTTTCTCCACTGCTTGCCGAACGCCTGTCCACAGTCAAGCAGCTGCCTGCGACTTCTGAAGGTAAGAGGATCACCTTCTTTCTCTCTGTAGAAACTGAAGTTCGCACCATCCATCTTCTCTGTTATCTCTAATTCTCCACCGTCATACAGGTACTTTGGATCACAGCTGCTGTATGATCTAACCTTATTGAATTTGTTATCCATCCGTTATTCACTCCGTTTTGTAAAAGTCGATAGCTACCGCTCAGCAGTAGCATCTGTTGAAAATTATTTTGCCATCGTTTCTAATGTCTTGCCTGCAAGGAAAGCTAAGACAGATGCTTTCAGGGCTTCATCGTTCAAACTCTCTGCAATATTGACAAGCTGCCCTAAGCGGATCACATCCGCATACTGCTGTAAATATCCAAGCTCTTCGAGTTCTGTACCGATCCTACATACAGCTTCCAAAAAAGTCTCAGTCATCTGACTCACCACACATTGCGATAAATCTAGCGAGGTTCTCTTCCTGCTCTTTCTTTATTTCCTCGAAAGACTCGTCATTGTTGATCCTATTGTACTGCTCTTCCAGTACTTCGTGGATTGCGTCTCTGACAGCTGCATATTCAATATCATCTGCAATTACACGAAGAACATTTATTATTACCATATCTTCGAACCTGTCAACATTACCTGAAGCCTCTATAGTTGCAAAGGCTTCGCTAACCATTCCAGTAAAAGTTTCACTCATTCGTTTTTCACTCCGTTATTAGATGTCAACTAAGGACATCCTCTTGTTATTTCGATAGGCAGTGTACGCCAAGTACACACCCATCGGTGCGATAGAAAATGTAAACGCACCAATAAAAAATTGTAAATCCATTGTTATCATGACATCCTGCCGACTACGATTTGATGCTTCGGATCTAACAGCTGGTGTATGCATTCATCAGCTGTCAGGAACTTAAATGATATCGTGAAGTCAATAGCACCACCATCATCAAAAGCAAACTTCTGATAAATGATGCAGTACTTTCCAGTTGACTCAACATAATCGAGAAGCTGTTCCACAAGGAACTGGTCTACCTGTTTGGCAAGGTTGTAATTGATCTTACTCATCTGCTCGTTCAGAATCTGTCGGAAGTCCGATTCTTTTTCTGAAGTGGTAGATGATGCTATCGTAAGTTTCCTCATCGATATCAATCTCCTGCAATGTATCTTCAAGAGCTTGCCTTAGTTTCCAGATAGCCCAGTATCTTCTCAGGACTTTAGCTGTTTCACTCAGAGACATAACCCTTCTCCAAGATTTCCAGATTGTCTTTACCCTTGACTCGCATACAACCGAGTTCAAGATCCACAGCAGTCTTACCGCACTTGCAGTAATCCATCTTGTGAGTAATGAGGTAGCTGGAAACTACTTCATCACCACACAGTTTGCACCGCCACTTCATGCTCCTGAACCACCAAGTCTTTTCTTACCAGTCTTAGCCTCATAGAAGGCTTCGTCCAGTTGCTCACGGAAGTCTATTACCTCTTTGAGCCTGCCGTCTTCTCGGATCTCTTCAGCTTTAATCTTCCTCAAATAATTGATCAGTGCTCCGAGGCATCTGTCGGACATGCCATCGATAGTTAGAGAGTATGTACTCTCCGTAGTAATTTTTACATCCATTACGTTTTTCACTCCGTTTTCGTTTTTGAAATCTTCTTCTTTCACACCGCTGAGGCGTAGCTGCCACAATGCTTCCTCATAATATTCCACCGCTGCCTTAGCATCCCTGAAACTTGGCAATGGAACTGCCTCGTTTGGTGCGAGACGTTTCCAGCGGAAGAACAGTTCTTCTGCATACTGAGTCATATCAAAGGCCATTCACACTACCCTATCCATGCGAGTATTATAGTGCCAATGAGTATGCACAGTGCCACAAATGCACCAATCAGTACCAGCAGTACAACCCATACAAAGAACCTGATTATCAGAATGACGACAATCAATCTTGCAAGGAATGCACTGCCGAGCTTCAGCAGTTTATCGTTGCTGAGCATGGTATTCAATCCCTGGGAGGTTCAGTGTTGTAATGCCAGTTGCAGTAGGAGTTATTGCAACCTTCATTTCGTACTGGTCAAGAACCATTGTGTACTCTGGTAGATCACCGTTACCGATCTGTTCTGCAACATCATTACCAAGGACGACAAGATTAGGTCTGTCGATGTTCTTGTTCATGTAATTGATGTACTCTGTTGTGAGAAGGTCAGTGAGTTTCGTCATGTCAATGCCAAAGGATTTTATGTCAACGATATCAAAACGATCTCTGTCCTGAGCATCCATCCACAACATCCTGCGAGGTACAGGGCATCTCATAGCATGGTAAGGATATCCTTCACGCATTCTCCTTCTCTCAAAGAAATGCTGAACATGGAAGAGCTGGTGCTTCATGTACTCATAGTCGTGAGATTCCCAACTATGAAAGCGGATAGGGAGGTCATAGTTTCCATGGAACTCTATTGTACTGTCATCCCATTTGACATACATCTCATTCATACAGACGCTCCATGACAACTGCATCGTGATTTCTCTTTCTTTCTTGTGCAGATACCTTCTGCAATCTCAGGATGGTTCTGTCAATCTTGTCTTCCAGTGTTATACCAAGAAATTTTTCAATTGGATTTGGTTGATAAGCAAACTGAAGTGTATGCAGATCTCCGGACATCCAGACATTCATTCTATTGCCGTTCATACCACTCTCGACAATTACCCTTGGAAGTCTTTCCTTCTCCTGAGCGACACTGCGACTGATAGTACCATAGAAGCTAGGTGTAAAGTTTTCTGCATCTGAAGGTAACTGGATGCAATGTCTCTCAATGACAAGCCAGTGGACACCTTTCTTACTTTCAACAACAGTGCATAGGACATCACCGCAGATCTCTTTCAACCAGTCCTTGAACTTAGCCAGCGCATTCTCATGCATTCTCATCACCTTTTATGAATGCAGTTTCCACTAACTGCCTGAGCTCTTCTGGTAGATTGATTTCAGAAGGCATGTTTAAGCACATATCCACTATGAAGTTCATCAGCGGCTGCTTCATCACCTGTATCTGCGGAATGCCTTCGATGTTAATGTAGCCATAAGGTATTGGCTCACGTTTTGCACATTCTGCCGCCATAATTGTTGGTGGCTCACACAGGTGAACAAGACTCAGTACATCTTT
>OBLN01000401.1_pt1 | contig 15873 bp, 7 predicted proteins | sample 1519301 | NCBI WGS metagenome assembly OBLN01 (sample SAMEA2452533, study PRJEB22499) | sediment metagenome | reverse complement strand
GTGTGGTCTACAGAGGATTATGTCTTTTTAGAGGGGAAAATCCCTAGAACCCCTAAATACTACGATCAACACAATCTTCTTCGAAAAGTTAAAAATATCTATATTATGGAAGTAGGTTGTCAGTGCACAATATATGAGCTTTCGCAAACTTGAAGATTCATAGCATGAAAAAGATAAGGATAAGTTTATATATTTCCTAGGAGCATTACTTGTAGCTACTGTAGTTCCGAGGGTTTTGATACCAATTTTTAATGTAAACTGACTTCATGTATTCAACACTATTAATATAAAAGCGATACTGTCAGATGCTTAGGATAGGAAACTATATTTTGCTAAACCAGTAGAGTAGCGAAAGTTTTTATTGGCTCCTCGTTGTGCATGAATTCACGTCTATCAATACAGGTCATTTCGCCAATTAGATAATAATCGCAGTCAGTGTGCTCTTTGAGTCTTGTAAAAAATTCCCTTGATACTGTAAGGTAGGTTCCGAAAGAGTTGCCGACTCCTGCATGATGCACTGGATACCATTGATTTACCCAATATTTCCAGACACCATTACTTACTGTGCCGGTAAGATACTCTACACTGGAATCATGCTGTTCTACTAAGTTTCTTGGATAATCTCCAACACTATACGTTGGTTCGAAATATCCCCTAGATATCCAACCAGATTCCCACCGGCCAAAAGAAGAGGGCCAGGTCCACTTGGCTAAAGGGAATATGCCTTTCTCAGTAATCTTTACATTATTAATTAAGTCGAACACCCTTTTAGGATCATCAATTTGTGTGTCGTGAAGAGCGACTAATACCACCCTTAAGTCAAGACACACACCGGTATGGTTTCTGAGAATAGGGCCATTGGCATGTAATAGTATTTCGTTAGAACCCGCTATATCTAAAAGGTACTGCTCAAGTTCATTTTGGCCAGGTAAAGGCACATCTTTCATCAAGTCGTCTAATACAGGCCAGCCACCAGGAGGGTAAGACGGAGATAGAGGTATCATAACGGGACCAAAGGGCAATACCTCATAAGCATTCGCTAAAGCGACCTCAGCAGGAATAGAATACAGATCTATGGCGCAGGCTAACGTCCTAACATACGCGGACAATATAGAAACCTCTGCTGTCCAAGAAAAGCTACACCCAATCTTGTCTCGAGGATAAAACTGATCACTACAGAAATTATGAGGATTGAAAACATAGCAAGAATGTCTTTCCTGAATATGCTCCCACTCGAGAAGAAAATGTCTAACAAGAGGTATTTTGTATTTCTCCTCTAACCTTTCAATAACTTTTAGATATCTTAATGGAAGACCATTGGAATACCAGTCATATTTCGCTCGATTCGGAGTTAAATCATCTGAGAAATCAGAGTATAGCGCGGTTAAATCATCCCGTTCCATGTCTGAGAAGCCTAGACTTAATAAAAGGGTGTCAGAAATGAGAGAAGGAAAATATATGTTATTAACAATCTCATCTTTGTTGAACGGCAGATTCTCAAGAAGCCTCAAAATTGACAAGTAGTCTGTAATATCAACCTCATACTGTTGTTTTGATAGGTATTCGAGGTATAGAGAGCGGAACTTAGTATTCGTATCATCTTTTAATAGCGTTGCAATTTGCTTTGCAGTCTGGAGTCGAGCATAGCTATCAGGCCATTTATAATGAAGAAGTATTAGATGCAAAGAGACGTCATTCTGCGAAACAGGCTCTTCATACCAGTATGATTCGGTTAGAGGAAGATGCTCAATATCCCCCTCAAGACTGCTGACCATAACCTCGGTAATTTCAGCGGCTAGATCAATTTGGCCAGCAGAAAATAAGTAGGTCACAAGTTGTGCAGAAGGGACAATTATCAAATCCCCTCTTTGTAGACTTGATGAACTAGGTGACATTGTATCTTCAAGGAGGCTTTCCCATTTTCGTTTATATATTGAACCGTATTGTCTTAATGATTCCTTTGCCTCGGAATAAGTAAATTGTCCCCAGCAATTGTTTAACTTCACATCTCTAACAGCCCATTTATACGCTTTTGTTTTCCCTTCAATTTTCTTACTTAATAAAAACATGTCATGTAGACACCTATCAAGTTCATAGTCAGAGTTTTTTTGTTCATAATATTCGTTAAAGCAATTGAGTATTATGGCTCCTTGATTTTTGTTTACCCAGTGCGAGATCCAATCTTTGATGAACTTTTTGCGAATTCTATATGATAGGGAATGCAATGTTGACTTGAACTTGTCAAGCCTATTAGGTTGAATAGTAGTAACATCAGGGCACTCTGGTGTTTCCTCATCTTCAGTTGTGAATCGTTCTCTAGGTGAGGGAGGCGTACCGCCGAGAATTTTGCATCGCTCTTCATATATGTTCTCTAAAATTACATTTGTCTCGGCCCTTTCTTTTAATGCTTTAATTGGCTCAAATGTTGTTATACAACGAAGTAATGAATGTTCTGATTGAGTAGATAGTGTAAGTATCTTAATGATGTTCTTAAGGATAATCTCTGCACGATGCCAATTTTGTTCAGACAGATGATGGTCAAACTCATCAACGAGGCGTTCAGGTTGATTTTTTGATAGTAATTTTATGTACCAGCTTGGAATGTGATTAATTTCTCGCTCCGAAAAAGAAAAAACATCTGATGTGAAAGTTGATACACGTCTTAACCAGTCAGTAACTTGAGAGCAGTTTGAGTTTGAGGACTCTTCTATTGCTTCAAAAACATCATGCAGCGTTAAGTCCTTTCTATAGCCATAGCCGACTATATTTAAAGCTGCACGTTCTAGAAATTGGCTGGCTTCACTGAGAAGGCTATATTTGCTTGCTAAAACTCCTAATTTAAGGCTTTCATTTGCAAGTGTGGCCGTATCCTCCCTGCGGTGAAGCTCGACTTCAAATAGCTCATGAAATATTTGAGATGTAATACATTTTGGGAAATTAAAAGTTGAGTTTTGAGCTGCGATATCGAAAAAAATATATGAACTCCACCAGGGACTTTTCGTAACTTTCAATAATTCTCTTTCATTAGACATGATCAATTCATCAGTAGGGTTACAGAGAATGTTTAGATGTATAGCTATATTAGCTAGTGATTTTTTTATATTAAATAACACTGCATCTAGTTGATAACCACCCAGTTTGTGTTGTTCCGGTAACTTAAGAATAGCTAAAGAGCTATACAGATCCGATACTTCGAATTTTTCACCTGACTGAATCTTTAATTTAACTGTTGAAGATGCATACTGAAAAGTGAGCCATGCGTTTTTTATAAACTCTTCGATAGTTTTTGGCTCATGCAAATAAGGTTCTTCAAAAACATCCGAGTTGCATAATCCGGACACAAGTGTATTAAAGAAATGTTGATAAAATTGATAATAACTGGCGTCTTCATAATTCTCAGGACACTCTAATTCAGTCAGATCATTAGTACTAATATTCTTACCGGATAAAAATATTTGGAGTAAGCCTAAACTGGACTTGGAAATATTAAGATTTGGCTGTACTTCTTCTAACGATACACCTTCAATAGTTGCTGCCAAAACAACTTCATCTGTTAGTTTTGGGGAGACTTCTTCTGGGACATCAAACGGCGATAAATCTAGTAGCAGATGTCGATGCCCATACAGAACAAGCAGTTCGACTATCCTAATAATAGAAGATGACTTATCAGTTAGCCTTTCATAGAATTCATTTATTCTATTCAAGTCTGGATTGTCATAGCTAGTCAATATCTGGAGGTAACCATCAACAAGGCTGTTTAAAGTCTGATAATGATTGGAATCCTCTAGTCGAGCATAAAAACGTATTCTTCGATATATCTCACTCGCACAAGCATTCACGATACCTTCATTTACACCTTGATAATGCTTGGCAACTATAACTATTTCATTATCAGGAAGAATTCGCAGGTTATCAGCTCTCCAAAGAAGTCCAAATGAATTTGGTGAGCATCTAAGCGAACAGTCCAAAAATTCACTAAAATCCTGAACTTGATATTCAGGACCATTTAGTAATCTCATTTTCAAAAAGCGGAGCCTTAATAGCTCAGGATATAATGATTGCTTGAAAGCTATATTTTCAGCAAAGTTAACGATGTATTCTATATGCTCTAATGGGTATGCTTTGCAGAGTGACTTAATAAGCCAGTCTCTAGTGATTCCTTGGAGTAGGGGGGCGGTATTACCTAGTTCCGCTTCAATTATCCAACCCCAACCCCATTTCCAGTATTCTGGAGCTTGTTGATTGAGCCAGGCTTTTGATTTTCGATTAAGCCTTTCTCTTGATTTGGTAAATTCATCTTTTTGTTTGAGATAAACAAATAAGCTGCTGTGAAATGGAGTGATACCGCTCAGCCTTTCTTCTATGAGATGTTGAATTTCAGCAAAGCTGTTACTAAAAATAAGACTGTCGTCAAAACAAAATTCTAAATGCGCTGCATCCGGCCATGAAAAATCAGCATTAGCAATGAGAAGTAGAATTTCTTTTGCACTTTTAGATAGTGACACCCATAAATTTTCATAGTATGTGTGGATATCTCCTTCAGGGCAGGTTGGAAGCCTTTCAACGTCATATTTGCTGATTTTCTTCTCAGTCAAATTCAAACTATTAAGAGAATAAATAATATGAAGAGGGTATCCCTGAGAGATGTTCAGTAAAGCCTGGGATATTTCAATAATTTCGCTTCTTTGATGCTCGTCCTCACCTATAACATCGATTTCATTGATTGACACCATGAAGTCTATTCTCTTTTTGATGGCATCTAACCCCATTGCAGGAATATCGACCCATGACTTCTCCCTTGGTGCTGATCGTAATAATGAATTAGGCAAATATTCATCACTAATTGGTTGTGTACCATAGAGTAAGCAAATCTTATCTTTTAGTGGATCAATTCGATTAATTAGGTGCTCAAGTTGACTGATATCTTCCGATCTTTCACGATAAACATGGTCAAGACCATCAATGATCACAACAAGTATTTCTCCGCTTTCAGCTGCCTTGTCAGCTGCTTTATTAATCCAATCAACCAATTTTTGAGGGTCGGGTTTGTCGCCATCAAAATCATATGGATATAGACTCTTTATCTGGCTTTGTAATGATTGCGCAGCGTTATTGAAGGCAATCCTTTCTCCTACAAAGTGTGGAGACAAATAGTAATGATGTCTTATGACTGGTGTTTTTTTCTCTAAAAGATGGTCAGTTAAATAAGATAGGTATGTACTTTTTCCCATGCCGGGGAGACCTGAGATAACGGAGCAGCCTGGTCTGCTGGTTCGTTCAAGTATTTCTTTATGGAACTCTTCTACCGGTGGTATGTAACCTCCTGGAACTTCATAGAACTGAGATATAGTCTTTTCAGAGCCAGTAGATAAGACTTCGTGAATATGCTCAAGTAAAATTTTCCCATCTGGAGGTGGTTCATTTTTTCGTGTAGCCCAGCGCTCAACCATTTTTGTCAGCTGAAGCCAACCCTCATTGTTTGCGTGGTCGGGAACTAATGAGGATTGAAGACTGTGTTCTAAATTATCAATTTCATCTTGGCTGTGTTCAAAGATGAGATTTTCGAAAAATGTAATAGCTTTTTGTTCGTCTCCCAGCTGGGATAGTACTCGAGCTTTTATATCCTTAGGTACTAGGTTGAAATCGATTTTATTACCATTTAGGCAGTCAGATAAAACGGTATCAGGCTTTCTATTTGTCAGAAGTTTAGCAATAGATATCACATTAGACGTTCCAAACTTTTCAATATCAGCTGACCATTTTTGTATCAAAGACGTGCCATTTGGCTTTTTCATTAACAACCAGTCAAAATCAAGTTTTAGATCATCACGTTCTGGATCAATTGTGAACTTGACCTGATAGAGTTCATACTCACCTTCAGCAGTGAAACAAACAACATCTTCTAGACTCTTTACATTCCCTAGCTCTTTGTTGTCCTCAATGCTCATCCACTGGTATTTCTTAGGGTCATGGAACCAATTGATCAGTATGCGGATACACATAAGATCCTGATATGTGTATCCAACTCGTGTCAATTGTGATGGCTGTATTTCTGAGGTTTTAGGCAAGAGAGTATCCTGTTTATTATGTTGTAATCACAAATCACATAAAAATATTTATGGATTTTTTATTTTATACTGAATAAGTTAGTCAAGATTAGCTCCTTCTATCAATTGCAGGAAGTGGCTCGTTAAGTTGTTCTTCTGTGATACCACGTTTATGTGCGTTGTATTGCCAGATAATAAATTTTTCTAAAAGTCTCTCATTTTCTTTTATTAAGCGAATGTTTTCGGCTTTAATACGGTCGATAGTCTGGGCTGCGCTTTTTAGTGTTTGTGGTTTGCTCTTAATAGATAAGCCAGAATTAAGGTACATTTTTTTATCATTAAAGGCAATCTTGATTTCGTTGTTTCGAGATAATGCCTGCCTTGTTGTTTTTCTATGAACCCGAGTTTCAAATTCATCAACTAGCAAATTCCAAGTGAGCTTTCCTTCCCATCCATCAAGTATCTCTTTTATTTTTCGCACGTCATTTTCATCTATGTGCTTTGCCATTTATATCCTCGATTAATTTTCAAGTAGTTTTTTAACTGATTCTAATGAGATACTTATAGATTTATCGTCAACGACTGATTTACCAAGCTCCCGCTTTACTTGTGTATCTTCATAATCACTTTTTAAGCGAATGATTGCACCATGCTCAACTTCACTTGAATCAAGTATATCAATTAATTTATCTAGGCGTTCAATTGTTCTAGACTGATGTGACACCCATCGATTTGCTCCCCATACTTCCAATGCCTCAGCCTGAGTTGCATTCTTAAGCTGTTTAACTAAAAGTATGCGTTGATGCTTTAATCGCTCAAGTTTTTCATCATCACCTTTGATACATACTTGTTCACTACAATTTAGGCAGTCAGCATATTTTTGACAGGGTGAAAATGCAAAATCATGTACACAAAAACCAAACTCTGTAACATGAGCAACCCGATCATGACTAGATGTAGTAGCTTCAAGATCTGCCACGGTCACAGGTGCATTTATGTTTTTCATTTTTATTTTGGCAAGTGGTTTACTAATTGATGCCATTATTTCAGTGCTAGTCACTCGGTCAAGATGATCATTATCTGTCATGTGGTTATAAACGTTATTTTGGTGAATATTTGCACGGCCAGACCACTTTGCAATATCCAACTCACCAACTGCACCTTTTTGTGCCAAGGTATTAAGAAAATGTCGAAATTGGTGACTTGTAAGGCTAATAGTTGAACCATCAATTTCTTTATATCCATACCGCTCGAAAATATTTTTTCTACCTTTAGATTTACAGATTAGAGAGTTGAATATTTGACCTGATGGTGCCCATAACTGGTAGGGTCTAATAGACTTGTAATGCAATTCATTGAGGCGATAACAGAATAAAGAATTACTCCACTTTAAACCAAGATCTTTATCCATATAGGGAAAGTTTTCAGGAAGTTTCTCACGTGAAACTTTATTAAGATCAGCAAAAGTAATTATCCCACCATTGACCAACATTTTTTCATAGATCTCTGGATTATTACGTAAATACTGACGAACAACTTCATTTATTCCGCTGGTATTGTTAGAGCTAACATTTAGTAGTTCACAAATCTGGTAAACAGTAAGTGGCTGGTTGTCGGGTATATGGCGCATTGATTTAGGTCTGAAAAACGCTCCATCATTTTTTTCATACCACTTTGCAACCTCTCTCCCAGGTTCTGATAATAATTTAAGCCGATTAACGGCCTCTTCGACAATTTGTTGCATAGAGGAGGGGATATATTTAATGCTTGGCTTCCCTCCTTTTTTTGCATACCAGCGTAACCCAATTTGAATATTACCACCACTATCTTCCTCTTTGTGGATACAGTTAACATCAAGGCTTAGTACTTCAGATAAACGACTTGGTGCGCACATTAGTAATGCAGCATAAGATGTAGCAAATCTGTCTTGTGAGTTCTCAGGATTCAATGAAAAAATTTCTGCCAATGCGTTTAAAGCTGTATCACTCGGAAGTTTTTTAGAAGCTTTCTGTTTTGATAAAGCATCTAGGCGGCTATTATATCGTTTTACAGATGAAAAAGGACTTTTCCATGACGTAGCAGGGGCTAGACCTTTTTCCATAAGAAATTCGGATATAACTTGTAATCTCCTGCCATGATCATAGCGTGCAGTCTTAATTTTAGTATAGGCTCTAATATTAACGGCGGCTTGATCAAGTACATTGCTGCTTAATTTACTAATATCATCAGACTGAATCACACTAAGTAGTGCTTCTTCTAAAGCCCTTAATGGAATTAAAAAATGATTAACTTTTCCACCCGTAGTGCTTAATTTATAACGGATAAATGCTTTAGCAAATTCAGTAAATGCAGGAGCCATATAGGATTCGACTGGAGCTTTATGTGCATTCTTGTAACTAAAGCGGTACCCGTGCTTGGTAAATGAGCCAATTCCTTCCCAAGATAATCCTTCCCATGTCCAGTTTGGCCTTTCAGAAAGAGCAGTAAGAGTATTCTTACTAAAGTCAATAAAATCAGTCAAATTACTGCTGTAAGCACGCTCAGTGCCTGGTTGAAACAAAATTACATCAGCCATTATCAGTATCTCTTAGAGTAATGTTTTGTTCTTCGCATCGCTGGATGACTTCTGTTACTGCGAGAATGAGACGATCATTTACACTTGCTATACGTTTGTCTCCAGTAACCTGCATAATACGTTCCCGCTCTCGTAAAAGATGTGTTAATACATCTTCATGGGGTGCATTTAACCATGGCTGAAATTGCTGACATGTATAACAAGCAATTGGTGCTGAAGCAGAGCAGAACCCGAAACGGCCACATGAGCCTAAGTTGGAATTCCCGTTACTAATTCGGCTACTCGGGTCATCTTTGCGAGTTGCGTCATTTTCACCTTTTATAATAACGCCTACGAAAGTTTGGGCGAGGGGTGCAAGCTGCATCGCCAATGCCCGATCTAAACGTTCAACAATGTCAGGTGTATTTTTTGTATAAGTTCCTGCGACGACATCTGTTGTGTGATCAAGTATCTCCGCGATAACTCTTGCACCATAACCTTCACGAGCAGCATTGGTGCCTATAGTGTGACGAAAACGATTGGGGGTAATATGTAAAAGTTTTCCTGTTCTTTCAGAAACGATGTTTAGTATTTCTGATGAGCTTGCAACTAGTTTAGAAAGGTATGCAGACTTGATGTGTAAGAAATCCCCATTTGTTTTTCTAGTTAACTCTCCCATATCATCAATATTGTTAAGGTTTTTAGATGGGAAAAGTGGAAGCTCATCTAGAACTCTATCATCATCAAAATCTTTTATATTATCTAGTGCAATTTGCTTAACTTGAGCAGCTTGTAGCTGTAAAACGATCCAAAGATCTTGATCAATTATGGTTTTATTGAATGTTTCGCGAAATGTTTGTCCTCTTTGTTTCCTCCTAGGAACATTAATGTAGTAAACAGGAATATCGTCTTTTGTTGTAGATTCTAGTAAGTCTTTAATTTTAAGGTTTGATGCTTGAATCCCTCGACGACCTGTTTGAGCAAAAAGCATCAGGGCAGCATAATGATCAAGTGGTATCTTTCCCTCTGTATAACAGACTAGGCTCCTTGCCATGATATTTTGAAGCTCTAAGTCAGAAAAGGGACCTTCGAACAGATCGTGCGTTTCGACAGGCTTGATTGTGACGCCTCTATTAGCACTTAGGACATGCTCTTTCAAGGCTTTAATAAAATCAACGCTTACACCATCAATACCAAGATTGTAACCGTATATAACAAATGATTTGATGATTACAGGATACGCAGAAGATTTAGCCGTTGGTAACCAGCTAAAAAATTCGGAGCTATTAAGAGTGTTGACATTTCTGAGTAAGTCTTTAATTGCAAAGCATTCGTTTCTTATTGTTGCCGGCATATACTTCTTGGCACGCTCAAGTAAAGTGCCCCGAATAAAGTCGGCAGTGATAGAGTTCACTTTATCAATGAAGCCAAGGTTAACAGTAACATCTTTATCTAATAACCAAATTCTGTCATCAGGATTAATGGTGTAACCGCTTTGTACAGTAACTAAATTAGATGAGGAGGGTGGTAGCATTTTTTGTTCTGTTTGATAGTTATTCATTACTAGGGCCCTTCATTTTTGATAATTTATTTTGGTGAGTTTTAATGGCATCATGAGCTTTTTCAACAATACGCCTTCTGTTATAATTCGCGGCCATTCCAGAGGTAGGACTCCAGCCCATCAAGTACGACCTCATTTGCTCTTCTTGGGCTTCAGATAAGCGCTCTACTGAGTTATCAACCGAAAGAGAAAACTCATAGTTCCACTGATGCCGAAGTTTATGTGGTGACAAAGTATCATCTTTAACCGCAAGTTTAAGCCGCTTAAATATGTAATCAATGCCCGATATCGATAAAGGTAATCCTTCTGTAGCACCTTTATGAGAAACAAACAGATATCCGTGTTTCTTTGCGGCAGGAATTTTTCCTCGATAACGAAGTTGATAATCCTGAATGTATAAACTTAATTTATTTGAAATGGGGAGTGTGCGCTCTGAGGTTTTTACTACAGGTTGATGTAAACGCGTATCTGTTGATTCATCGGGACGACGTACTACTTTGAGCGTATTATTTTGGAAGTCTATGTCATCCAGCCTAATATTCGCTAGTTCACCTTTACGTAAACCCAGGGAAGAAAGTAGTTCAATTATAATTGCGTTACGAAATCGCACATTTGGTTCAAATGGATTTTCTGGGTGAAATTCTTGGATCACTTGATGTAGTAGTTCAACAGTAGTCTGTTCTAAGGCACGATCTAGCAGTTCAACTTTGTGGCGAGATTCCTGACGTGGGCGAAGTATTTTTAGGCTTCTTACCATTTCTTCAATACTTGTATAAAGCTCTTTATCTATCTTTTTGTTATTAAGAGTGATGGCTAAAAAACGCAAATAATCTGCTATGACTGACATACGTCGATATTGTGTATTTCGTGAAACAAACCTTTGTGTTTGATTTATAGCTATTACATTTGCCTCACTGAACATTGCGGAAATCGTAGACATTCCTTTTTTGCAGAAATCCCTAAGAGAGTGCATCTCAAAATTTTTAAGGAGTTGACCTGAATGAAATCTTTGAACAAGATCAACTTGGTATTCTGATTCCCATCGCGAAAGAAGCTGTAGCTCCATCAAACACTTTTTAATTGTTCCCAAAGCCATAGAAGCAGAACGCACTTGGGTGGTTATATAAAGATTTGGGTAGAAGAGAGGGAGTCCTGACTTATCCGTCAATATAACTGCGCGTTCTCCATTGTTGTAGGTGATGTGTTTTAGAGTAGTTATGACTTGCTGCAGCCCAATAAACGTTACATTTTTCAATGCTATACGTCATGTTAACTATAGTCAATGTAAACGTAACAGCATAGAAATGTTGTGATTACTATTTTTATTAGCCTATATAAGGAAACATTACAAATAAAGTTGCACTACATAGAATTTAACATAATATAAGTTATGCGAATATGCGGATGGGTGACCAAACCCTTAAACTTGGAATTAATATCGAAAACGTATATCATTCGCTTTCTTCTAATGACAGGCAAATACTTTGTTAGCACGTCGGCTCACATACAGTTTTGTTTTGCTCTTGATCATACAGGCAGTCGCTCCTTTAGCGGATGCCTTTCAGATTTATGGCCAGTATGCAGAAGCTAATTCCTGTACTCAGGTCATTAATTCACTCGAATGTACGTCTGATCTTGATGTTGATAAAGACACATTGCATTTTGAACAAGAGCTATTGAATGATGACTGTTCCGGATGTTCTGGTTGCTATCATTGCCACACTTGTCATATCTATATGTACTTCCGCAAGGAATATACTCCTTCCTTTAGTTCTATAAACATTAAACCAATCGGCTTTACCGTCTCAGATAAAGTTGGCGTAATCACTTCTTTAGACCGTCCGCCCAGGCAATAGACATACTATTAAAGTTACTTTAGTTAACTGGCTTTATTAAAAGCCATTTTTGTCTATTAGTTTGGAGAAAAATTTATATGTTCTATCGGAACGCAGATCCTGTTGCTTTGCGAGTCATATTTTTGTGTTACTTCTGGTTTAGCCTTTTACTGACCCCATCAGTGTTGATTGCTAAAGAAAAATCGATTGCAGAAGAAAATGAGTCCGTAGCAAAACCAACACTAAATTTACAACAAGCATTAAAACTGACCTTAGACAGTAATCCTGAACTAGAGCTATTTCAGTTCCAGTTTCAGGAACTTGCAGGTGAAATGTCTACGGCATCACTTAATCCCGGCTACCAACTTGGTGTTGAACTTGAAAATTTTTCTGGAAATGGAGTGTTTAGCGGATTAGACAATTCAGAGTTGACCGTATCACTTTCTTCAGCAATTGAACTGGGTGGAAAGTTGGATGCCCGCCAACAAGTCGTATCAGCAAATAATGACTATCTTGGTACACAAAAGCGACTCAAGACATTGGAATTACTGTCTGAAACGGCCAAGCGATATCTTGAGGTTCTAGCAGCTCAAGAGCGAATAAAACTCGCTGAGGAGTCTGTTCAGATTGCGCAAAAAGCTCTAACCATTGTAAAGCGAAGGGTGAAGCTTGGAGCCAGCATGACAGCAGAAGCGAGTAGAGCTGAGGCTTCTCTTGCTCAAGCAGAACTAACGCTTGATAAAGAGCAGTCTTATTATCGCGCAGCGCAAGTTAATCTCGCTTCTATGTGGGGAGAAATGGATGCGCCCTCCTTTGCCGTTCAAGGAAATTTATATCAATTTGGAAAGAGTCGAAGCCTCGAACAGTTACTTGCTGAAATACAGAATAACCCATCAATCCGGCAATATGCTGCACTTGAACGTATCAGGGATGCTGAGTTAGATCTGGTCAGATCAAACAATCAAAGTGACCTGAACTGGTCTGTTGGTGTTTTTCGCAACGAGGCAAGTGGCGACATGGGATTAAAAGCAGGATTCAGCATGGATCTGTTTTCACAATCACGGAATCAAGGTGCTTATCAACGAGCTCAAGCAATTAAAGAGCAAACTTTTGTAAGCAAGAGAACTGCCCTGCTTCGCCTACAGACTCAACTGGCGAAAACCTATCAATATAGAGAGCAATCGATAAAGACTGCTCAACGTCTTGAGCAGGATGTTATCCCCGCCCTTCTGTCTGCGCTTCATGATTCTGAAGAGGCATATCAGCGCGGTAGATACAGCTATTTTGAATATGTGCTGGCTAGACAGGAATTGATCGCTGCCAAGAGAAAACTGATTGATGAAGCTGTTGCTATATTGTTATTTGGGGTAACCATTGAGCAATTAACTGCGCAGCCACTGACTCAATCTTCGGTCGAACTCTAAAGCTATGTTAGCGCATAAGTTACAAACAGAATTCAGGACATTAAAAATGAACCTACAAAAGACACAATTTCTTAAACGCTGGTCGCTGCTTTTGCTGATTCCGTTGATGGTCTTAGCCCATAACGTGACAAACGCCTTTGCACAGAGCGCCGAAACTAATAAAAGCCCCCAACAAGCTAAAGGGCCGAATGGTGGAAAGATACTAAGTGACGGCAATGTTACTTTAGAACTAGCGATCTTTGAGCGTGGCGTTCCACCAGAATACCGCGCGTGGATTACACAAGATGGAAAACCTGTTGAAGACGCAAATCTGACGGTAACTTTAACACGTCTAGGTGGTCAGCAAGATGTATTTCACTTCAACAAAAACAACGACTATTGGCTGGGGGAAGGCGTTGTAACTGAGCCGCACTCATTCGATGTGTCAGTGAAGTTACGTCTGGATGGCAGTAATTACCAGTGGCAGTGGCAATCCTATGAAGGACGTATCCAAATTAAAGAGGACATGGCTAAAAAAGTAGGAATTACTACACAGTCAGCCGGTCCCGCCAGCATCGAGCGTCATTTGCCAGTCTATGGCCGTTTGGTCACGCCTCCCGACCATAAAGCGCAAATTCGTGCCCGCTTCCCAGGCGTGGTGACTGCGGTTCGAGTCAACATCGGTGATCAAGTCAATAAAGGCGATGTTCTGGCAATTATTGAGTCAAACAAAAGCTTGCAACGGTATGAATTACGAGCCCCTATCGCTGGCATCATTCAGGAGCGTTCCGTCAATGTAGGTGAAACAGTTACTAATGCCCCGCTGTTGACATTGGTTAGTAACAAAAAGCTTTGGGCCGAATTCAAAATATTTCCGAGCCAACGCTCAGAGGTTCAACCCGGGCAAATTGTTCATATTATCCACAATAATCACACTGACGAGAGTCAACTCACCCACATCACTACTACCGCCTCAGGATCACCGTATGTCATTGCTCGAGCAATTTTAAATAATGAGGATGGTGACATGGCGCCAGGCGATTTAGTTCAAGGTCAGATTGATGTTGAGAAAATTGACGTACCACTTGCCGTAGACAATCGAGGGTTGCAGAGTTTTCGCGACTGGACGGTAGTATTCATCAAGGTTGGCGATACCTATGAGATCCGGCCCTTGGAACTGGGGGCCAGCGATAGCTCCTATACAGAAATACTGAGCGGCCTGAAGCCTGGTGATAACTATGTAGTGGAAAACAGTTATTTGATCAAAGCCGATATCGAAAAATCCGGCGCGTCACACGATCACTAAGCGGGAGGCCAACATGATTAATGCAATTTTACGCCTCTCTATAGAGAGACGTTTCCTGATTATGACCTTGATGCTGGCAGTAATTGGTGTTGGGATCTGGAGTTACCAAAAGCTGCCAATTGATGCCGTGCCTGATATCACGAATGTGCAGGTACAGATCAACACTGAAGCACCTGGTTATTCACCTCTGGAAGCTGAACAGCGAATAACTTTTCCAGTAGAGACAGCACTCTACGGCTTGCCGGAGCTTGATTATACCCGCTCATTATCACGCTACGGATTGTCACAAGTTACCGTAGTGTTCAAGGAAGGAACCGATATTTACCATGCCCGCAACCTGATTGATGAGCGCTTGTCCGCGATAAAAAGCGCGCTTCCGGCTGGGCTGGAACCAGAAATGGGCCCTATCGCTACAGGCCTGGGTGAAATCTTCGTCTACACCGTCGAAGCAGTTCCAGGAGCTACTCTGGAAAACGGAGAGCCCTGGGATGCCATGGCTCTGCGCGAGGTACAGGATTGGATCATCAAGCCACAGTTAGCACAAGTACCCGGAACGGTAGAAATCAATACCATTGGCGGCTTTGATAAGCAATATCACGTACTCCCCGATCCACAGCGACTGTTGCAGATGGGCGTTACCATGGAGGATGTGGCTAGCGCCCTGCGTAGTAATAACAACAATCGTGGCGCAGGTTATATCGAAAAGAATGGCCAGCAGTTACTGGTTCGTTCACCGGGTCAGCTGGCCACTATTTCGGAGATTGAGAGTGTCGTCGTTGGTCGCTTCGGGAATGTGCCAGTAACCATCAAGGATGTTGCAGAAGTAGCTATAGGCAAGGAATTGCGAACTGGTGCTGCGACCCGTGATGGGCACGAAACGGTCATGGGGACAGCGATGATGCTAATCGGTGAGAATCCCCAGGTCGTAGCTCAGGATCTGGCGCAAAAGCTTGAGGAAATTAAACTTTCTCTGCCAAAAGGTATAGAGGTAGAAGCGGTGTATAACCGCACTTCTCTGGTGGACAAAACCATTGCCACTGTACAGAAAAACCTGCTCGAAGGAGCGTTGCTGGTGATTGTTGTCTTGTTTCTTTTGCTTGGCAATATCCGTGCAGCGCTGATTACAGCTGCGGTGATACCTCTGTCAATGCTGGCCACTATCACGGG
>OBLN01000399.1_pt1 | contig 15904 bp, 13 predicted proteins | sample 1519301 | NCBI WGS metagenome assembly OBLN01 (sample SAMEA2452533, study PRJEB22499) | sediment metagenome | reverse complement strand
ACCTACTTAACAGCCAGAATCCGTGCGTCCTGCCGGATTCTGACACACGCTCACGGTTTGCAAAGCAAACACTCACTCCCTGACTGCATAATACACCTGCGTGCATAGCACCTTTTAATATTCTCCCCTGACCGTAAGTAAAATAAAATATGTAAAACAACTATACTACCATTAGCAGCTATGTCAAAGGGGGAAAAGGAGGTTTTACAAAACTTGAGAAGTGATAAACAAAAAACCCGCAGATGAAAACCTGCGGGTTCTGTTAATTTAAGTCAGACGGTAATTTTATTCCTGTTCTGCGGTTTTCAGATCACCCAGAACATAGTCAATAACATCCTTGGCGCTGAAAGCAGGGTTACCGTTTTTGATAAACTCCTTAACAGCGGCAAAGCATGAGCCGGCTGTCACCAGAGGTTTTTCAAAATAACCGTTCATATACTGCGTTGCATGCCCGATATTAGCCAGAAGACCGTTGCAAAGGCATTTGCGCCCGTGCGTATCCTCTTCAAGACCGCCCTTGCTCACATATGTTTTAACCGGTTCAGCGGGGCATCTGTATCCCACTGTTCCGTCCTCTTTCCTGAACAGGGTTCTAAGGTAGCCAAGATTGCATATTCTCGGTCTGGCAGCATATTCAGCAGCTTCGGAGAGTGTGCCTAAAACTTTAAGCACTTTAAACGGAAAACCTGTAGGTGATGCGAAGATATCGGTTTTCACATCAAATTTCCCGAAGGCAAGAATCGCTTTTTTCAGCTTTTCATCAAGTCCTGATTCTTTGCAGAATGCGAAAGCAGTGCCAAGCTGGACACCGGCTGCACCTTTTTTTATTGCTTCTTTAAGCTTGCTTGCCTCATCAAAAGCTCCTGCAAGCCAAAAGGGCACATCAAGTGATCTGATTTTTTCAAGGTCGATAATATCCTTCTCGCCGTAAACAGGTTCTCCCGATTCATCAGTGTTCATGCCGCCCCTTGGGGGAGCATTATGACCGCCGGCTATCGGGTATTCCACAACAAGTCCGTCAACCTTTCCTGTTGCTTTTTTAACCATAGTGGTTGCCAGAATATTTGATGAAATAATAGCAAGAAAATCAGGTCGTTTAAGCGAAGGCAGCCCGCTGCCGAAAAGCTCCTTGGGATCGAGAGAAACATGAAAGCTCTCATCCTTCTGTGCGCCTTCAACGTTAAGCCTCATATCACTTTTCAGGTTTTCGGAAAAACGGTCAAGAATACCGGGAATCTCTCTGGGAATACCTGCGCCCATTATAACATAGTCAACCCCTGCCAGCATTGCTCCGTAAAGTGAAGCAAGATTGGGAAGCTGAATTTTTTCAAGCAGATTTATGCCTACCTTTCCGCCGTGTCCTTCCTTCGCCAGATAAACTTCTGCAAAGTTAGACGCAACAGTGAGTTCTATGAGTTCTTTAGGTGAATTAACGCTGTGCATGGGGATATTAATGTATTTGCCCTGCTCAGTTAAACCCTCTTCCCTGAAATATTTCTTCAGAATCCTCAAAGCGGCGTCCTGAAAAGGAAATGCAGCAAGCGCCCGTCTCATGTGACCGCCTTTGTCCCCTTCCTGAAGCCTTCTGGCGAAAATAACGTCCATAGCTACTCCTGAGACAACGCCGAGCTGTCCCTGCATGGAGACTTCTCTCGCCAGTGCCCAGTTGGAGACCGCAGCCCCCATTCCGCCTTGTATAATAAGTGGATGGCTCATTTTTTACTCCGGATTTGCAAATTAATTGTCGTTCGCACAAAATAGATTATTGTGCCGCATTTTACAAGAAATATATAACCCTTGCATTACTGAAAGAAAAACATAAATTATGGAGTATAGTTGACAAGCAAAAATATACTGCCATAATACTACACAAAGAGGCGGTAAAACTGATATTACACAATATATACAACATATTAACAGGTATTATTATGAATGCACTTCAAGAAACCACAGAATCGGTTATGACAAACCGCAGGAATTTTATACGAGCTAAAATAGCAGTGAAAATGTGCGGATTTTTCTTTGAAGAAGGCGATGCAGGCGAAAGAGCCTACAATGGCTGTTTCATGAGCAAAACCATAGATATGAGTGAAGGCGGCATGCAGATTATCCATAACGGAAGCCTTAAACCCGGCATGGTGGTCGAACTCAGAACAAAAAATGCAATAGGCTTTCCTAAGTGCCTCAAGTGTGACCAGTATTATAATATGCGCTCCAAGATAGAGCTTGCTCCTTTAACTGCCCGTGTTGTATGGACTCAGGGGAGCAGATGCGGTCTTGAGTTTGTTAAACTCTCCAACTTAAACAGAAATGTTATAGCTAAGATCGTATGGAAAAAACACATTGAGGAGATCAAAAGCAGCAAAGAAACTAAACAGTAAAAATTATCATTTAATAAAACATATTAAATTATTGACAACCTCTAAGGTATGGAATATCCTATGATATACATTACATCATTTAGGAGGATGCCAATGAGCCTTGTAACCAGACAAGCACCCCTTTTTAAAGAAATTTCCGTCGTGGGAAAAGAGTTTAAAGACGTAAGCCTCGAAAGCTACAGAGGTAAATGGGTTGTTCTTTTCTTTTACCCCCTCGATTTCACATTTGTTTGCCCCACAGAAATCACAGCTCTTTCAGATGCTATGCCTGAATTTGCTAAAAGAAATGCTCAGATCATAGGCGTTTCCACTGACAGCAAATTCTCTCACCTCGCATGGATCAGCACCCCCCGTTCAGAAGGCGGACTCGGCGAAATCGCTTATCCCCTTGTTGCGGACTTCACTAAAAAGATATCCGAAGACTACGGCGTTCTGCTTTCCGGCGGGATGGCTCTCAGAGCAACTTTTATCATTGACCCCGAAGGCGTGGTTCAATTTGAACTTGTGCATGACCTCGGCATTGGCAGAAACGTGGATGAAATCATGAGAAGTCTTGATGCTCTCCAGTTTGTAAGACAGCATGGCGAAGTTTGCCCCGCAGGCTGGACTCCCGGAAAAGACACAATGATTCCCGACCCTGAAAAGAAAAAAGAGTTCTTCAAAAAGAACCCTTCAGGACATCAATCCAAATAATAAAGAATCCGTGCATTATGCCGGATTTCTGATACAAGCTTAAGCCGCATTAATACGGCTCTGTTATGGCAGTGAGCGCTCCTGAAAAAAACGGGAGCGCTTCTTTTTTTTAGTTTTGCCTGCCGCTGGCAGGATGTATGCGTGATGGTATATAGACCAGAAAATCGGTTCCTTTTCCCTTAACTGAGTTTACTTCAATACGCCCGTGATGCTTATCAATAGCTTCTTTGGCGATTATAAGCCCAAGCCCTGTGCCACGGTTTTTTGTGGTGAAAAAAGGGGTAAACAGTCTTTCCATAACCTGCTCATCCATACCTGGACCGGAATCAGAAATTACAATACGGAGCATGGAACATGCCCTGTCCATCTCCTTGTCCATATACTTGATTGTGGGATCAATGGAAACCTCAACCTCAATATCCCCTTCCCCCTGAGCCTCACAGGCATTTTTGAGAATATTGCTCAGAGCCATAAAAAGCTTTTCCCTGTCAGCTCTGATCACAGTGAGGTTGCGCAGAACACGAAACCGGACTTCAATTTTTGAATAAACAATCTTTATACTGTCCCGAAGCTCATTGATAAAACTTTCGAGATCCACCTCATCAAACGTTACCGTCATTTCACTGAGCATGTGTATGTTTCCGAGGATCGATTTTATCCTGCCGCTCTCTTTCTGGATTATTCCGGCACATTTTTCAATGTATTCGTTTTTAGCTTTGGCGGCTATGATCTGTGCCGTACCGTCTATGACAGTGAGAGGGTTTTTGATCTCATGCTGAAGGGATGATATATCCATAATATCCCCCAATGGCTGATTAAATTCATCAAGGGCAATAACAAAAAACTCATAATCCTTGCGGGAATTAATAACCTTAATACCGTAGGTGCCTCTGGGAGTTTTGAAAACAAGGTTATCACCGTTAATCTTGCCAAGAAGAAACTCCCCGAACCGGCGTATGCCGAAAGCGGACATTTCATCCATTAAAAGTTCGGCCTGAAAATTCGCATATTTTACCTTGCCGTCTTTTGAAACTGTGAAGAAAGCAAATGGAACATCCTCGAACTTTTTATGCGACATTATCACTCCGCTGCGCTGTAAGGCTCAAAGGAGAAATCTGTGGCGTAGCTGTCCGTAATTTTATGAGTTCCTGTATCCACTTTGTAATAGATTACATTTTCCGTAGAAGGAAAAATAGCATAGTCGAATTTATTCAGGCTGCTGTTCATGTAGTCAACCCAGGCGGGCAGAGCTGCGCTTGCTCCCGCCATTGAGTATCCTGCGGCTTTGAAATCATCAAAACCAACCCACACACCGCTGACAACATTAGGCAGATAGCCCACAAACCAAGCATCTTTAAAGTCGTTTGTTGTCCCTGTTTTTCCACCTGCGGGTCTGTTAAGCACCTTTGCTCTTCTGCCTGTTCCGTTCTGGACAACATTCTCCATCAGATCTGTCATAATCTGCGCTGTTTCAGGCTTTATAACATCAGTTTTACCCTGAGCAGGTTTATATTCTTTAACAATTTCGCCTTTTCCATCTTCAATTTTAGTCACGAAATAGGGCTGAACTCTGTAGCCTAAGTTGGGGAACACACTGAAGGCATAAACCATTTCAATAAGAGGGGCAGAACCGGAACCGATACTTACAGAGAGATCCCTCTGGAGATGTTCCGTTAACCCGAACTTTTTTGCATAGGACAGAATTGTGCCTATGCCTATTCTCTCTGCGACTTTGATTGTTACAACGTTTCTTGACTGGGTGAGAGCTTCTTTGAGGGTAGTCAGCCCGTAAAATCTGCCGGAGTAGTTTTCAGGCTTCCAGTATTCGCCTTCCTCCTCCATCTCTTTCACAACAGGCGCATCGTAGGTCTCAGACATTACATTGTATCCATGCTCAAGTGCGGCAGAGTATACAATAGGCTTAAACAGACTGCCCACCTGACGCTTTGCCTGAACAGCCCTGTTAAACATTGATTTTGAGTATTCAAACCCGCCTGTAACAGCTAGGATCGCCCCAGTGTGCGGCTCAATTGAGATAAGGGCACTCTCAAGATCAGGGTCTGCTTCAATTGAGTAAAAACCTTTATCTTTATCAGCCGGAGAAACGAAAATTACAGAGTTCTTTTTTATGATAGTTGCAAAATCTGTCAGACGTGAGTAGCTTCCGCCCCTTGGTCTTGCCCATCTGCTGTCATTTATGCGGAGTATGCCCTTTGAGCCGTCAGCCAGAAGAATTTCAGACTGATTTTTTTCAACTTTCGTAACAATTGCACGCTGAAAACCCATTGCCAGAATATACGGACGCTCCTCTTTCAGAACTGCGTCAAGCCGCTCTTTACGTTCTTCCGGAGATTCGCCTTTTTTCTCTTCAAAAAGGGTAATACCCCCTGTGTAGCCAAGGTTTTTATTCAGGCGGAGAATATTGTTCTTGATTGCTGTTTCGGCATTTCTCTGAAGATCCAAATCAAGGGTAGTGTAAATTTTATAACCGCTGTTTTCAGGGTCTTCCTCATCTATTTCATCTTTAATAAATTTTATAACCATATCGGTAAAATAACCGGCGTAGGAGTTTTTCGGTTTTATTTTATCAATAAGATGAACATCTTCCGCTGCGGCTTTTTTGTAAATGTCTTCTGTTATATATCCTGTTTCAAAAAGTCTGTAGAGAACATGGTTTCTGCGGTTAACGGCTTTTTCCATATTGATATGCGGGGCATAAATGCCGGGCGCTTTTGGTATTCCGGCTATCATAGCCGCTTCAGCGAGACTCAGCTCTGAGGCTGTCTTGCCGAAATAGTTTGCAGCAGCAGCCTCAACACCGTAAGCCCCTCTGCCGAAGTAAACCTGATTAAGATACATTTCAAGTATCTGCTCTTTCTCCAGAAAGTTATCAAGACGGTAGGCGAGAATAGCCTCTTTTATTTTACGTTTAATCTTTTTCTCAGGGGTCAGATATATGATTTTCACAAGCTGCTGAGTGAGTGTGCTGCCCCCTTCCACAACCCTGCCCGCCTTCACGTTTGACACGAAAGCACGCATTATTCCCATCATATCCACACCGCCGTGGTCGAAGAATCTTGCGTCCTCCACCGCCACAATAGACTGCCACATATATTCGGGCATTTCTTTTATGGATATGGGATAGCGCCTCTCCGTACCAAGCTCTGCGATGGGGTCACCGTTGCGGTCATAGATTATGGTGGGTCTGTCGTACTGGAAATCCTTGAGCTGTTCAACGGAAGGAAGCTGACGACTGAGCATGTATATGTAGCCCAGAACACTGCCGAAGCAGAACAGAATAAGAAAAACCGCTGTAGCTGCTATGAGATACACGGGTCTGGTATTTTTTATAAAATCTTTTATCATTTTTTCACACTGTACTCAAAGAGCATGTCACGAAGTTTAGCGGCTTTTTCAAACTCCAATGCCTCTGCGTATTCCTGCATTTTTTTCTTCAATTCGGCAATATCTTTGTCTCTGTTGCCTGTCAATCTTATACCATCCTCATCGGGCAGATCAACAGTTACATAGTCTTTTTCATAGATGCTCTCCATTATATCAGAGATTTCATTGCGTATGGTTTCGGGGGTTATATTATTTTCTTCATTGTATGCAAGCTGTTTTTGCCTTCTGCGTTCCGTCTCATCCAGAGCTGCCTGCATACTTGGGGTTATCTTATCGGCATAGAAAATTGCTCTGCCGTTTACGTTCCTTGCAGCTCGTCCTATTGTCTGAATGAGAGAACGCTCCGAACGGAGAAACCCTTCCCTGTCTGCATCCAGAACTGCAACGAGACTGACCTCCGGTATATCAAGCCCCTCACGGAGCAGGTTTATACCCACAAGAACATCAAATTTACCAAGACGAAGGTTGCGGATTATTTTTATACGCTCCAGAGTGTCTATCTCCGAATGAAGGTACTCCACCCTAACCCCAACTTCCTGATAATATTTCGTAAGTTCCTCCGCCATGCGCTTGGTCAGTGTAGTTACAAGCACACGCTCGCCATTCGCAGTTATCTTCTGAATTTCCGCCAGAAGGTCATCCACCTGTGTTTTTGCTGGGCGAAGTTCTATAAGAGGGTCTATAAGCCCCGTGGGTCGGATAATCTGCTCCGCTACGACACCTTTGGAATCATTCAGCTCATAGTCTGCCGGAGTGGCACTCACGTAAAGCACACGGTGGACAGCGCTTCTGAACTCCTCAAATTTCAAAGGTCTGTTGTCCAGAGCTGCCGGAAGACGGAAACCGAATTCCACAAGGGTTGTCTTGCGGGATCTGTCTCCGTTGTACATTCCCCTTACCTGCGGTACGGTTATGTGCGATTCGTCTATTATAACGAGTGCGTCTTTAGGCAGATAACTAAGCAGGGTGGGAGGAGCTTCGCCCGGCGTTCTGCCTTCAAAAAAGCGGGAGTAGTTCTCAATGCCGTTGCAGTACCCAGTTTCCATGATCATCTCAATGTCATACATTGTGCGCTGAGTGAGCCTCTGCGCTTCAAGGAGACGGTTATTCTCCTCCAGAAAACGACAGCGCTCCAGAAGCTCGTTTCTGATATTCTGAACTGCTGCTTCTCTTGTTATTTTGTGAGTTACATAGTGAGTCGCAGGATATATGGCAAGTTTGGGGCGTTCTTTAATCGTTTTACCCGTTACCGGGTCAAACTCGGAAAGCCTGTCCACCTCATCACCGAAAAACTCTATACGGTAGGCAACGGAATCTTCATGGGCAGGGAAAACCTCAAGGGTGTCGCCCTTCAAACGGTATGTGCCCCTGTGGAAGTCATAATCATTGCGCTCATACTGTATCTCCACAAGCTTTTCCAGCACCTCTTCCATATCAGCAGGTTCACCTGTCTCAAGGACAACAAGCATACCGCTGTAAGCCTCCGGCGAACCGAGACCGTATATGCAGGAAACACTGGCGACAATTATTACATCACGTCTTTCAAGAAGGCTTCTTGTTGCAGAGTGGCGGAGTTTATCTATCTCTTCGTTTATGGACGAATCTTTTTCAATATACGTATCACTTGAAGGAACGTAGGCTTCGGGCTGGTAATAGTCGTAATAACTCACAAAGTATTCCACGGCGTTTTCAGGAAAAAACTTCTTAAATTCCCCGTAAAGCTGTGCCGCAAGGGTCTTGTTGTGCGCTATAATCAATGCCGGCACACCAAGACGCTGGATAACATTCGCCATGGTGTACGTTTTGCCGGAACCTGTAACACCAAGAAGAACCTGCGCATCCGCACCGTCACGGAAGTTTTCCGTAAGCTGGTCTATCGCAGCGGGCTGATCCCCTGCGGGCTGATAATCTGAATTAAGTTTAAAAACCATAAGAGATATTCTATATTTTTTTACCGTCAGTACAACGGGTAATTAATTATTTTTAAGATAAGGGCTTGATTTTTTCTCCTCTTGGTAATATTCATTTTGTTTCAGATAAGTAAAATAAAAGCGCCTCATGCGCCGAACTATTTTGAAGGTGAATGAACAATGCCTATTTACGAGTACAGATGCAAGTCATGCGGAAAAGTTACGGAAGTGATGGAAAGCATCACAAGCACTGAGAAAGTAAAGGAATGTCCCGCCTGTAAAGGCGAGGCGGAAAGAATCATGTCTGTCAGCGGGTTTCAGCTTAAAGGCGGCGGATGGTATGAACAGGGCTACACGAAAGGCTCCTCATGCGCTTCTGCGGATTCATCCTCCCCAAAATGCGCCTCATGCCCTGCTGCGGCAGGAAATTAAAATATCGAACGCGCGTCACAGCTACGCGCGTTTTTCTTTTCAGCCGGCGCGGCCGCCTCCGGTTTTTCTAACAGAGTTTACATAATCCGCCAATATGCGGTCAGCCTTGCATATGTGATTCGTCAGCCAGTCCTGCATCTTTCTTTGAAGGGTGAGAGGAAGGGACACAGAATAGCCTTTTGAGAAATATATATCTTTTATCTCTTCAAAGTCTGCCCTGAATTTTTTGTGCTGAGTAATATGGAAATCAATATCGTGATAGTTGTTCTCACCCATGAATTCTTCTTCTCTGGGGAAATACTTAAGAATATGAAGCTCAACAAACCGCATGGTTTTACGGATTTCTTCCTTGCCTTCTCCGTTTTTCATCGCTTCAAGCAGGCGGTTCATAGAAGCAACAAAAAAAGTGTGCTGCTGATCCATAAACTCTATTCCGTTTGCAAAACCGTTCCCAGTTTTAATCATAGACATTCCTTGTATGTTATTGAATTAACTAATACCAGACTTTACAACAAGACAAAAACGAACACAATATTTTATTAGACATCATGTAGAATTAATTTGAAAAATACTTATATAACAATATTTTGAGACACAAACACAGGTTTATCCTCCGGCTTGCCGAAATAATACCCTTGTCCATAATCAACACCGAGAAGAGCTATTTCACGGGCTATGTTTTTATTTGATATGAACTCGGCAACGGTCTTCATTCCGGAGTGCCTGCCAAGGGATACAATAGATGCGATTATCTCCCTTGAGCTTTCATCGTCCTCAACTCTCTTCACAATGGAAGCATCAATCTTCAGATAATCCGCCCTTATATTCATCAAATAATCAAAGTTGGAAAACCCCGCACCGAAATCATCAATTGAGATTTTAGCCCCGCCGGATTTAAACTTCTCAAAAATCCTGTTAGTCTCATCTATATTCACAAGCTCCTGCGACTCGACAATCTCAATAACCAGCCTGCCCAAAACCCCATTGTTCTTCGCCACGGTAAACAGATAATCCATTGTGTCACGGTCGAAAATATCCTCAACGGAAAGGTTGATCGAAAACTGGTAAGGCAGGTTTTTAAATACTGCCACGGATTTTTCAATAACCCTTGCGGTCAGCCTTGGGTACATGTTTGTTTTCTTTGAAATATCAAGGAACTTAGCCGGACTGATTACATCACCGTTTTCGTCTATTATCCTCATCAGACATTCGTATTTTTCACTGTCGCCGGTTTTCATATCTATTATAGGCTGATAATAGGCGGTTACACGGTCGTTCTTTAAAGCATCAGAAACCTTCCTGATTATAGAAAGATTTTCCTCAAAATCAGCCTTGATTCTGTTATCCGCCTGAGAATAAACAAGGATATCCTGCTTAAGTTTTTTTGCTCCATTCAGTGCCATGTCTGCATAAGCAAGCAGGTTGTCCTTATCCCCTGCTATTCCTGCGGTGAAGTATATGTGTTTATCCTCGCCGTGACGCTCCTGAAGAATTGCCCCGACTCTCCGCATAGCAACAGATACATTGTTTTTAAAAACAACCGGATCTGCATTATTTGCAAGTATGCCGAACTTATCAGAGTGCAGCCTGTAAACCGAATAACCGGACAGAGCAGGAAAAGCCACGAACTCTCTGGCTGTTTCAATCAGAATCCGGTCGGCAAAATGATTGCCGAAAAACTCATTGATCTGCTTAAAACCTCGTATATCAACTATCGCAAGAATCGGATATTCCATGGGTTCAGCGTCACTGATAAGCTTCACCCTGCTGCCGAGCCCAGTGAGACTGTCACTGTTAAAAAGCTCTTCAATCCGGTTGCGGTTTTCCACCAGCTCTGTGATATCGTTAGCACAGGCTATGTATTCTATAACCTCACCAAATTCATTCAGTATCGGAGCGATTGTCGCACTTATATAAAAACTCTCGCCGTCTTTCCTGCGGTTGCGGAGAACCCCTTTCCAGACTTTGCCCTTTGTTATAGTGTTCCAAAGCTCTTTAAAAGTCTCTATAGGAGTGGTGGGATGCTTTATAATGTTATGCCTGTTTCCGATCAGTTCCTCTCTTTTGTAACCGCTTATTTCACAAAATTTATCATTAACATAAGTCATTACACCGTATTCATCAGTGATTGTGACAACTGAACTTTTATCCAAAATAGATTTGTACTGCTCAAGAAGATTTCGGTGTCCTTCCTGCCGTTTTTCCAGTTTGCGTATCATTCTGTATATAAAAATACCTGAAATTAAAACAACAGCAAAAAGGTAAGAAATTACCCTTTTGACTTTCTCTATATCCTCCTGAACAAGCTTTTCAATAAGTGCCCGTTCATCTTCAAGCTGTTTTTCAAGATCACTGAAATAAAAGCCTGTTCCGATCACCCATCCCCAAGGCTTATACACTGTTGCATAAGTTACTTTCCGTTCAGGAATAACAGTATCAGGACGGGGCCAGAAGTATTCAACGTATCCACCTCCGTTCCTCACTATTTTGTCTATCTCCTGAAAAAGATACTTTCCGTCTCGGGAGCGCATGTTTTTAAGGTTTTTCCCCTCAAGCTCCGGATTCCCCGGATGCACAATGCCGGTAAGATCACTGTCATTAACCCAGAAATATCCTGCTTTATCTTTTCCGTAACGCTCACGGCGTATGGAGGAGATAACACGCTTTTTTGCCTCATCCTCGGCACTTTCAACAGTAAATGAGCTGCCAATGAACAATGGAACATTTTTCAGCTTCTGAACATAGCCTATCTTCACTTTACCACTGGTACGGAGGCTGTCATTAAGCTCATATGAACCGAATCCTCCTCCTGAATTCCTCAGGCCGTTCAACAGATCCGTAAGTTCAGGGCTGCCTTTAAGCAGATTTACGATATTCTGATTAATAAGTTTTTTATTCTCCTCATGGTAAATAATTGTTCCGTCGTCAGAAATTAAAAAGTAGTGTTCTGAATCATCCGCACCTTTAAAAGCAGAAATCATCCTGCCAAAATCAGCTTTTTTGTAACTGGCATCCCCATCCAGACTGAGATTAAGATATTCCGCAACAGAACCAACTCTCTGTGCAACAGAAGCTTTTTTCATCTCAATATTGCTCTCTCTCACAGCATCAATACGAATCAGCATACGCTCAATCTCGTTTTTCACTTCCGCCTGACTGTTTTCAGTAAATTGTTTTTCCAGAAGTACGGCACGTTCACCGTAATCATTTTTTGCATTTGCATTAATAAAATACAAAACCACAGCAGAAAAAATCATTGCGGTGGAAAGAGAAGCAAACAAACTAAGCAGTGACGCACTGTATTTAAAAACGGACATTAACACCCTCAAATAATAATTCGGGAACAATAATTCCTATATTGTAACTATTATTTTAACAAATAACAATCTTTCCTCTTGTATTTTTATGTGCCGGATAATAACCTATTCATCTACGGAGAAAAAAAACTTATGGCAACTTTAGCAAGAAACAAAAAAGCTTTTTTTGACTATGAAATAATCGAAAAATTCGAGGCAGGGCTTGTTCTTCAGGGAACAGAAGTTAAATCCGCCAAAGGCGGAAATATAAACCTCAAGGATTCTTTCGTTAAAATTATCGGTGAAGAAATGCACCTTATCAACTGCCATATATCCGAATACAAACAGGGAAACATCTCAAACCACGAACCTACCCGTTCCCGCAAGCTGCTTCTCCATAAAAAAGAGATCACACGGCTTATCGGAAAAATGAACGAAAAGGGGCTTTCTGTGGTTCCCTTAAGCGTATATCTCAACTCCCGCAACTTTATCAAAGCCGAAATAGCCCTCGTAAAAGGGAAAAAGAGCCATGATAAACGTCAAGTAATAAAAGAACGTGACCTGCAAAGAGAAATAAGCAGAGATTTCAAAATAAGATAATTATTCTGCCAATTTAGCAACACCTTATATGATTCCGCCAAAATTTATACTATTTTTATCTCATTTACCCCTTGACTCATCCCGCAGAGCGATTATACTTGTATGTACAAGCAAGGAGAAAGAGATGAAAGGTCATACTTCAAAAAAATGTCTTTATGCAGCAAGCATGAGCTTTGCCAGACAAATCTCAAAGCTCGCTGAAGAATGCTTCACCTCAACAGGTATGCACCCGTCACAGGCTTTTCTTCTTGTGCTTGTTGCTGGTGAACCGGGCATAAGCCCCACCCGTGCGGCAGAGCTTCTTTCTCTCGCCCCGTCAACAATAACCCGCTTTGCGGACGGACTTGAACGGAAAGGCTACATAACCCGAAACAGAAACGGAAAAACCGCAGAAATGTTTGCCACTAATAACGGTTTGGCACTCACAGCAAAAATTTCAAAAGCATCCCAAGACCTCTATGAGATGTATTCTGAAAAACTTGGGATGGAAGAAGCGGACAAACTCGCAGAACTTATAAACGATGCAGCGGAAAAAATGAGATAAATATCTCTGAAAATGACAGAAACAAGGTTTAAGGAGGATACTATGAAAACACTCGTTCTTTACGGACACTCATCACCGGAACAGTCATTCTCAAATGCAATTATAACCGAGAAGTTGGCAAAACTGCCTGATGTTACAGTAAGAACATTGGCTAATCACAGACCTGACGGTCATTTTGATGTTTCAGCGGAACAAAAAGAACTTGTTAACGCAGACAGAATAGTTTTTCAGTTCCCTTTTAACTGGTACGGTATGCCTTGGCTGCTTAAACAATGGGTTGATGAAGTTATTACCTATGGATTTGCCTACGGAGAAGGTGGCGATAAATTGAAAGGAAAACCAGTTATTCTCTCTTTTACAACAGGTGTTCCGGCAGATGGTTATGTGAACCCCACTACGGATGAGCTGCTTTTGCCAGTAAAACAAACTCTGGCACTAACACAGGTAAACCTTGAGGAAAGCGTGTCTTCAAATGGTATGATGTACATCCCCGGAATGGCGGGTGACAAAGATCAGGTTCAGGCTAAGGCACTCGATCATGCAGAACGCCTTATCGCAAGACTCAAATAGATTATAAAGCGTGCCTTCTGTAAACACAGAAGACACGCTTTTTCTTCATGATCTTATAAAGACCTTGCACTAAATTGTTTAACATATATAATAATTCTTCTCACGGGGGCGATCGGTTTCGACGGGGAATCGTAGGTCTTGGGAGCATGCCGAGGTCGGCACCTCGTTAATTAGCCGGCAAATAGTAACTGCAAACGAAGAATTTGCACTCGCTGCTTAATTGACGGCGACGCACGAAGTGAGGCCTGCTCACGGCTGACCCTAGTGCGCCAAACAATAGTGAGCCAAGCCCTTTGAACCGCCTTGAACAAAGGGATTGAAACTTAAAGGCTTACCTGCCGGCAGGGCTGTCCGTGGTCACGGTGGCAGGAAAACCTAAACACGGAACAAGCATGTAGCGCCTTTGGCTGTAAGTTTTTCGGACGCGGGTTCGATTCCCGCCGCCTCCACCATTTAGAAAAGACAAACCCGTCTCTCTGGGGTCATTCTCCGGGGTGACGGGTTTTCTTTTTCCCCTTGTTTCTAAAGGGTTTGCGCCCGTTTCACATCTTTCCAAAGCACCTCTCCGCACCATCGATTCTCCCCATCTTCCAGCCTTTCTTTCTCTGTTTGGCCCCTGATTCTCTGTTTTCTCCGGACCAAGTCCGAAGCTCGTCCGGAAAGCTACATCCTTGATTGATATGGGTTTGCGGCTGGTTGCCGTTTTTGGCGGTTGTCTTAGGTCATCGTTCGATGCCGCAACCGGACGTTTTTTTCGAAATCGCCCGCCTCGGCCATGAAAAGAAGCGTGGTCAACTCCGGTTTCCTGCCCCCTAAAGTAAAAAAGCCGACGCTGATGGTCGGCTCTCTGTGGTGGTCTCCGGTCCGGTCGTCAGTCGGTGGCGAAGCCGAACTGGCGGCGCTGCTCGGCCCAGTCCTCGGGAAAGGTCTGGGTCAGCTTGGCCAGCGAGAGCCCGTTGGGTTCCTCGCCGTTGATCAGGGCTTCGACGATGTCGGGGGCCAGGGTCGTCAGCTTGAGAATGCGGGCCACATACGAGCCATCGACGTCGAGGGTACGGGCAAGCTCGCTGATGGACTTGATCTGGCCGGATTCGAGGATGTCGGCCCAGGAAAAGGCCCTTCCCAGCGCCTGGAGGATGGCGGACTGCACCGGTTCCTGCGCTCCGGTGATTTCTCCATCCAGGGCCTGGGGAGCGATGACCGTCTTGCGGCCGCGCATGCGCCGGATCAGCATCGGGATGTGGATCTGCAGGTTGCCGTTGTCGGCAACGGTAATGGTCGGCTTCATTTTCATCGGCTTGCCCTCCGTTCGGTGACTTCGCATGCCAGACCGGCCAGCTCGGCGATGAGCGTTGTCAGCCCGTTGGTGCGCAGCTCCATGTCGATTCCGGTCTCGCGGATCTCCACCTTGTCCACCAGGAGGCGGATGAGGCGATTCCGCTCCACCGGGAAAAGGTCTTCCCAGAAGCCCTCGACATTCTGGAAGGCCTCCGACACATCCTGTTCCGTGATGCTGTTCCCCCGGTAGGCTCTGCATCGCTCGCTCACGTGCGTCAGTTGTTTCGAGAGCTCGACCGCCTGGCGGTTGACGGTCGTCAGCATCTCGGCCTTGCCCGGCTGATCGCTGCCGGGTTTCATCAGTTCGAGTGCCTGCTCCCGCGCCTGCGACAGCTCCATCTCGAGTTGGGCTTTCTGCTTGAACAGCCGCTCCCGCTCCACCTGCTCGATGTCCCGGGCCGCGAAGTAGGTTTTGGCCACCAGCGTCGGTGTGCGGAACACCGCGCTCAACTGCTCGATCACCGCCTGCTCGATGTCCCCGGCGGGAATCCGTTTGAGCGGGCACCGGCTCACGGTCCGCTTGCTGTCCTTCTGGCAGATGTAATAGGTGTAGTGGCGGCCGTTCTTGCGGGCGTAGGTCGGTCCCATCGCGCATCCGCAGTGGCCGCAGCGGATGACGCCTTTCAGCGGGGCGACCATTTTGGTTCTGGCCATGGAAACCTTGACCGGTTTGTTGTCCTCCAGGATGGCCTGCACCTTGTCCCAGGTCGCCCGGTCGATGATCCCTTCGTGCTC
>OBLN01000398.1_pt1 | contig 15907 bp, 18 predicted proteins | sample 1519301 | NCBI WGS metagenome assembly OBLN01 (sample SAMEA2452533, study PRJEB22499) | sediment metagenome | reverse complement strand
TGCCGCTACTGCCTCTGCCGCTGCAACACAAGTTCTTTCGGTTTAACTAATTCAGTTTTTTAAACCGCCAATATCACTATTTCTTAATTTAACCTTCTCTTTGGAGAAGGAACACCGCGTGCGGTGGTTGAGGTCAACAGCAACCAGCCTACCAGTCTGCTTAATGCAGAGAACTATGTATAACCATCTTCAAGTACCATTTTTCTACTGCCTCATCAATTATCTTTGTTATAATCAGAATTGACCCTGGACAACATCATGAGCGATCAAAAACCTTCCTTCAAGATCCAAATCATAAAAGACGGTCCTTACCGCATCATAGGTGACATCCCGCTTCGCAAAATGTCACAGCACTGCTCCCCCTATGGCGAGCCGCTGGAGTGGATCGATGGTGGTGAACTGGAGCACAAAGAAGGTAGCTATCTTCTCTGCCGCTGTGGTAAAAGCAAGACCATGCCTTTTTGCGACAATTCTCATATTGATTCTGGCTTCATAGGTGATGAAATTGCCATCACCGACGGACCTTTCGGTCGCGACTTACACTATTACGGTCCGGACGGCTTCACAGTTACCAAGCACGCCCGCCTGTGCATGAATTCCGGTTTCTGCGTGCTCAAAGATACCGATTTTGTCGAACTGACTGAAACATCGGGTAATCCTGAAAATAAGGCTCGCGCCATAAAAATGGTGGAGGACTGCCCCTCGGGTTCCCTGACTTATAAGCTTACAAAGGATGGTCCCGATGTGGAGCCTGAATTGCCCATGCAGATCGCCGATACCTACGAATGCACTCAGTATGGCGAAATCCGCGGACCTCTGTGGGTGATGGGCTACATCCCCATAGAGCGAGCCGATGGCGCTCCCTTCATTCCCCGCAATCGCGTCACCCTGTGCACTTGTGGGCACTCCCGCATTAAACCGCTTTGTGACGGTACCCATCGTCCCCTCCAGGAAAATCAACTTCGTCGTAAAGCGCGCGAGCAGCAGGAAATTCAGAAATCGAGTGATATCAAAAGCTCGGATGAAGACACAATTGAGAAAAAAGCAGAGGGGCTATCAAACCAGATTTCTTCAGCATTAAAACGTCTCAGAGACTCATTCAAGAAGGACGAGAGCTGAGTTTCAGGTTTATCAACTTTCATCAATTAATCCAAATTTCAACCCCCCGATAACCTGAATATTTCCTATTAGATTTATGTAAAAACCCGTAAAAGATATATCTTGTCGACTTAAAGCTTTGACAAAGACTTGCCCTTGCTCCCTAAAAAGTAGATATTTATATTAAACATAATACTATACAATTTATGAGGAAAAGATGAATAAAAAAATAGCGATTATTGTCGGTTCAATCCGAAAAAATTCTTACAGCCAGAGTCTGGCTAACAACCTGGTAGCGCTTCTTCCTGAAGGGTACGATGCTGAGTTTATCAAAATTGATAATTTGGCCTTTTACAACCCCGATCTTGATGACGGAAATCCTCCGGATTCATACCAATTCTTTCGTGATCAGATCCGAGATGTCGACGCGGTAATATTTGTAACACCAGAGTACAATCGCTCGTATCCTGCTGCGCTAAAAAACGCTTTGGATGTTGGATCTCGTCCTTACGGACATTCGGTCTGGAATGGCAAACCCGCCCTGGTAGTAAGCCAGTCACCCGGTAATCTTTCTGGTTTTGGTGCCCACCATCACCTCCGTCAAGTGTTGACCATGCTGAACATGCCAACCCTGCAGCAGCCCGAAGCTTATATCGCCCATACTCACAAACTGATCGATGAACACGGTATGATCAATAATGAAAGCACGCTGGAATTCCTACAAAGTGTCATTGATGCCTTCGTCAAACATGTAGAGCGATACGTGATCACGGCTACACCAGAACTAACTTTCTAAATTCTTAAAAGCACAGGAGAGCCTCACGGCTCTCCTGTTATATAATAAGAATTGTTTTTTCGACCGATAGTGATTTTAAGACCACTACGTTATTTATTTTTTATTCTGCTGTTCTTTCATCGGACCAGACACATAAAAAGCTGGATGGAATGTAACCTTTCCCTGCGGCATAGTGTCAGTGAAGCTGCGGGCGAACGACACTTCTGCTGGTACTCCGTCGCAATAAAGACCTTCAACGTTTTCAAACCCGAACCTGCGATAGTATTGCGAGTGCCCAACCAGGTAACATCCACCAGGATTGAACCTCATCAGCCTTTTTAACCCTTCCTGGATCAACATGCCGCCTATGCCCAATCGCTGGTATTGCGGAAGCACCGATAAGGGTCCCATGCCATACCAATTGGTGGTGCCATCAGAAATTTCGAGAGGAGAAAAGGCAACGTGCCCTACTATTTGATCGTTCAAAAATGCAATCAGAGAAATCGTCAGGGCTCCGGCTGCGCGAAGAGCATCGATCACAAAATGCTCATTGTGGTTGCTGATTTCCATGTTTTCAAAAGCAGCTGCAGTCAACTCCCTGATCTCGTTAATGTCCTCAGGCTTTTCTTCTCTCATAATCAGATTGTCCATCATAGTTTCTCCATTGCAAATCTCACTCATCAAAAACTGTAAGATTCACCAAATTTCATGCTTGGCTTAATAATATCGCATAACAGAATTTTTTATGTAAAAATTCGCTTTTGATATGGATTGTTTGCGGATGCATGAAAATCATATTCACGGCTTCATATAGAGACTACAGCGTGCTATAATCCTCAACTGCAAAGGAGCATCGCATGAACGAACGAGTCATCTTTCCATTCACTGCCGTGGTAGGCCAGGAGCGCATGGCTCGCGCTCTGATCCTCAACGCGGTTGACCCCCGAATTGGAGGTGTTCTCATTCGCGGTGAACGCGGTACTGCCAAATCGACTATTGCGCGTGCTCTGGCGGCATTGTTGCCCCCCATCGAAGTAGTCGAAAATTGCCGCTTCAACTGTGACCCCAACAAACCAACCACCTGGTGTACCGAGTGCCAGGAGCGCTTCATCAATGGCGAAGATCCTTTGCCCCATGTGCATCACATCACTCCTTTTATCAATTTGCCCGTCTCCGCCACTGAAGACCGCGTTGTAGGCACACTTGACATCGAACGCGCCATTCAGAAAGGTGAACGCCATTTTGAACCCGGCGTGCTTGCCTCTGCCAATCGCGGTCTGCTCTATATTGACGAAGTTAACCTGCTGGACGATCACGTGGTCGATATCTTGCTCGATTCAGCCGCCATGGGCGTCAACGTGGTTGAGCGTGAAGGCATTTCCTTCAGCCATCCCGCCCGTTTCATCCTCGTTGGCACAATGAACCCCGAAGAAGGCGACCTGCGACCGCAGTTATTGGACCGCTTTGCATTTTCGGTCGAGATCCACGGCATCCTCGACAAATCTCAGCGCGTTGAGATCATGCGCCGTAATATTGCTTTTGAGGATGATCCCGAATCCTTCCGCCAGCACTTTTTACCTCAGGAACTCGAGCTCTCGCACCTGATCGAACAAGCTCGCCAGCTCGTAGAAGAGGTTACTTTCACTCAACGCGACCTGCTGATCATCGCCGACCTGACCTCCTCGATGGAAGTGGACGGTCACCGCTCTGATTTAGTGATCCTCAAGGCAGCCCGTGCTCAAGCTGCTTTTGAGGGACGCACTCGTATCACCCCTCGCGATATCGCTCTGGCAGCCGAACTGGCTCTGCCCCACCGCGTTAAGGCTGGACCTTTCCGAAAGAGTGAAGCTGGCGCTGAGATGCTCAACACTAAAATTGCTGAGCTGAAAATGCAAACAACCCTCACCCCAGCCGAAGAAGAGCCGGCGGATCAAGAACAAGCTGACGACGATAGTAAAAAAAAAGCGACGCTCTAACTGAGCCAGAACCAAAAGACGGCGATTCAGGCTGGGATCCTGAAATGCCAATCGTTGGAGAATCCGGTCAGGATGTTTTTGTGCAGCTCAACACCCAATGGTGGGAAGGCGGCAAAATCATCAAACCCGGCGAAACCTTTGAACCGCGTCAGCTTGATACTCCCCTGGATGAAATGGTTCGTAAACAGGGTGGACGCCGCTCGCAAACTAAGTCCAAAACCAAACGCGGTCGTTACATTCAAGCCCGTCCTTCCCCACGCGATAGCAGTGATGTAGCCCTGGACGCCACCCTGCGCGCTGCTGCCCCCTACCAACGCCAGCGCAAAGATTTAAAGGAAAGTTGTCAAGTTGCATTCGCTGTACGCAGGGAAGATTTCCAGAAAAAAGTGCGTGTCCGTAAAACCGCTAACTTGATCTTGTTTTTGGTGGATGGCTCATGGTCTATGGCAGTAGCAGAACGTATGAAAGCTACCAAGTCCGCTATTCTTTCCCTGCTGACCGACGCTTACCAACGACGTGATCGGGTTGGCTTAATTGTTTTCCAGAAAGATCGCTCCACCCTGGTTCTCGCCCCCACCAACTCCGTGCTATTGGCACAACGAGCCTTATCAAATATCCCTGTCGGTGGAAAAACGCCACTTTCAGCGGGTTTGCAAATGGCTTTTGAAGTCCTGCAGCGTGAGAAAATTTTGCATCCGGATGTACAACCTCTCCTGATCGTCCTTACCGACGGCGCCGGCAACGTACCACTTGTCCCTGGTCGTCCTGTGGCAGAAGAGACCGCGGAATTGGCTGGCTTGTTTGCGAATGAGAACATCCACAGTGTGGTCGTCAACATGGAGCAGAAGGTTTTTGACAGCGGGCTGGCTCAGCGCCTGGCAGAAGATATGAACGCGGTTTGTTACACCATTGAGGACCTGCGTGGCGAAACGCTTTACGAGACCGTCCAAAAAGAAATCCAAACCCCTTCCGCCCCCACCTACCGGGAGTTGGGTTGATTTCCAGATTCACCCACAAAAATCAGATTAATATAAATCGGTATAAAATGTTTGCTTTTTAGATTATTTTTCTACTGCAACTACGACAATATCGGGGAAAAACTGGCGGATGGTGCCTGCCACCCAGCCTTGAAGCGTTTGTTCTGAGAGTTCACATTCTGCGCAAGCTCCACACAAGCACACATTAACAATATCCCCATCGACAGAAACCAATTCCACTGAACCGTGATGATACTGTTCGATATAAGCGCTGATTTGCTCGATAAGCGCGGCAATATGTTCTTCTTTCGTAAAGTTAGGTGGGGTGTGTGGGGTCATTTTGGCTCCTCTTCCTGATGGCTTAATTTTATCATGTGTCCTGTGAATTCAGGAAGGTCCTTTCGTAGGCCGCGATTGAGAGCGCTAGTCACCTTTGCCTACGGATAATTTTTCGCGTTCTCAATCCGGCAAAGAATAACCCTTCGAAAAATGATCCGTGCTTCACTATCATTCGCCGGATTGGATGGAAAGCCAGATATAAGATGGACCAACGTTCAAGATCCACACGATCTCGGCCTACAAAAAGAAACATATTGTGTTGCTGCCAACGCTATTAATGACAGCTGTAGGGCGGAGTGAGCTGGATCCGAAATTTCGGTCAGAACAGATATCTCGTTAACCTGATTCCGCCCTTATTATATTAATATAAAAGATATCAAATGATGATCATGCTATTCAGCACTCAATCAAACAAACGACCTTGCAGCAAATGGTCGCAAAAGCTGTGACGGTGCAAGGAGCAAAGACCCAACGCGTCAATTGCCTGCAGGTGCTCGGGACTGCCATAACCCTTATTTTGATCAAAGTGATAACCAGGATACTCGCTCGACACTTCTACCATATGCTGGTCGCGGGCTTGCTTTGCCAGCACCGAAGCACAGGCAATAGACAAACTTCGTTGGTCACCTTTCACCAGGCAGGTTTGAGGGATCGTCACTTCGTGAAGTCGAAAATAATCAATTAACAGGTGTGTTGGAGAGTTTTTCAATCCATTGATCGCCCGTTGGAAGACCAGTCTGCCGGCTCTAGCCATTCCGAGACTGTCAATTTCCTCTGGTCCAACCCGGGAAATAGCAAAATCAATCGCTACTGTTTTGATAACTGGTGTTTTCTGCTCACGTTCAAAAGACGTCATTTGTTTTGAATCTCTTATACCAAGCAATTTCTCTTCCAACTTCAGGTCACCCGCTGGTAAAACCACTGCCGCAGCAAAAAGCGGACCTGCCAGAGCACCTCGACCAGCTTCATCCAGTCCGGCCACTAACTGGCAGCCTTGCTGCCACTGGGCTTTTTCAAACTCAAGAGTAGGGAAAGGAGGGATCAGATTGTGGTCAAACCGTTTTGCCACGATACAAGCCTTTGCGCTTCCTGGACCGAATCAATAGCAGGTCTTTAAACATCTGCCAACTATCACTCAGGATACTCATGCGGGAACCCGGTTGGTAAGTCCAGGTAATGGGCACCTCCAGCACTTTAAAGCCCAACTCCCGGGCAATTGTCAGCACTTCTACATCAAAACTCCAGCCATTCAGCGTCTGTTTAGGGAAAATTTGCTCAGCCGCTTCAGCGCTGAAACACTTAAAACCACATTGGGTATCCTGTAATCCCGGCAAGACCAGTATTCTTACTAAACCATTGAAGACACGCCCAATCAGATGACGGTAAAAAGGTTCAGCTATTCGTTTTGAGCCTGCCTGCTCGCGCGATGCGATGGCAACTTGGGTTTGCGCCAGATTTGGGGTTAAAAACTTGCTAATCTCTTCAACCGGCATGGAAAAATCGACATCTGCCATAAAGCGATATTCCCCTCTGGCTGCCTGCATGCCAGCCCTGATGGCGTTACCTTTGCCGCCCTGTTCGAGCCTGATCATCTTCAATTGCGGAAAGCTGGCTTGATACCCTTCGACCACCTTTGCAGTGTCATCAGTGCTGGCGTTCTCAACCACCAGCACCTCGCTCTCGTAGGATTGTCGATTAACAAATTCTTGAACCGATTTCAGTGAATGAGGCAGACGCTCGGCTTCATTATGGGCAGGAAGGATTAGGGAGAGAAAGGGAGTACTCACACGTTGGTCGCTTTGCTGAGCCTAAGAAAAAGGTCGGGGTGGGCGGACTCGAACCGTCGACCTCTGCGTCCCAAACGCAGCGCGCTAGCCGACTGCGCTACACCCCGGCGAAGTTGAAGTATATCGTATTTTTAGCGAATGCGTCAAGATGGGCTGAAAGGTCATATGTTACCTATTTCAAGCAATAGAAACTGGCAAAAATCAGGTTTGCCAGGTTATGTCATAATACGCTGATACACTTTTTAATGAGAATTCCCGATATTGAAGTAAAATTAATCAACAAATCTGATAGAAATGCACACACAAAAACACACACGAAAGGAAATTCTATGTATCAGAAAATAATCATCATTGGCAACCTGGGGCGTGACCCCGAAATGCGTTACACCCCCGAAGGCAATCCCGTTACCAGCTTCAGTGTCGCTACCAGCCGCCGTTATGGCGATAAAGAGGAAACCGCGTGGTTCCGAGTGACCGTCTGGGGTAAACAGGCAGAATCATCCAATCAATACCTTCACAAGGGTTCAAAAGTGTTGGTCGAGGGTCGCTTGCGCCCCGATTCAAATGGCAGCCCAACCGTTTTTCAGCGTAAAGATGGCACCTGGGGTTCCAGTTATGAAATCACGGCTGAAACTGTGCGCTTCCTGTCCCCCAAGGGTGAAGACAGCAGCCAGAATTTTGGTCCTATGGACGACGACGAGGATATCCCCTTCTAGGAGGGACTCATGGCTGATATCAAACGGATCCAGGTTCAAATCCCGGAAGATCTTGAACCTCGCTACGTCAATGTAGCGTACATATCCCACACTGCACCGGAATTCCTGATGGATTTTGTGACTATGCTTCCCGGTGTGACCAACCCCAAGGTCAATACCCGCCTGATTCTTTCACCCCTCGCTATGAAAATGTTACAGCGGGCTCTGAACGAAAACATCAAGCGCTATGAAACCAATTTTGGGGAGATAAAAGTTCCTCATGGTTCAACTCTTGCCGATGAACTCTTCCGCGGCAACAGTAATCCCGATCAACCAGAAAGCGAAAAGTGATGCAAGCACTGGATAAAATCTGCGAAGACATCCGCACTGATTTTGAAAATAAAACCGCGTTGCGGGATGAGGCATTGCGAAATGCCCGCCAATGCATCAAACACGCCTCGCTGGCAATCCGTGCTATTCACCGCGGTGAAGAGACTGAAGCCCGTCAGGAACTGAGCCAGGGGCGAACACTGGTGAATCAATTGCGCCTGACTTTAAAAGATTCTCATCCTGAACTTTATTTCGCGGGTTATACCCAGGATGCGGTCAAAGAGTATTGCGAAGCCGAGTTGACAGTGGCAATGATCCTTGGGCTGCCCTTGCCCACGCCAGAAGAACTGAACGCTGAGAACCCGGCCTATCTCAATGGTCTCACAGAGACACTCGGCGAACTCCGCCGACGAAGCCTTGACCTCCTGCGTCCTGGCTATAACAGCGAGGTAGAGCGCTTGCTTGATTTGATGGATGAGGTTTATACCCAATTGGTCACAATGGACTACCCGGATGCGATCACCGAAGGTCTGCGCCGCCGAACTGATTTGGCACGCGGCATTATCGAGCGTACGCGAGCGGACATCACGGTTGCATACCGGGAAGAACAGCTGGCACATAAACTGGAACAACTTTCAAATCAGCTTGCTGACCAAAACGGTTGATGCGTAAAATCAGCGCTTCTGAACTTGGGTCATTCCTTTACTGCCAGCGTTCCTGGTGGTACGCCCAACAAGGCGAAAAATCCGAAAATCAATCTGAAATGGACCTGGGCAGCCAGGTCCATTATTCTCATGCCCGCACTGTGAAGCATTCTCAACTTTACCAATGGTTGGGGTTGGCTCTGCTTATTGCTGGGATCATCCTGTTGGTTTGGAGTTTGTTTTCGTGAAAACTGCCTATTGGGGAATTTTGCTTCTGATTCTTGGCCTCTTGCTCTGGCTTCTTAGCCGTCGCCAGCGTAAAACCACGGGTCTGCCTGCTGGAGATCTGCTTTACACTGACAGCAACTACTGGCAGACTTTACCTAAACCGCTTTACGATCCTGCACTGGAATTGGTTGGCAAGCCAGATTACGTTGTCAAGGAAAAAACCGGGATGGTTGTTCCAGTCGAGCTAAAAAGTGGAACCGCACCCTCCTATCCGTGGGAGTCGCACATAATGCAACTGGCTGCCTACTGCTATTTGGTGGAGAAAAACTTTGGTCAGCGACCTCCTCATGGCATCATTCGCTATCAAAATAAATCCTTCACAATTTCCTACACCAGCGATCTCGAAACTAAGTTACTTGCTCTTATCAAAGAAATCCGCATTGTCGAACGAACCCAGCTTGCTCCGCGATCCCATAATCAGCCTGCTCGCTGCCGGGCATGCGGTTATCACCAGATTTGCGACCAAAGTCTGCATTAAATCAGTCAAGATATAAACCCCAGGTAGCAAATTAATCGTTCTTTATGTACAATTCACCTATCAAATCGAGGTGGATAGATGAAGCAACCTGTAACCCAATTGAGATTCAAAGACGCAATCATTACAGTGCTCCTTTTTCTGATGGTTTTAGCTGCCTTTTATGGCGTCTATCGCTTTCACCACATCCTCTTTACGCTTTTTGTTGCTATCGTACTTGGCACCATCGCAAGGCGTGCTCATCAATGGCTCATTAACATTGGTATTCATAAAAATCTTGCCAGTCTGATCATCCTGCTTGTCATCCTGGCTTTGGTTATTGGCTTGGTTCTCTTATTACTGCCTGTGCTTTCCAGCCAGTACCAAACCATGCTTTCTGAAATTCCGCGCTATTACAGCATAATTCGGGATTGGATTGCGAGCAGTCGTAACGATTTGGTAGCGCGCCTTAGTGAATCCCTCCCCGCTAAACTCAACCTGGGTGAGGAACTGCCAGGAGCCGATGAGGATGCGATAACCACCTTGAACAGTGCGATGCGCTTTCTTGGTGTTGGCTTAACCAACCTTTTCAACATGGTTGTCCTCCTGCTTCTCACCTATTACTGGATGCTTTTTGGTCCCCAGATCATTTCCTCCAGCCTCTTTTTTATCAAAGCAGAAAAACGACAAAACGTCTTGGAGATCGTGCAAGAAATTGAAACCAAGCTTACTCATTACCTGATAGGTCAGGGCGTGCTTAGCCTCTCCATCGCCGGATTGTCTTTGGTGGTCTTCCTTATCCTGCGGCTTCCCAACGCCTTCTTACTGGCCCTGATTGCGGGTGTTTTTGAAGCCATACCCATGGTTGGACCGATCCTTGGCGCTATTCCAGCAGTGTTAGTGGCAATTTCCATTTCTCCTGCAACATTGATCTCAGTGATTGTCGCAGCACTGGTTATTCAACAGATCGAGAACAACCTGCTGGTTCCCCGCATTATGAATAAAGTTGTTGGTGTTAATCCCTTTATTTCTATTTTATCCATCACTGCATTCACTTCCCTCTATGGCATAGGCGGTGCACTCATGGCAATTCCTCTTGCTGCCGTGATCCAACTGATTTTCGACCGCACCTTGATGCGAAGGGAGCCCGAAGCAGAAGCGCTCACTGGCGTCCGCGATAAATTAAATTTGCTTCGTTATGAAACCCAGGGATTTCTATCAGATATTAGAAATCAATCGCGACAAACACAATCTGGAGACTCCGAATCCAGAGCCAAAATCGATACTGTTTTGGAAGAAATGGAAATGGTAGCACGCGACCTTGACGGGCTATTAGCCCAGCAAGCCAAGGAGAAGAATGGTGAATAAACGCACTCTCACGTACGCAGCGGCATTCTCGGTAATCGCTCTGACAGTTTTCATCTTTTGGCAGATCAACGAAGTTATTCTCTACTTTCTGTTCTCCTTGTTTCTCGGCGCCATCATCCGACCTCTTGCCGATTTCCTGAAGACCAAATCTCGTCTGCAAGTAATTTTCACTATTGTTGGCATATTGCTCGCGGTTGCTGGTATTTTTTACTTGCTTTACCTAAGTCTGATGCGTCTTTCCAGTGAGCTTAATCTGATGGTCAATACCATCTCTAATCTGAAGCGATGGTTCTTGCCGGTTTGGTTGGAACGGTTGGGGTTTGCAAGGCAATTGATCGAATTGCTTCCACCACCAGGCGAACTTTTTGAAATTGCCACAACTGATGGCGGCAAACTTTTACTACCCATCCTCCAGAACATTTCGGAAAATTTAGCAGCCATCCTCAGTGGTCTGGTAGTGATTATCTTCCTCAGCATTTATTGGACAGGCTCCCAAGATCGTTTCGAACGCCTTTGGCTTTCTTTTCTTTCAGTGGAAGCACGTCAAAAAGCCCGGACAATCTGGCGTGAGATCGACGCCGCCATGGGCGATTACGGTCGCTTTCTGCTGATTAAATTCTTCCTGACCTGGATCCTCATTTCTGTCGGCGTTTTCTACCTGCGTTCCCCCTATCCTGTTTTGTTGGGTTTGATGGTAGCACTGGCAAATCTATTGCCAGTTATCGGCATAGTAATCGCCCTGCTGTTTACCCTGGTAATCGGGCTTCTCTCCAGCATCCTCTTTTACCCCTGGCTGTTAGCCTTCGTTCTGCTTGTACTCGCCCTGCTTGAGATCTTTGTTTGGCCAAAACTCTACCGTGATAAATGGGATGCTCCCATTTTGCGCTTGCTGTTCTTTTTAATCATCGGAGAAACCCTGGGCTTACCCTGGTTGGTAATTGCTCCTCCTCTGGCGATTGCTGTGCAAACCATTTGGAACGGAGTATCCAACTCCTTGCGCAATATACCCAGGCCGCAAATGGGGTTCGACTCGCTTAAAACACACCAGGCGTTGCTATCCCAGGCAATTAATGACCTTGAAGATACTCCTCCGGCACTGGCAAACAATCTCGATAGACTGGACTCATTGGTTGAGAAGGCGCAACAATTCTTCGACTAAACCATTTGACATCCCACCCCCTATCCATTATCCTTAATTTCGCATCCGGGCGGGACCGGTGCGGCGAAGCCCTGCGAACCCCGTCAGGTCCGAGAGGAAGCAGCGGTAAGGAGGTTTCTTCGGGTGTTACCGGCAAACCTGCCCGGATGTTCTGATCAACTATGACTACGAAGCCAGATACTACGCCACCTGTCTGTTCCTATGAGGGCTCGGATTACCAGTCCCGATTTTGGGATGGTGCCAACCGTCGTTATGAAGACGCGGTCGAAACGGTGGCAATCGACAGGTTGTTCAACCAGGGTGGTCGTTTGCTTCTCGAATTAGGGGCAGGCGCCGGCAGGTTGACCCGGCGCTACCAAAACTGGGACCGGATCGTCCTGTTGGACTATTCCCGCACTCAGCTCCTGCAAGCCCGCGAGCGTCTTGGAGACAGTGACAATTTTGTCTACGTCGCCGCTGACATTTACAAGCTGCCCTTCGTAAGCGGTCTTTTTGATGGCGCTACCATGATCCGCACCTTGCACCACATGGCTGATGCACCTTTCACCTTAAAATCGATCCGCCGTGTAATGGCGGAAGACAGCCTGTTTTTGCTTGAGTTTGCCAACAAGCGCAACGTCAAATCGATTCTTCGTTGGCTGATGCGAAGACAATCCTGGAATCCTTTTTCACCTGAACAGGTTGAATTCGTCGAACTAAATTACAATTTCCATCCCAGGACCATCGTTAAAACTCTTGAGGAAAGTGGCTTTAAGAACGAAAACGGTCTGGGTGTTTCTTTCTTCCGCGCTGATTGGTTTAAAAATCATGTCGAACACGACCGTCTGGTCAAGTGGGACGCGAGTTTGCAGGATAATAAGCTGTTCAAGGGTTATACTCCCAGCATATTCACCCTAAACCGAAGCGTTGGAGCTTCCGAAAAGCCCGCGCCAGGCAGCTTTTTTGCCTGTCCTGTTTGCTCCCACCCCTTACCTGAGGTGAAACAGACCCAAATCTGTCCGGGGTGTTCCCACGAATGGCAGTATGATCAGGGGATCTATGAGTTCCGCATCAACCCGGAAAAATAGTCCGTCAAAAACCCGCCAAATCAAGGTTGCAAAGCTGCTGATTGTCTTGTCTGCAGCCTTTTTATTGATTCTATCGTCCTGTAACTTTCCCAGGGAAAACATTGCCGCCACTGCCGCTTACCTTTATTTTCAACAAACACAATTGGCAGAATCGTTTGCGACACCTCCCCTGGAACTGGTTCAACCTATCCAAACACTGTTGCCCACCCAGGCATTTGAAGAAGATCGCCCCACCCCTCAAGCAATTGAAACTTCTCTGCCAGTACCGCCAACACCAATAACTGTCTGTCAGATGGCGGTTGAGCCGGGTAAACAACTCTATTGCACGCAATCGGGTGACCGCCTGGTTAGTATCAGCCGTCGTTTCCGGGTGAACTCCTCTCAAATCCAAGGCGCGGAAGGGCTGGACCCCAACGCGATCCTGCCGGTCAACACGCCTCTGGGCTTGCCCACGCCGTCCTTCTCTTCCCCTTATAATCGACTGGCATTGCCGGATAATGCCATCATCTACGGTCCTGATTCATCTTCTTCAGACATTATTGCTTACGCCCAAAACGCCGGCGGCTTCCTGAAAGATTACAGGGAATATCTTTATGACGGTTGGTATAGTGGTCCGGAAATCATCGAATTGGTTGCCGTTGAAACCTCCACCAACCCGCGCTTGTTGCTTTCATTGTTGGAATACCAATCCAACTGGCTTTATGGTCATCCCGCCAATGCCGCTGACGACGAATCACCTTTGAATTACGAAGCAATAGGCGTCGAAGGTCTTTACGAAGAATTACAGGTTGCTGCCAGGGAGTTAAGCCGTGGATTTTACGGATGGCGCGAAGGTACCGTGCAAACCCTTACTTTTCGGGACAAGCTCACCGCAAATATTGCCCCGCAGCTCAACGTGGGCAGCGTTGCCGTGCAATATCTCTTCGCAGGGTTGTATGATGCCGGCAATTTTTATGACAGACTTTATGGGTCCGAAGGATTCCTTGCTTTCCATTCCAGCATGTTTGGCGATCCCTGGGCAAGGGCAGTCGCAACTGGCACGTTAATGCCTGCAGGGATAAACCAACCCACCCTGAGTTTGCCCATTCCTATCGGAGAAACCTGGGCGCTCACATCTGGTCCTCACATCACCTGGCAATACGGCACGCCCCGCGGCGCGCTCGATTTTGCTCCCTTGGATGATCTCCCTGGCTGTATCACTTCACCAAACTGGGCAGTCGCTTCCGCTCCCGGGCTGGTTGTTCGCAGCCACCGCGGTGCCGTTGCGGTAGATCTGGATGGTGATGGCAACGAAGGAACCGGTTGGGTCTTGCTTTATATGCACCTGACACCCGAAGGACGGGTAGGGGTAGGCACCCGCCTAGATCAAAATGATCCCGTCGGTCACCCTTCTTGTGAAGGTGGGGTTTCTACCGGCACGCATCTTCATTTTACACGCAAGTACAACGGCGAATGGATTCCCGCCGAAGGTCCCTTGCCCTTCATTCTTGACGGTTGGAAAGCAATTGCCCGGCCCGGAAATTATGCTGGCTTATTGGAAAAAGACGGTCAGCAGGTGCTTGTAGGTCCAAGTTCCGAAGAGTATACCTGGATCACCCGATAGGGCTTTCTGCTCTTACCGCTTTCTCTTTCGGTCTTAAAAACCAGATGTAGTACATTGCAATCGCAATGCTATACAAGACGATCGTTAATATGAATGGCGGACCAAACCCATATCTCACCTGCAAATAGCCGCTGATGGTCGGGCTTAGCGCCCAGCCAAAGTTCCATGCCATGCTCGATAGACTTGCCAACATTCCCCGTGATTCCGGGTCCACCTGTTCCATCACATAAGTCGAATAGATTGGGGAGCTCATGTTCATCAACATGGTACGGGCATAATAAGCGACCAAAACAACGCCCATCCAAGGGGCAAATCCCAGCATAATTAAAAAGGGTACCGAAAGTCCCTGGGTGCCAACTACCACCTGGATTTTGCCAAATCGCTCCGCCAGAGCAGGCGCGATCACCAATCCAAGCCCCATTGCCAGGCTGCCCCAGGCAAAAATAGCTCCAATTGAGGTGTCGCTCTGATTATGCACCGTCCGAAAGAAGACGTTCATAAAGGGCATGATCAAACCTGCTCCAATCGAAGTTATCAGGTTTGGCAGAATAAGTTTTTCAAACTTACCTGGATTCTTACGAATAAAACTCAAAGGCGCAAAAACCGAACGACTGAACTGATTGGATGCGCGTCTTGCCACAAATAACATCGGGAGCAGCGCCACGACAGCGCTTATAGTCACCATCCACAATGACATGGAATAGGCTTGGGTATCCATCGCGTTCACGGCTAACCTAAAAGCAAACCAGGTGGGCAGATAACCGCCCACCCACTGACCAATCGAAATTGCCGTCATTCGCAAGCCCGAAGAAAGGCTGAACAGATAGGTCCGTTCTTTTTCTTCACTGTTTTCCATCAGGAAGGGGCCCATAGCGATGCCCGAAAGGGATTGTGCTACCCCCTGAACAATGCTCATGGCAATAAACATCAAACTGGAAGGAAACAGCAGGAGTAAAGCCACTGAGGCAGAAAACCCTGCCATGCTGATAATAATTGAGTTGCGCCGCCCAATCCGATCAGTCAGAAATCCCATTGGCAGCGCAAGAAGCAAACTGGTCATGCTGCGCACCGCAACCATGTTCCCTAAAAATGCTTCGTTGTATCCCAAACTCAGGACATAAAAATTGAACAGCAATTGGAAAACGCCTGTAGCAATGCCATAAACCGATTCGCTCAGCAGGTAAAGCCGGGCATTCTTACTAAAAGCCTGAATGCGGCTGATGTAGGTTGCGATAACCGACTGGTTTTCTTCTTTTGGATTTATTGGTTCTGTCGCCAAGACTATTCACCACGCACGAAACGATTAAGCATATCCTGGGTGTCCTCAAATCCTTCATATCTGGCAGC
>OBLN01000397.1_pt1 | contig 15946 bp, 12 predicted proteins | sample 1519301 | NCBI WGS metagenome assembly OBLN01 (sample SAMEA2452533, study PRJEB22499) | sediment metagenome | reverse complement strand
AAGCAAGATCCACTAAAACAAGGATTGAAACAACCGGGCCCTAATCAACATCATGAGGCGCTCTTTATTCAAAAGCAAGATCCACTAAAACAAGGATTGAAACAATCCCAGATCACCAAAATATTCATCATCTTTGTTCTATTCAAAAGCAAGATCCACTAAAACAAGGATTGAAACGCATTGGATAAAATGCAATTGCCCGATATCCTGGGAATTCAAAAGCAAGATCCACTAAAACAAGGATTGAAACTCGAAAATTTCGACAAGTTCCCCAGGAACGCAAAGATTCAAAAGCAAGATCCACTAAAACAAGGATTGAAACATCATGCCCAGGTCATTAAAATCCTTATGTAAAGAATTCAAAAGCAAGATCCACTAAAACAAGGATTGAAACTACTATGGGTCCTGTTGGTGATTACGTGAAACCGTTATTCAAAAGCAAGATCCACTAAAACAAGGATTGAAACTAAAAGAGCTATCGAATAACGAGATCCCTGCCGGAGGATTCAAAAGCAAGATCCACTAAAACAAGGATTGAAACAGAACTGGTCTCCAGCATAAGGAACCGTGTTAATGATTCAAAAGCAAGATCCACTAAAACAAGGATTGAAACACTGTCTGCTGTACCTGGTCGTTAGGGTCACTAATGATTCAAAAGCAAGATCCACTAAAACAAGGATTGAAACTTTGCCTTATCGGCCATTGCCTGTGGCAATCCTGGATTCAAAAGCAAGATCCACTAAAACAAGGATTGAAACATACAGTGGGATTTAAAGCCCCTGGTATCTTTAAGATTCAAAAGCAAGATCCACTAAAACAAGGATTGAAACTACTGCCTGCCTGATCCCTGGGTACTCCCTTAGCCTATTCAAAAGCAAGATCCACTAAAACAAGGATTGAAACTCTTTCAGATCCCCGACAAGTTCATAAAACTTTTTCATTCAAAAGCAAGATCCACTAAAACAAGGATTGAAACGAAAATACCCTGAGATGCAACAGTTCAAGCGGGACAATTCAAAAGCAAGATCCACTAAAACAAGGATTGAAACATTTTGAAGCTTTCCGGGATCTCCAACACCTCGAAATTCAAAAGCAAGATCCACTAAAACAAGGATTGAAACTAAACCTCCGAAGAAAAAAAATAAAGGTGTGCTTAATTCAAAAGCAAGATCCACTAAAACAAGGATTGAAACTTGTCGTGCCGTTTCGGTAAATAGGGAATATCCATAATTCAAAAGCAAGATCCACTAAAACAAGGATTGAAACAAAGAATACCTACATTATGATTGCCTAGCATTAGAAGATTCAAAAGCAAGATCCACTAAAACAAGGATTGAAACAAAGTCACTGCATCAAAAAGCATGAAGGCCAGGACCATTCAAAAGCAAGATCCACTAAAACAAGGATTGAAACCCAGTTCGCCAGGTGGGGCCGCAGGCATATGATAGATTCAAAAGCAAGATCCACTAAAACAAGGATTGAAACATGTAGCTGCAGATGAGTATTATTCCAGGCGGGCTAATTCAAAAGCAAGATCCACTAAAACAAGGATTGAAACAACGACATACAGTTCCGGCTGATATTGTTTTCGATGGATTCAAAAGCAAGATCCACTAAAACAAGGATTGAAACACTCGTGATAATTATCGTCACCTGCATACTGAGTATTCAAAAGCAAGATCCACTAAAACAAGGATTGAAACATTTTGGTTTCAACAGTACTTATCTGGCCAATGATATTCAAAAGCAAGATCCACTAAAACAAGGATTGAAACAGGACCTGGGCGGTTCAATGAACATCTATGCAATTATTCAAAAGCAAGATCCACTAAAACAAGGATTGAAACCCGAGTCCATCAACCTTTGCGTATGAACCAGGAAGGATTCAAAAGCAAGATCCACTAAAACAAGGATTGAAACGAAACAAAAAAACATGATAAGAAAAAGGGTGACAATTCAAAAGCAAGATCCACTAAAACAAGGATTGAAACCCAGACAGGCCAGCATGACCGTAAGCAAATGCAGTATTCAAAAGCAAGATCCACTAAAACAAGGATTGAAACTGGCGTTGTCTACGATGCACAGACAGGCGCAACCATATTCAAAAGCAAGATCCACTAAAACAAGGATTGAAACAGGAATAGTTCCCAGCGTTCGGCCTCTTCTTTTGATATTCAAAAGCAAGATCCACTAAAACAAGGATTGAAACTTCGCAAGCTCTTTTAAGAACTCCAAAGCGTAGACGGATTCAAAAGCAAGATCCACTAAAACAAGGATTGAAACAACTATTCTCTAAACCCGGGGGTTTCATCAATCCCAAATTCAAAAGCAAGATCCACTAAAACAAGGATTGAAACATAATCACTATTGGATATTATTTTTATACAGATTCGATTCAAAAGCAAGATCCACTAAAACAAGGATTGAAACACATCGTATGGTATTACAAAAGCTGGAACATATAATATTCAAAAGCAAGATCCACTAAAACAAGGATTGAAACTATTTGGATAATATCCGAAATGCAAAACTGAGTCAAAATTCAAAAGCAAGATCCACTAAAACAAGGATTGAAACTAACAATTCTGTGATTGGTTATAATGTTAGTATGCCATTCAAAAGCAAGATCCACTAAAACAAGGATTGAAACCGGCCTCTGCATTCACAATTCACCCCGTATAAAATGATTCAAAAGCAAGATCCACTAAAACAAGGATTGAAACTAGAATACGTAACCGTAGTCTTTCCCGGTCGGGATTCAAAAGCAAGATCCACTAAAACAAGGATTGAAACCCTGAGCCAGTAGGAGCAGATACAACCATATGCTGATTCAAAAGCAAGATCCACTAAAACAAGGATTGAAACAAAACCTGTGGGAAGCTAACAAATATTTTCAAAAAAAATTCAAAAGCAAGATCCACTAAAACAAGGATTGAAACTTGAATGTGACAATGAGATCCTTAAGGACATCTGCCATTCAAAAGCAAGATCCACTAAAACAAGGATTGAAACTCCGTTATCTTATCAGTGTTTGCCAGAGCATAACCAAATTCAAAAGCAAGATCCACTAAAACAAGGATTGAAACTCAGGATATGAGCGTTCTCGATGGTTGCGCCTGTATTCAAAAGCAAGATCCACTAAAACAAGGATTGAAACAAAGACACCTTTTTCTTTTTAAACAATCTCCGTTTATTCAAAAGCAAGATCCACTAAAACAAGGATTGAAACTATTTATCATAGCTCTAACTCCACGAATTCAATTGGGATTCAAAAGCAAGATCCACTAAAACAAGGATTGAAACACGTATTCATCCTCATTAACAGCTCTCCCGATACCGTATTCAAAAGCAAGATCCACTAAAACAAGGATTGAAACTTTCTATAATGGGGGCCATCATATATTCTATGATATTCAAAAGCAAGATCCACTAAAACAAGGATTGAAACTCGTCATGCAATTTTGCTAGATATGGTATGTGTGATTCAAAAGCAAGATCCACTAAAACAAGGATTGAAACTTCCTTTTCTTGATATGAAGCTATCAAAAATATATCATTCAAAAGCAAGATCCACTAAAACAAGGATTGAAACTTGATATGTATGACTGTTGAAAAAATACCGGATAAATTCAAAAGCAAGATCCACTAAAACAAGGATTGAAACGCCGATTCTCTCGAATTTACAGCAATGTTAATAGAATTCAAAAGCAAGATCCACTAAAACAAGGATTGAAACTTATTGTCTTCCATTCCAGGCGTGAGCAGTTGAGTAATTCAAAAGCAAGATCCACTAAAACAAGGATTGAAACTTTCCGGATCCTCAAAGATGTGATACAAAGAAACCATTCAAAAGCAAGATCCACTAAAACAAGGATTGAAACACTCATTGCAAATAGGACATGCACCAATCAAATTATCTTCTGATTCAAAAGCAAGATCCACTAAAACAAGGATTGAAACATGCAAATTCAATAGAGGATGCAATTAGTGAAGTTTATTCAAAAGCAAGATCCACTAAAACAAGGATTGAAACTACATTAAGTTTTAACACAGATGGAACTACTAAATTAATTCAAAAGCAAGATCCACTAAAACAAGGATTGAAACTCTGTTTAGTCATGCCTCGCCATTCTAAAATTAAATTCAAAAGCAAGATCCACTAAAACAAGGATTGAAACACACTCTTAAAGGGGTTACTGCCCGGAAACTCAGAATTCAAAAGCAAGATCCACTAAAACAAGGATTGAAACGGCCTCAGCTCTATATTGTCCGTTTCCGGCAAATAAATTCAAAAGCAAGATCCACTAAAACAAGGATTGAAACCAAGAGCCTGAACTGTCTTCCAATTCATCACCCGATATTCAAAAGCAAGATCCACTAAAACAAGGATTGAAACTTATTAAAATCAAGCCTTAAAAATCTATGCAAAGAATTCAAAAGCAAGATCCACTAAAACAAGGATTGAAACTAAACTTCAACGGTATTATGTAGCCATTTTACCCCATTCAAAAGCAAGATCCACTAAAACAAGGATTGAAACTTGATATTAATATGACAGGCAGTAACCCGCGTTATTGATTCAAAAGCAAGATCCACTAAAACAAGGATTGAAACTCAATCGCTTCAATGAGATATTTGTTATCAAATTTACATTCAAAAGCAAGATCCACTAAAACAAGGATTGAAACACAGTATTCTCTCTCCTATTTTGGTAAGTTCATAAATTCAAAAGCAAGATCCACTAAAACAAGGATTGAAACTATTAACGGCATTAGAGTTATTACTCGAATACGAAATTCAAAAGCAAGATCCACTAAAACAAGGATTGAAACAAAAATGGTGCATTCCAGTGGCTGAAAGGCAAACCGAAATTCAAAAGCAAGATCCACTAAAACAAGGATTGAAACCTAAAATGGGATTCACAACTATCGCATACTATGAATTCAAAAGCAAGATCCACTAAAACAAGGATTGAAACTACCATCTATTATCACAACACTGGTTGAATTTGGCATTCAAAAGCAAGATCCACTAAAACAAGGATTGAAACACACATAGTATTTGTAACTGGTGCGAGGGGTGCGATTCGAACGCACGAATTCCTACGAAAATGGGTCCTAAGCCCATCGCCTTTGACCTGGCTGGGCAACCCTCGCATAAAAGAATAGTAATTAAATATATTGTTCACATATTAACATTGCGCATTCATAGGTACTATTTTTAGATGAAAATACTATGAAGCCCTATGAATATGGTCCTAAGCCCTGCGCCTTTGGCCAGGCTGGGCAACCCCCGCACAAAAGAACATGTTGTAAACATGTACTTAACATATTAATATTACGCAGTGACGATTTTATTCTTTTCCATAGATAACAACCTGGACATTTTCTTCTCCCTGAGAATTTTCAGTTCACCGGAGACCATCACCATCACGATCAGGAACATCAGGAACTCAGATATCGGTGTCGCAAACCATACCCCTGCCAACCCAAATAAAGCAGGCAATACAAACAACAGAGGCAGAAGGAATACAAATGTTTTGCCCAGATGGATAAAGAGTGCAGACCGGACCTTATTCACAGACTGATAATACATAGCAGTAACGACTACAATACCTTGTACAAGCAGTGCCGCTGTAAATATCCTCATGGCATTCACTGTGACATCCAGCAATTGAGCATCGTTCGGATTGAAGATGCTCACAACCACATCAGGGAACAGGAAGAAAATCACAAAACCAACTAGCCCTACCGCAAGACTTGCTGCCATTGCCAGCTTTAATGCCCTATGCACCCTCCCATAAAGCCCCGCACCATAATTGAAACCGATAATAGGCTGCACACCCATAGCAATCCCCTCAAAGAGCATGTAGAACATCGAGAAGGAATAATCGATTATCCCAAAAGCTGAAACTGCCAGTTCGGAGCCATACCTGAGCAACACAAAATTATGTGCCAGCAACAGCAGGGAAATTGAAAACTGCATTGCAAATGAAGGCACTCCGCTTTTCACAATCTGCAGCATTGTAGCATATTCCACTTTTATGTCACAGAACCTTAACCTCAATTTAGCCTTACTGCTAAAAAGATAGGAAGCCAGCAAGATAGCGATCAGTGCAAAAGCAATTACCGTAGCAACTGCCGCACCAGTCATCCCCATGCCAAGCTTCATGACAAAGATATAATCAAGCAATATATTGACCAGTACAGAGAAGACCAGCACCTTCATGGCAAACACAGGCCTGCCGTCATTCCTGACAAGCGGATCCAGCGCAAGTGCAAAGAAAATGAATATAACACCTGTAAAAATAATTTGCAGATAATCATTCATCATTACAGCTACAACGCCCTCAGCCCCAAGTAAACTGATCAAGGAACCAGCGAACAAATGCCCCAATACCATGATGACAGAACCAGTAACCAACAACATGGAAAATACATTGGATACTACATCCACAGCTCTGCCACGGTTCGATTTGCCAAGCTCAAGTGCAATAAGGCTTGAAGAACCCATACCCACCATAATACCAATAGCAACTATCAGCATTAAGATTGGGAATGCAAGAGTTACTGCTGCAAGCCCATGACTTCCAAGGCCATTACCAATGAAGAAACCATCCACAATAGACTGTATACCGGCAATTACAATGCCTGCAATTGCAGGGAAGGTGAATCGGCAAAAGAGAGACCAGACACTATCATGACGTAGTTGGTGATCATTTACCATCCTCACAACCCTCAAGATTTACATCTATCTTCTGCCACAGTTCTACAAAAACAGAGAATTCAGAGTCATCCAGTATTTCCCTGATCCTTGTGTATAGCCTTGTATCGGCAAAGTCCTGGAACTTGATGAATTCTGCGCCTTTTTCAGTCAGACTCAGCAAAGTCACTCTCTTATCACCAGGGTGCGGACTGATGATCAAAAGTCCTTTGTGGGCCAGTTTATGGACCATGGCACTGGCAGAGGGCTTGGTCACATCCATAGTCCTGGCAAGTTCCGACAGGGAAGGAGTACCAAGAGTGTGTATATTTTTGAGATACAAATAAGCATTGAGACTTAAAGCTCCGTATTCTCCCGAGAACTCGTATTCTTTTAAAAGACGGTTATAATACTCGTCGAGTTTCTCAAAGGAAAATTGCATTTCCGTTTTTTCAAGCATGATAGTTAGTAAGCCTAACTAACTATATAACACATACGGCTGTTTATGTGAACTACCACCCTATGAATCTGGTGGCTTCCTGATTCATCATTGAATCTAACGACTCAATTCCACAGGCTTGAACTGTAGTTCCTACAGCACGATTGAGAATATTGATAGCGGCATTATGGTCACGGTCAAGAGTTAAACCACAGTGAGGACAATTATGTACTCTCACCGCTAATGATTTTTCTACTTTTTGACCACATTTGCTACAAAGTTGTGATGTATTATATGGATTGACTAATTCTACAAACTTACCAGCTTCTTCCGCTTTGTATTTTGTAATCAGAATCAGATTACTCCATGATGCATCATGTATTGATTTTGAAAGTCTTGAATTTTTAACCATGTTTTTTACATTCAGGTCTTCAAAAGCTATGAAATCGTAAGTATTGATGAGTTCCCTACTTAATTTATGGTTAAAATCGCTCCTCTGATTGCGTATTTTTCGATATAATCTGTTTACTTTATCACATTGTTTTTTCCAGTTATTAGAGAACTTCTTTTTTCTACTGAGGTTACGTTGTTGCCTTCCCAATTCGCTCTCTGCATTGCGATAATATGTAGGAGAATCTATTTGAGTACCATCACTCAACGTAACCAGAGAATTAAGTCCTACATCAATTCCTACAAAGGTAACAGGTTCTACAAATGTGGTATTATTCTCAATGACTACAAAGAATGTAACATACCATTGTTTTCCATCTCTACGGATAGTACAGGTCTTGATTTTGCCCTCAATTTCTCTATGTTGAGCTATCTTAATTTTTCCAATCTTCGATAATTTCAATTTATTTCCAGAAATACTAAAACCAGATTGGGGATAAGTAAAACTGTTATATCTTTTCTTACTTTTGAAACGAGGATAACCTACTTTGGCATCACCATTCTTACATCGTCTAAAGAAGTTATCAAATGATTTACCTAATCTCCTAATCACATCCTGTTTTACCTGTGAATGTACTTCTGTATCAAATTCAAGATACTGAACCTGATACAATTGTTCCATAGTTGACAATCCTTGATTACATCTTTCGTATGCGTTTCTACGGTCTGCAAGAAATTCGTTATAGATATATCTACAAACATCAAATGTTTTATTCAAAGTCACTTCCTGTTGTTGTGTAGGATATAATCGAAATTTATATGATTTTTGCATTAGATACCTGATAAGTTAGCAATGTTTGAATATTTTTCTCACCTTAGGAAAGCATGTCTTATTCAAGTTCGGCAGTATATGAAATCAATTATCATATTGTATGGTGTACTAAATATCGAAAACAGGTTATGAATGATGAGTTAAAGGAGTTTCTTGATGACCAGATAAGAACAATAGCGGATTCTAAGGAATGGGAAATACTTGAACTTGAAGTCATGCCTGAACACATCCATCTTTTCATATCTGCACCACCATTCATGTCACCTACTGATATTGTTAAGATTATGAAAGGTGTTACTACAAAAAGAGTATTCCAGAAATTTCCCGAATTACGAAAAAAAAAAAAGAATTTTGGGGTAATCACCTGTGGTCACCAAGCTATTATGTTGGTACACACGGTCAAGTATCTGCTGAAACAATTAAGAAATACATAGACAGTAGTTCCAATAGGGGACGTAATTCATCCACCTGTTCCAGTTCGAAGAACTAGAACTCCCATTAAATTTTTGATTTAATGTGAGTTTAAAAACGGTGGTCTTCTTACTCCAACATGATAAATTCCATTAAAATAATCAGACTGCTTTGAAACTTGAAAGTGTAATGTTACGTTCCCGAGCGTGATCCACAATCGCTTGCGGATAATCAACTCCCTGAAGTGTCTGCCCTTTGTCCAGAGAGTGAATTACCTTTGGCTCAATCTCTGCCAGCTCAGGAACCCACTCTTTGATGTAAAGGCATTTTTTATCGAACTTTCTCTGCTGAAGCCACGGATTGAAAATACGGAAATAGGGTTGAGAATCTGCACCTGTGGATGCTGCCCATTGCCAGTTACCATTATTGACACATGGATCATAATCCACAAGCTTACTGGCAAAATAGCGTTCACCCCACTTCCAGTCGATATGCAGATCCTTCACAAGGAAAGAAGCAACTATCATCCTCACACGGTTGTGCATGTACCCCGTGGCATTGAGTTCCCGCATACCGGCATCGACAATCGGGAAACCAGTCTGCCCTGCACACCACGCATCAAAAAGGTCCTTATCATCAGACCATGAGAGAGCATCGAACTTTTGTTTGAAAGCATGTTTGAAAACATGAGGAAAGGCAATGGCAATGTGTGTGAAAAAGTCGCGCCAGTGAAGTTCATTGATAAGAGTGTGATCTGTACCGAGTTCATCCACCACATAATGATAGAATTCCCTTATTGATATTGTGCCAAATTTATTGTGAGCTGACAGGCCGGTAGTTCCCTGTATTGAAGGATAGTCGCGTTCATTATAATAATTCATGAACTTCCACAGTTCCTGCAAAACAGAAAGAGCATGACTTCTGCCACCTTTTACGAAAAGGTGATCGTTTTTGTAATTAGACGATAACTCTGAAAGGTCAACCTGTTCCAGACCGATGTCCCCGGAATAGAATTTACCCCCAGCCAGCATAACCGGAAGAGGAACTTCCATTTTTGAAGCTTTCCGGAAGAATTGGGAGAACACTTTGTAGGGCATCCCTTCATTGGTAAGGACAGTACCAGGTTCATGGAGTAGAGAGTCGTGATAACTTACCACATCGATACCTGCATCATGGCACGTACCAGTTATCAGACCATCCCTCCTCCTGCTGAAAGATGTGTAATCCATGTTAAAAAAGACTGCATCAATGCTATGTTTCTCATTGATATCCATTATAACAGTTTCAGGAAGGTCGGAGAAAAGTAACAGCTTGCCACCCATAGATCTCAATTGATTTTGAAGATCATCCAGGCATTCCAGAAGTAACTGGAATGCATTGTGATTAAAGTATTTCCTGTTTTCATCTGCAAGTCTCGGGTCGAATATAAAGCAGGTGATGACCTCGTCCGACAGCTCCAGAGCGCTGTTCAGAGCAGTGTTATCATCTACACGAAGGTCGCGCCTGAATATGAAAAGAGAACGTTTATAGTTGTTACCCAATCATTCCACCTCAATGGCAACTTCATTGCGCATAAGAGAGGGAGGAATCCAAGGAGGATGGTATCGCATAAGGAAAAAGTCCCCTTTGGTAACCAGATCATGCTCATTAAGCTGGGATTTGAGTAGATCCAGGTTCTTTTCAATAGCATTATCGTTGACATAACCAGAGAATGTAATTGTAGCTACCTTTCTTGCAGGAATGACGCGTATGAGAATATCACCCCTTTCAGGTACAGGAGCATTATTGATATCGTAGCCTTCCGGCAATATAAAGGACATGTTGACAGATGATCCCTCGCCAAAAGTGATCACAGGGGAGGTCATATTTATCCTTGTTTTTTCTTTGTTTTTTCCTGATATGTAAGCTGCAAGCGCAGAGAATACTGCACCGGAATCATTTGCCTCTGTTGATACCACAGTTAATTCACCGTACTGCCTGACTTCAACACCATTATCCAGCTCATAAAGTGTTTCGTATTCAATTTGTTCCGTTGTCATAGAAACATACACCCCCGAAATTAACCACATGGCAACCATAACAGTAACCACCGTCAGTATAACAAAGACGACACCCGCTTTGTCCATAATAGGAGATTGCTCTGAAAGTTAAAAGTCTTTTAGGCATAAGAACAGGAAGAAGAAGAAGATAGACACACCCGTTATGTGATTACTATATTACTTTAATGATTGGCCCATGTTTTCTTTTTCAGGGAATCCCCACGGAGCCATTTAATATATATTTCGTCCATGCCTGCTCTTTGCATCCGAGTGATAAAGAAACATGCAAGCAATGAGAAGTTAAACGAACATACAAAGGTTCGCGATAAACTGCACGAAATTATAAAAAGCGTAAACTCTTGAGAGTTAAAAACCTAATAGAAAAAGTTGAGTGCGCCGACCGGGATTCGAACCCGGGTTTAAGGCTTGGAAGGCCTCAGTCATAGCCACTAGACCATCAGCGCAGTCTGGACACCCAATACAGTATTTTTAAAGATATAACGTTTTCGCCTGATAATGAATGTATTGAGGAATCGTATATAAACCCGCACGGCCTTCACTATTATAGATGAGTCAGGAACTGGCAGACGTAGCCATCCATACGGAAGGGATCAGCAAGAGATACGAACAAGTGACCGCTGTGAAAGAGGTCAGCATCACAGTGAAGAAAGGAGAGCTTTTCGGCCTGCTTGGACCTAACGGAGCAGGGAAATCGACACTCATTGGCATGCTTTCCACCATGCTCAAGCCCAGTGCAGGAGAGGCACAGGTATGGGGATATGACATAAAGACCAGTCCTATAAAGGTGCGCACTTCCATAGGCGTCGTATTCCAGGGCACAACCCTTGACCAGAAGCTCACCGGGCGCGAGAACCTTGACCTGCATGGGAGGCTTTACGGACTGGACAGGAAAGAGCGCCACGAGAGAATAGCAGAAGTGCTGCGGCTTGTGGAACTGACCGACTGGGCTGACGAGATAGTACAAAAGTATTCAGGCGGAATGATGCGCAGGCTTGAGATAGCAAGAGGACTTATGCACCATCCCAACGTACTCTTTCTTGACGAGCCCACCCTCGGACTCGACCCCCAGACAAGGAACCACATCTGGGAATACATCAAGAAGCTCAACCAGGAAAAGAACATCACAATGGTTCTGACCACACACTACATGGAAGAAGCAGACATGCTCTGCAACCGTATTGCCATCATCGACCACGGAGAAATAATCGCCCTTGGAACTCCTGCCGAATTAAAATCAGAACTAGGAGGAGACATCATAACCCTGAACTTCTCCAGCGAGGATGATGTGCAAAAGATGGTGGAGCAATACACCCGGACAGCGAACCAAAAAGACATAACGACATCCGGCACTTCCATCCGCATAACCGCATCCGATGGCGAGAGAACAATACCCGAATTACTGAAGATAACAACGGACCTCGAGCTTCAAATTGAATCCGTGAGCCTGAGAAAACCAACGCTGGATGATGTATTCCTTCATCATACCGGGAAGAATATACGATACTCAGGCCCCGATGATCGCAAACGCACCCGCGGCATCAGGCGCATGAGACGTACTGCAAAATAATTAAAATTTTAATCATAATTACAGGGAATAACTTTCACGCAGCTCCTTTATCCTGTCCCTGAGTTCTGCCGCCCTCTCAAATTCAAGATTCTTGGCGGCAAGATGCATATCAGCCTCAAGATCGATAATAACATCAGTAATTTCCCTTGCGGACATATCTTCGGTTATTGCCAGAACACCGGATACAGCCTCGTACTCTTTCGTCTCCACAAGTTCCTTTTGCAGGGATTTACGGATAGTAGTTGGAGTAATACCATGCTCTTCATTGAATTTGGCCTGTAGCTTGCGACGCCTTTCAGTCTCATTGATGGCACGCTCCATTGAACCTGTTATCCTGTCCGCATAGAGTATAACACGACCTTCCACATTTCTGGAAGCGCGACCCATGGTCTGGATAAGAGAACGCTCTGAACGCAGGAAACCTTCCTTATCAGCATCCAGAATAGCGACAAAAGCAACTTCAGGAATATCAAGTCCCTCACGCAGGAGATTGATACCCACAAGCACATCAAAATCCCCTTTCCTCAGACCCCGGACGATCTGTGAGCGTTCAAGAGTATCGATATCAGAATGCATGTACCTCACCCTTATCCCCAGTTCCATCAGGTATTCCGTGAGATCCTCTGCCATCCTCTTAGTAAGGGTTGTCACCAGAGTCCTGAAACCTTTGGCAGTCACCTTACGGACCTCACCAATAAGATCGTCAACCTGATTCTCCACAGGCCTGATAGTGACTTCAGGATCAACAAGACCCGTAGGACGAATGATCTGCTCCACAACCGCCTTGCTTTTCTCAACTTCATACTCAGCAGGAGTCGCTGAAACATAGATGACATCATTCAGCCTTCTTTCAAACTCATCATAGCGCAATGGCCGATTATCAAGAGCAGATGGCAGACGGAAACCATACTCCACAAGAGACTGCTTCCTTGCCCGGTCACCATTGTGCATGCCCCGTACCTGAGGAATAGTAACGTGAGATTCATCTATTACCACAAGATAGTCATCGGGAAAGAAATCCAGCAGTGAAGATGGAGGCTCGCCGGGACGGCGGCCGTCAAAATGCCGCGAGTAGTTCTCAATACCACTGCAATAACCAAGTTCCTTTACCATTTCCATATCAAACTTGGTCCTCTGCTCAAGCCTCTGGGCTTCAAGGAGCTTGTTCTCAGAACGCAGTACCGATAACCTGTCCTGAAGTTCGGCATCAATGGTCAGGAGTGCCTTTTCAATATACTCCTCAGGCATCACAAAATGCTTTGCAGGGTAGATACCAATACTCTCGCCCGGAAGCACCTCTTCCAGTACTTTTCCTGTAACCGGTTCAAAATAGACTATCCTGTCGATCTCATCACCAAAGAGTTCGATCCGGATACCATTGTTTTCCTGGGCAGGGAATATCTCAATGGTGTCCCCCCTCAGCCGGAAAGTTCCCTGAGTGAAAGCAATATCATTCCTTTCATACTGTATATTTATAAGAGATTCCAGAAAAGAAGGCCTGTCTATCTCTGCACCCGGAGTAAGCATTACAGACATCGCCCTCCATTCATCAGGCGAACCCAGGTTATAGATACAAGATACACTGGCAACGACTATGACATCTTTGCGTTCAAGCAGGGATTTGGTAGCTGAAAGCCTGAGACGGTCAATTTCCTCGTTAATGGATGCATCCTTCTCAATATATGTGTCCGTAGTAGGCATGTAAGCTTCTGGCTGGTAATAATCATAATAACTGACAAAATATTCCACTGCATTATCAGGGAAAAACTCGCGGAATTCAGAGAACAGTTGTGCTGCAAGTGTTTTGTTGTGTGCTATCACAAGAGTGGGTTTCTGTACATTCTGGATAACATTGGCTACCGTAAATGTTTTTCCTGAACCGGTCACACCAAGTAAGGTCTGGTGCTTCTTGCCCGACAGCATACCTGCAGTGAGCTGAGATATTGCTTTTGGCTGGTCACCCTTTGGACTGTACTCTGAGACTAGTTTGAAAGGACGCATCAATATATGTATTGAACCGAATGCCTATAAACATATTCACAACTTAGATGCATACGTATTCTTACGCAGATAACGACAAATTACAGCTTAACACAATCACAAGCTCACTACAGCATCACATGAATATCAAAAAGTACAGCACACCGAGGAAAATTGCCAGTATGACCAGGGTTCGGGTGCTTTTTGCGTCCGAGCCAATGATTACAGGAATGGGACCAAGCATAATAATTCCACCACCCCGAACCTCATTGTTTCTGCCCTGAAAAGAGGTTTTAAAATCATCACCATATGGAATTGAAGTGTGCTCATCACCCCTATTTGATTTCCCAGACCCATCAAAGCTTGCCGTAAATATCAGAAAAAAGCCGGAAATAATCATCAGAATACCAATCATCACTAGATAGGAACCCATCATCAGAGGCGCCTCCGTACAATAAGATAGATAACAGCTATGAGTGCACCAGACCAGAACATGGATGAAGTGACCTCAGGAGATGAACCGAATGCTATTGGAATGGGACCTATCAGAATAATGCCACCAAATTCACCCGTTCCGTTTAAGGAGGAGATAAGCACACCTGCCGAAACAAGAACAAAACCCAGAATAACAAGAGTGATTCCGGTATTGAAAATATCCTGAGAAGAACGCATAGGAATAGATATAGTAAAAATCAATTAAAAAGCTAATTAAGACCCTATATTACTACAGAGTCAATATTGGATCCTGTGATACACAGGCTCACCGGATATTTCTTCCATCTTGTAACTGGATTCCTGTTCATCAGCGATGTAACGATATTCACGCTGTGTCCTGTTACCTCTGCGCTCAAGCAGGTTCTTGCGGAACATACGAGAAAGATATGTGGATACCGTGCTTTGTTTTATAGCTCCGTAAATCCTCTCATAATGCTGCTGGACATCCTGGGATGAGAACCAGACGCGAGGGTACTCATATTTAAGGAACAGCTCAAGGCGCTCGTTGATAGTCAGAGACATATCATTAAGCCTGTCCTGAAGCAGAGGAGTCCTGCGACGTGCAGATTGATTGGAAACAGCCGGCGGAGCTTGCTGTTGAGGATACCTATTTTGCTGGACCGTAGATGACAGAGTTTTTGCCGGCTGTCCGTATCCATACTGTTGCGCCCCCCCAGGAGGTAGGGTAGGCTGCATATATTGTTGTGGTTGATAATTTTGCATCCCAGGCTGCTGCGGATAGATCTGCTGATATTGCTGATTCATTGCAGGCATCTGAGACTGTAGAACTGGCTGCTGCGGATATTGTTGCGGCACAGTTGCCTGTTGCATCGGTTGCTGGAACTGCTGCGGAACATTTTGTTGAACAGGTTGTTGCTGAATCTGCCCTTGAAACTGTTGTGCTGAAGCAGTCTGCTGACCGATTTGCTGGAAACTTACAGGTCCGGGTTGTTGAACGAATTGTGGTTGATATCCATTCTGCTCAGCCACCTGAACCGTAGAATTAGATGAATAAGATGAAGGTTCGGCTTGAGATCATCGATGACGATGGAATTGAAAGCGCAAATGTC
>OBLN01000395.1_pt1 | contig 15991 bp, 16 predicted proteins | sample 1519301 | NCBI WGS metagenome assembly OBLN01 (sample SAMEA2452533, study PRJEB22499) | sediment metagenome | reverse complement strand
ATTCAATGCTCTTCAGGGAGATCGCGGGCAGCATTTCCCCCTGTTCCGCAAAAATATTTTCCTGATCTTCTCTTATCTCTACATTTCCGCAGTGTCTGCATTTCCAATGTCTGGTAACTGTCAGCGTATAGTTACCAAAACTGCTTGTTTCCTTCATAACGGGCTCACCTATCTCCTCACAGGCGAGCTTATTTCCACATTTTTTGCAAAAAGTATCCTGATAATATTCAAGCACATTCTGTATAAAAATGGAGATAATAAGAGGAATGAGAGACAGTATTATACCAAGAATATAAAACCAGTCTGAAGTGTTCTTACCCAGAAAATTAACTATTGTGAACAGAGATGTAATTATACAGAGAAGGAAGAAAAATACACCCATTATTTCAAGGAGCTTTTTATCAAAAACGTTTATCAAAATAAAGGATAAATTTTTAAATCTGTATTTTTTAAATTCAACCGTACCGGTAAAAACATAAGTATCTAAAGTCTGCTCACATTTGTTCTTTTTACCATATTTCTTTTCGAGCAGATAATTTTCGAAATTGCCGAACTCAGATTGGTTATACAATTGAAAAGCCCTTCTTTCATTCTCTAATCCTTCTGCCGTTTTTTTATTTGTAGTATTGTGGACTTGCTCGACAATACCTCTTCAATTGTTAAAAAAGTTGCGATTTTAATCTGAAATTGCCTTATGCATAAAAAACATTGTCAAATCTTATAAAACCTATCGATGTATATTGATTATGGATAATAGTTATACTTTTTATGAGAATATATGAGAAAAAAGGTATTTTTAAATTAAATTATCCTTAAAGATTTATCTTTGTTTTCAAACCGCTGCTAAAATATTAAAACATTTAATTCTTAATTTCGGGAAAAATGTTATTTAATATCCGTACATGGTTTATTTTTTTGAGCTAAAAGCCTGTAAAATTCATCTATACTTTTAATATGGAGCTCGAGCTGGTCCTTTGGCGGCAGATAAGCTGTTTCCCATGAGTTCTTCTCGTGAAGTATACTCATTTCTACAATTGCCTGCATTGAACGTACTCCGTGCATGTATTCTGGCACATTAATCAGGGCATTTAATATTCCGCAGCTAACATGTGCATTATTTTCCCTGATAACGTTAGGAGCGTTTTCTTCGATCAATGAGCGTAACTGGATTGCCCTGCGGATTATATAGGTTTCGTCTTTTTCGTTTGCCTGGTTGAGTCCCAGGATGTTTACATATCCTCGAAGCCTGCTCATGAAATCAGGGCATTTATTTGAGATTTTCCTGCGCGGATCTACTCCAGGATAAGACTTACTCTGTACGTTTGAATAGCTGCAAAATTCATAGAAACCTTTGAGCCTGTTATATGTGCTTCCTGCAAAAACGAATATTGATTTTCCGATAGGATGCATGGTCTCAGAGTCCAGAAACTCCCCGTCCTGCATTGGCACTAAAAAATATTTTATCCAGCCTAGTTCTTCATTCTCAAGTTTGGAATCAAATTCATCAAAAAACACCAATGGAATTTTTCCTTTTAAAGAAATGTCTCTGACTCTATGAAAAGCATTCGTCAAATCTTTTGTAGATGTAAACTGCGAAATATTGAATACTACTTTCTCTATTCTTTCACTGCCAATACTTTCCGCTACCTGGGTTATCCCAAAGGACTTTCCCGAGCCCGGAGATCCGAATACTGCAATGGAGAGGGGCTTCAGATTTTTTTCGGAATGGATATACTCTTCCATTACGTTTTTTATGCTCCTGAAACTTTCTATTTCTGCCCTGTCTACCGTAACCAGTTTTCCAAATTTACCCACAGGAAAGTCCCTTATGCTGGGTAATCCCTTTTTAACTATTATGAAAGCAAGCTTTTCAAGATAAGTAGAATCCATTTCATAGGAAATTTCATTGAATTCTTTTATTCTTTTTTCATTTAATTCTTCTATTGTTTTACCTCGTTCTTCCTTAACCTTATATGGTCCATTTTTTATTTTGCCTGATTCTTCTTTTGTTTTTTCTTTAAGAATAGTCCAAAAACGTGAATCCGTTTGTTCCAGGCTTGAATATTCGCCTATTTCTCCAATTGGAGGTAGCAGGGTATCTGCTATGTAACCGGCAGGTGATTTTGAAAATTTATTCCTGAAGGACCTGTCCCACTCTGGTTCGTCATTTTTAAAAGCTTTATCAGGAAACGTTTCATTTCCGGATAAATTGTCATGATCCGGGCAGCTTGCACTTTTATTCCTGGTGGTATCCAGACAGGAGTATTTTAAGAAATCCGGCTCTTCACTGCTGTCACCGTAACCGTATATTAAGGATTCTCGAGACCTGATCAATCCTGCCTTTAAACCTTCTTTTATTCCTTCTTCGATAGCACTTTCTGTAAAGACTTGATAACTGTTGTCATTTTGAGAATCGTTTCTGGTCTTCTGATAGCTGCTCTTCTTTTCATTAAATTTAGAGATTAAACAGGCAGAGAGATTAGCAACAAATACGAGGTTTGTAGCTCTCATATCTCCGAATTTCTTAGAATTCCAGAATTCACCCTCTAATGATACGGGATCAAAGTATAATTTTGATCTCTCAGTTTTCCCTCTATAATGAATGGCGCCTTCGTATTTAAAACGAGTAATTATATTGTTCAGTTCCTTTATTTCTGCAAGGTCCTCTTTGCTGTTTATTTCCCATAAAAATTCTATAGCGCTTTTTTCCCATGAGACCGAACGGCTTATATTCGTGCCCGTTTTTCTCAGGTCATCTGCATTTAAAATGAGAACCAGTTTTTCTTTATGATGCTTTAGAATATGATTCCAGAGATCTCCCGTGAAAAGAGGCGGATACATATTATATATCACAATCGGCTTTTTGTCCCCTTTCAAAGCCTTCGGCCAGACTTTTTCATCGGAACGAAAACCTCCTCCGGCATCATAAATTATGACAATGTCCGCATCCACGTCGTCGTCAACTACTTCCAGAGAGACCGGGTACTGCCTCTTATTGGCTGAAACTATATGCCCAAGATAATTTTTGACCCTGTATATCCTGACATTTTCTTTGAGGTCATATGAAATAAATTTAGGGAATAAACCCAGATATACATTCGTATGCAGGACTTCACTTATGCTCTTTCTGATTAATTCTTCACAGCTCTGGGATTTCAGAAAATAAGGCGATTCTTCTGTCCCTATCTGAAGAATGTCCCTCAGCCACTCCGCTAAAAGAGTTGCTCCGCCAAGCTGCGGATTTGTATCGATGCCTTCATATAACTTCCAGTTTACATCTTCTTTGCCTGAGTATGAAGGTTTTTGCCAGTAATACCAGTCTACACTCACATCTCCAGCGACAACAATTTTAACAGTCATATGGCTTTCCCCCTTAACGGACCACCCAGTTCCAATTATACATTTATGATGCACTGAATATAATATTTATTCTTAAAAAATTATTTCTTAAAAAATTATTTCTTAAAAAAATTATCTCTAAAAATCTATTTCTCAAAGATCTATTTCTAAAAAACCTATTTTTCAAAATTATTTTCAGAACATTATTTCTTAAATAATTTTCAAAATACTGGCTTTAAAAATTATCATTACAAGATGATGAAAATATCTCTTAATTGTGTAACAGCATTTTGTTCTCTGATTTTGATCAGGTGTCAAAATTAAAATTATTCAAAATTAAAAATTATTTAAAATTACGATTAAATTACGATATATCTAATCTGTTTTAATTCCTTTCTTAATTTTGTATTCTTTATAAATTTTATCTCTAAATTGCCCTAATTAAGATGACATACAACAAAAATTTTCATAAATTTTTATCAATTTTCATATATTTCTATTGATCGAATATTAATCTTACTTTAGTATAATTAGAGGAGATCTCGGATTGTCCCAAAAAAGCCCTATTTCAAATAAGTGATGTTTCAGGGGGGCTTTCCATAGCAGAGGGCCTGACTGATATCCCGAATACGGGCTCTTAAAACATAAGAAAAAAGTAATCTGGACTCCGGATCAGCTGGTAAAAACAAATTGGATACATATGAAGGCTATTTTAGAATGTGCGTGACTTACAGAACAAAAGCTTAGAAGGTGAGAAATGATGAACAGATTTTTGGCTTTAGTTTTTTCTTCGGGAACGATTGTAGGGCTTTCCATGGCTTGTCTGGCAATAATTACAAACGTTTTATTATCCGAACCGGTTTCATTTCATGTGGCAGTGGTCTGGTTTTCAATCACATCAGGCCTATATACCGCTAACAGATTGATTGAAGGCAAGAAAGATGCGGCAGTTGATAACGTAATTTCTTCTATAGTTAGTTCATACAGGCCGTTTTTGCGTAGCTTCTCCATAAGCATGTCGCTGCTGGGTGTGTTCCTCGCTTTCAATGAAGGTCTCGAGTTGGGGATTTTAATCGTTTTAACGGTCTTTTACTTTTTCCTTTACACAACCGACCCTGAGAAAATCTTATTCAAAAAAGAAGTAAACGACTGAAAGATTATCTGGGTGTAAAAAGCCTGATGGTGGGGATCGGATTAGGTTTTGTGGTTCTCTACACAGGGCTTTATTTTCAGGCAACGAACTTCACGACTCTGACTCTTCTCTATATCCGTACCATTCTCAACGAAGCAATGAATACAATCATTTATGATATGAAGGACCTTGAAGCGGATCGCATCAACGGTGTGGATACCTTCCCTCTGGTTCTAGGAATTCAAAACACCAAATACCTTCTTCACTTCATAAATGTGACAGTAGCAGCTATTACACTTGCCGGGTTTTTAATTCACGCGTTTCCTCTCTGCAGTCTGGGGCTGCTTGTCTCATTACCTTACTTCACGTTTCTCATCGAATACCTCGTCCATGTACCTTACAGGAAAGGTCATTTGCTCCTGCAATATACCCTTCTTGACGGCACTTACATGGTAATGGTTCCTTTCGTATTGCTTCTTGCGAATTATTTTTAACTCCGAAAATTAAAATTTTTGTCCGGGCATCGAAGGGCTTTATAGGTGGTCTGGCTTCCCAATTATAAGTTGGGAGGCTATTTTTTATTAAAAATAGCAAAATTGTAACTTTATTTTCTATGTAAAACAGATATTATTAATATAGAAAGGAGAGCATTTAGTGTTTAGAATCTTTGTTGCCTATTAAAAGACATTAACTATGATCTTTTTAGATATTGGAATTCCAGTAAAGATCATTTTTGAATTATCGTGAGGAATTAATATTGAAGAGAAAAAAGAAGAGAAGCAGTACGGAAATCGCGGTAGAAATTTTAGAAGTTACTATGAAAGGGGCAAAGAAAACGAATATCATTTATGAAGCAAATCTGAACTATAATGTTGCCCAGAAATATTTAGAAATCCTGGAAAGGAAAGAACTTATCAGATATGAAAATGGACTTTTTATTACTACTGATTCGGGAAAGGTTTTCTAGGAAATAGCTAAGGCAGTCAACTTTTAAAAATAGCTGGGGCCGTTAGGTTTTAAAGATAGTTAAGGCAGTCAAGTTTTAATTTTTTTCTGCAAAATCATTGTTAAATCCTACGTTAATTTTGAAATTTTTAATGTTAACATTTTTTTTGTTATTAAAAAATTTTTCACGTAAGTAATTTAATATAAGTTAGAAAAAGATATTGAAATTCACTAGCGGACAATAACTTTTCAACATTAAATAATTATGATATCGGTAAAAATCAAATAGACTTTTAACCTGACGGAGAGTCCCCCATGAAAGTATTGATTGTAGACGATAATCCTTCATTTTTGGAACTATCAAAGACATTCCTTGAAGTTTTCCACAATATACCCTCCGATACTGTGGAATCTGCAAGGGAAGCTCTTAAGATGTTAGAAAAAGATTCCTACGATGTAATAGTCTCGGACTATGATATGCCTGTCATGAATGGCATCGCGTTCTTAAAAACTATCCGGGATAAGAGGATAAGCATTCCTTTCATCTTATTTACGGGATTTGGAGAAGAAATTATGTACCAGGCAATAGAAAATGGTGCAAGTTCTTTTCTCCAGAAAACCGGTGACTCAAAAACACAGTATTTAGAGTTATCAAAACGAATCTGGCAAATTGTTAATAATAAAGAGCTTAGTCCTATTTCCTAGTAAAATTTCTTAACTTATGTATTCACAGGTTCTAAGGATTAATTTATCCTTTTTTACCACTTTATAAAACTGAGGCAGGATATACTCCGGATATTCATATCAATGAGTTGCTTTGCTTTACTGGATATTTACTTCCTCTAGAATCACCTTCTCTATTGTAATTTCCCGAAAACCGCAATTTAAACATTTATAGTGACGGACTGTCGTTTCTTCATTACTTTTTCTTTTTACATCCGGGTCTCTATACTCCAACATTGAAAATTCTCTTTTGCATACTCTACAGGTAGATTTCTTCTGTTTACCTTTTTTGCCTTTGTGATTATTGTAATCGAGTTCTTCTGTCCTGTAATCCTCTAATCCGCAAAATTTACATTTCCAGTACCTTGTCCTCGTTATCTCATATTTTTCAGGAGTACTTACTTCTTTAAGAAGAGGTCTTTTAAATTCTTCTCGAGCAAAATCCCGAGAGCAATTTGTACATCTGGAACTTATGTAGTAATTTACTGCGTTCTCATATCTGCTTCCAAGACCGCAAAAAAAGAAAAATGCTGTAACTGTTGCTAAAATCAAATACCATAAAATATTACTTGAAAGTCCCGCTTGATTCAGGAAAATCTGAGCACAGCTTTTCCCTGATATCCAAACTGCTATTAATAATATAATTAGAAATAATAACAGGATCAAACTTAGAGACTCGAGCAAATCTCCATAAATCCGAGCTCTTTTCTCTCCCCATTTTTCAATCACACAAGCAGCTTCTTCTTCATCAATGTGCGGGAGAATTTCTTCTCTTGAGGTAATTGTTAACGTTTCGGTGTAGGTGTTCAGTTCGTAGCAAGAGTTATCCGGACATCTTTTATGTTTTCCTTGTGAAAATCCCAGACGCTTTATATCATCCGATATCTCATCCCCTGCCCATATGTTAGTCCAAAACCGTCATGTTAATCTTATATTTTTTATAACAGTGCTATTTTCCTTAAAATTTATCTGGGTAACTTAGGTTTCTACTTTGCTACTCTTCTCAAATTCTATAATGAATCTATTTAATCGACGTAAATTTCTTCATTTATTTTGATTTCGTGGTAGCCACAGTACCTGCACCTGTAGTATCTTCTTTTAATCTCGCTATAAGAGTCTTTTATTATGTCAGCGGTTCTGTATTCTTCTAATGCGCTCACTCTCCCGCAGTGTCTACACCTGTGACTCTTTGATTTTGCTGGTTTTTTCCCTTGATGGTGACTTACATGCTGAGACTCGACTTTTATATCTTTATACCCGCAGTTTTTGCAGCGCCAGTATCTTGTTAGTGTTGTTTCATGAGTATCGTTTCGGCTTTTGTTTTTCATTAAAGGAACCTGAAATTCCTCTAGAACGAGATGCTGGCCGCAGTTTTTACAGTAAGAATCCATGTAATATTCCATTGCAGAGTCATAGTTAATACTCAGATACAAAGAAACGATTCCCATCAGAAATGTAAGGGTAATTCCAGCCGATCGAAAACCACCGTATTTATGGGGAAAAAACATAATAGTAAAGGACAATATTAAAAAAACAAGGGCAAGCTTAGATAAAAGTTTAGACCTTTTTTGGATTTCTTCTTCTCCAACCCAGTTGACCAAATTAATAGTTTTTTTCTTTTCCTGAGAACTATATTTGACACTTAGCTTTTGGGTCGTTTCCACCGTATCGCTGTACGGGTTTATCTTATAGCAGATGCCTTCATACGGAGCCTGATAAGAACCTGGAGGAAACCTGATATATTCGGTTTTTCTAGTTAACTTTAAAAAGATAGCAATTACTGCAATAAATATCAAAAAACCTCCAACAAATGACGCACCCATGGTTTTTTTGAGAACAGGACACGCAGTATATATAAAAAAAGGAAATAATAGTCCTGCAAAGTAGGGCTTGAAATAAATATCATTAATAATGCTTTTGTGGTTATTTTCTGAAAGTCTTATAAACCCGGTATCTTTTGACAATAGGCCAACAACCTGAGTCTTATTAGATTAGCCTTTTTTCTCAGATAAGATCCAGATATATCTTACGATAAGATAAATATTTTGTCCGCAAATATTCATTAATTTAAAATCTATATAGCTAAATACTAATATATATTTATAGGAATTAGCACCAAAAATAGAGAAAATATGTATTTTCGAGTTGCTAGAGAAATATTATATCAAAAAATCCATAATGTTGCACCAAATTCTCTGCCCGAGCTGCGCTCCGCGAGTTTTGCTTCGGAATAACATGAAATAGAAGATCTCATGGGAGTTACTGCAAGTATAATAGCACGAGGTCCTTTTCACTCGCTTCGCTCACTCAAGAGAACTAATTTAGAAGTTAAAATAGTGAACTTTAACAATAAGAACCGAAAAATCTAGTTCTAAAATCTCTGACTGATGCAATGCCATTAGCTTTACCGAGTCTGTCTTGTCACGCTCGATAGAGGAGAGCGGTCCTTCCCAAAACGAAAAAAGAAAAGATTAGTATCTCTCCTGTTTTTTGAAAAAAAAGAAATTTACTGGATTTTATTTTCCAAAAAGTCGTTTATTTTTTATTTTTTTGCATTTTATGGCTCGCAAAAGCTTTTCTTTGCGATCAAATGATGTTCAATGCTTCGCTTTTTAAAATGAAAAAATAAGCTCGTCGCTGTTCTTTATGGGTCGAAAATGATTGCCTGGTTTAAAAGCGGTAAGGCCGATCAGAGAAACATCAAGCTTAAACGTAATTTTCAACAACAAATGTTTTTAAATTTTAGATATGCTACTTTAACATTCGGGAGATGAATGGAAGTTACCCACTCGGAACAGCGAAGAGCCAAAAAATACTTAATGACATGTTAAAAATAGCAAATACGGTTTTCTATGAAGAAAAATAATTATCAAATATACAGGTTCGGAGAAGATCAATGGCTCAATTTTTAGTTTTCAGGCCGCAGCCCCCTCTAAATGGTACTTTAGGAATAAAAGGCTGATCTTTAATTATATATATCATTAAATCAACTAGAATACTGGGCATCTGGGCAGGTCATTAAAGACTTGTTTTTAACTCTTTTTAATAACCCCATACCCCCCCAACTCCCCAATATCCGGATGCCCGATCCCCATATCATACTACCTGTATATTTGACAATTATTTTTCTTCTTAGTTCTGCTTCATGAGTTTTGCCATCCGGATTTCGCTTCCCGAGTTTCGCTTCGGGAGCACGAGGTCCTTTTCGCTTCGCTCAAGAGGACTAATTTAGAATGGTTTAACCGCATAGTTTTTACCTCAGGTAGCAGTCCCCATTAATATTCTTAAGTTTCTCTGGATCTGAAATAAAGTATCGCTAAGTTAATAATGAAAAGAGTAACTCCTTTAATAGGGACAAAAATTGGAAAATTAGCGTGTTTCAGCCTAATTTTAAATATACAAATAAGATCGTACGTTTGCTTGCAAAAATCCAGGCTGCCAGGGAGGTTATTATGAATAGTCCTCTCATTCCGGCATGGGAAAAGCAGCTCCAGCGAGAAGCCCTAATAAAGCAGACTCATCACACAACAAGTATAGAAGGAAACAAGCTCACGATAGCCTGGAAGAAAGTAATGCAATTGCCGAAGAGATTTTCCTCGAGATCCATAGACTTACGGTAAAAGATATCTTGCCAGACTCCTCTGCAGGGGATTATCGGAAAATCAGGGTGGTTGTCGGAAACCCGAAAACCGGTAATATTACCTATACTCCACCGGAACCTGAAACAGTTCCTTTGCTCACCAGATCTCTTCTTGAATTGCTAAACAGTGCAGAAGCTTTAGACCTTATGCCTGCTGTACAGGCCGGAATAGCCCATTATGAAATTGCCCGAATCCATCCCTTCCTTGATGGCAACGGCAGGACTGCAAGAGCTCTTTCCACACTTATTCTGACAAAAAGAGGCTTTGATACAAAGAAATTTTTCGCCCTTGAGGAATATTACAACGAAGACCGCCAGGCTTACTATTCAGCGCTTGCCGATGCCGATGCAAAAGGAGGGGAGCTTACGGGATGGCTTGAATATTTCCTCTTCGGCATTGCGGTAGAAATCTCAAGAGTGGAAAAAACAGTCAAAAAGCTGAGTAATGACCGTTCCATGAAAAAAAATTGGGCAGATAGGATTGAGCAGCCGTCAGACAAAAGCTGTCGGATACCTTAAAGAAAAAGGCCGGATCACAAATAAAGAGTACCAGGAACTTTGTGACGTTAGCCAGCCAACAGCAAACCGGGATCTTCAGGATATGATGATAAGAATGTCCTCAAGCAAAAAGGCAAAAAAGGCCAGCAAATAATTTACGTGCTTACTTTCTAAGTGTTGGGCCATTCAAAAGCTATTCAAAAGCGATTCAAAAGCTATTCAAAAGCTATTCAAAAGCTATTCAAAAGCTATTCAAAAGCTATTCAAAAGCGATTCAAAAGCTATTTGTTAAATATATTATTTACGCAAATTACTTATTTGCTTTACTTTTTGAGGTATTTACTGTTAATAGAAGCCAAAAATTAGAGACGACTTCAACCAGTAAAACGTCATTCACTTTACCGGGTCTGTCTTGTCACGCTCGACGCAGGAGAGCGGCCAGTCCCAAAACGAAGAAAAAGAGAAAATTGATGCTATCTTGTTTTTAGAATCAGAGAAAGTTGTTGAATTTAGGCTTAAAAAAGCCTTTCACGTTTATTTTTACATTTTCGGGATCATCAAAGTCTTTTTTCTTTGAGATAACAGAATTCAATGTTCTTTTTTCTAAAATCGAACACTTGAAAATTTCGATGTGATAAAAATTGGTCTTCTTTTTTGCTTTTTGGGACTGGCCCGAGCTAGCGCTCGGTGGAAAGATCCCTTCTAACTTAAAGCAAAAAAGATTAAGCTTTTTCGTTAAGATCCTGAACAATTTTTAAAACTACCTTTTTGAGAGCAGGAATATCATCTTTTACGGTGTCCCATACAGCATTAATATCCACACCCAAATAATCATGGACAAGTTTGTCTCTCATGCCTGTTATTCCTCTCCAGTGGATTTGCTGATATTTCTCTCTCAAAGGCTTTGATAGATTTTTAGTAGCTTCACCGATTATCTGGATTTGCCTTATAGTACCGTCCTGAACAAGACTATTTGATAGAAACTTTTCTTCGGTGAAATTTTCCGTGTATTTTTCAATTAAGGAAATAGACTGGAGTATATGACTGAGATATACCCTATCATCCTTTTTCATTCCGAGATCACTCTGGCTTCTTTTTTAATTCCATCTATCAGATAGGGACTTATCGATTTTTCAGTTAGCAGATCAACTTTTATCCCCAGGTAATCGGAAAGTTCCAGTTCAATATTAACAAGGGTCAGCAGGCTTTTCCGTTCAGCAAACTCAACCAGAACATCTATATCGCTTTCCGGTTTCTCTTCACCCCTAACATAAGATCCGAAAACGGATACTCTGGTTGCCCCATATTTTTTTAGAAAAGAGGAAATCTTGCGAAACAGCTCTTCCCTTTCTTCTGCGGTTTGCATGTTGATATATTTCTTTAATTTCAATTTAAACTTTCCCCGAATTGCGCCTCGGGAGTACGCAGTCCTTTTCGCTTCGCTCAAGAGGACTAACTTATAAGTTAAAATAGCGAACTTCACTAGTGAGAGCCGAAAAAATAGCTATAAATTCTCTAACCGACTCAACGTCATTCGCTTTACCAAGTCTGTCTTGTCACGCTCGACGCAGGAGAGCGGCCGTCTCAAAAGCAGAAAAAAGAAAAAAATTGGTATTTATCCTGTTTTTCAGATTGAATACGCCAGAATTCTATGTGCTAAAAAATCTGTCTTCTTTTTTTGCTTTTTTGACTTAGCCCGAGCTGATGCTCGGTAACAAGACACGTTAAAGATAGCGAACATTGTTTTTCAGGGAAGATTTATATCTTATTTTTTATTTTTCAGGCGGCAATCCCTAATCTAACTCTTCTTTTGAGCCCGAAAAATTGAATAAGACCTATTACTTCAATTGAATACTCGTCACCTGTAGCGGAACAGGCTTCTCTAACTCTTTTTTTTCGGCGGCTGCACTTTCTAACAATCCCTTAACAACCGTTTCCATAAGTTTCTCGCTATCTTCCCGAGACTTCCTTAGTTTCGATTCGAGTTCGTCACACAATACCATAAACTGCTCGACTTTTTCAACGATGCGTTTTTGTTCGGCGAGGGGTGGAATCGGAACAATCAAAGACTTTAAAGATGTTGCATTGACATTTGGTTGACCAGTTCCAGCACACTTGGAGTAGAGTTGATCCTAGTAAAGTGAGGAATCTGCGTATAATTTTAAATATTTTGGAAAAATTAGGTTATTTGGTACTATTCTAATAAGGTATGAAGCAAAAACAGCTTTTAAAGTTAAGTTTTCGGCTAAGTAAGATTTTCCTATGGTTCCTCCCTTTAGAGCAATGAGTAAGTCATTATTGTTTAAAGCATAAGAATTCAGCTTATGTGTGTCAATTTCATAGCCTGGAACCGTTTCCCAATTGACTCTATTATTTTGAATATCGGTAATTCTGAGTAGCCGAACATCCGTCAAAGAATTGTTTGCAGAAGCTGTATATCCATAATGAATAGCATTTGAAACCTGATCCATATGAGTAAAAATCCAACCTCTTGGTGAATCAAATGGTATTTCATTTTCTTGCACAGGTTTCAAAGATTTAGCACTTTTTTTGCTCAAAACACTCGCTGGCTCATCCTCTGGATTATGAGGTACTAATTTTCCCTAAACTGCAAGCTGAAGGATAAGTTCCCTCAGCTTTTCGATGTTGTTTGGGGCTTCACATAAAAGGTCGAGATTTTCGAAAAAGGTTTCCGGGTTCATTTTTAAGCCTGTCGTTGGTTTTTAGACGACTGAGAAGAATTTGACTGCAAAGTCGCAGAACTGAATAATTACGTCTTTGTCAAGTTCGAATTCTTTTCTGTTGCCGAGGTAGTTTCTGGAATTTGGGGTTACTGCTTCTCCTGCTCTGAGTTCGTCATAAGTTATGCATTTGATGTGTTTTTTTGAAACAACGACGAAATAGCAGTTTTCGTAGGGGTAATCTTTGGCAAGGTCTTCAAAAGTGAAAACTTCATCTTTTCTGAATTTTACTTCTATGAAGAAAACCTCTCCGTTTTTGTTGTTCTGGATTACAAAATCGGGCATCCTTCGGATATTTGTGGCAACGTCGCTTCGGACGCCTCTGAGGAGTTTCATAATTCCGGGAACGGTGTTTTCCATACCGTATCTGAAGACTGAATAATCGAGGTAGAGGAATAATTCTTCGATAAGGGTTTCAGCAATCCTTCCTTTAATCATACTTTCTACGAAATTGCTGTCCCTTTTGGAAAAATTGATCGGGTGGTCATCACTTAATGAAGAAGGTGGAGCTTTGAGAGCCTCTGATGGTTGGTAATTGGTAGCTTCCTTCTGATGCTGCCTGCATAGAGCCTGCCCGTATCTATCCATCGAATAATCGAATTCTGTATCCTTTATATCCGATTTACAAACAGAACAAAAATATCCCATATCTAAACCTCACTCTTTGATAAAGTTTAGTTATGGTTGAAAGCATTAATAAGTTCTTCCTTAAGTTCCATCCTTATATTATCCCACCAGGTTTTTCCGGGGCGAACTCTTCTATCCGCATCGGTTTTGTTTTGGAATAGGACTTATAGCCGGCGGGGTAGGGGTGTTCGTGGTACCATATTTATTTTGTGGGCTCGCCTTTCATGAAAAAGAGGAGGTTGGTTTTTATGCCTGTGTAGGGGTTAAAGACGCCGTAAGGGAGGCGGACAACTGTATGCAGGCTGCACTCCTGAAGCAGTTTTTCTTTAATGCGGGTCTCTGAGCCTTTCCCGAAAAGGGTTCCGTCAGGGAGGACTATCCCGCATCTGCCTCCGTCTTTTAAGATGTGCATTATCAGGACAAGGAAAAGGTCAGCGGTCTCGCGGGTCTGAAAGGCTGCGGGGAAGTTTGATTCTATACCATCTTCTTCCATGCCGCCGAAAGGTGGATTTGTTACTATTACGTCAACGCGGTCTTTTGGGGTGTAGTCCCGCAGGGGACTGGCGAGGGTGTTGTCATGGCGGATGCGGGAAGGGACTTCTATGCAGTGAAGGAGCAGATTGGTAATACAGAGGATGTGAGGGAGCTGTTTTTTCTTAACGCCAGAAATAGGTTCTTGCAAAATGCGGCGGTCTTCTACGGATTTCACGTATTCTTCACGGATGTGCTCGATTGTACTGGTAAGAAAACCACCTGTTCCACAAGGCAGGGTCAAGGACTTTTTCGCCCAGCTTAGGGTCAACCATATCTACCATGAACTGAGCGACTGCATGAGGGGTGTAGAATCCGCCTGCATTGCCTGCAATCTGCAAGTCTTTTAAGATTTTCTCGTAGATTGAACCGAAGGTGTGCGGGTCTTTTGAGCTGGTAAAGTCGATCTCATTGATTTTAGTAATGACCTGGCGGATCAGGGTCCCGTTTTTCATGTAGTTGTAGGAGTCTTCAAAAACGTCTTTTACAACCTGGCCTCTTGGGTTGGAGTTTTCGTCAAAAGAGAGGTTTTTCAGGGTTTTGAAGAGGTTTTCAGTTATAAAGTCCAGCAGGGTGTCTCCGGTTATTCCTTCCGGGTCTTTAGCCCAGTTTCTCCAGCGTAGTTCCTCCGTGATGGGGGAGAGACAGTTCTTGTCTTCAAGCTCATATTCTTCTCTTGAGCCCTTTTGGGTTTTCCCCTGCTTGCAGCAGAGCCTTTAACAATAATCCTGCCTTTGGCGAGGTTTACTTCTTCCCGGATCTGTCTGTCATCCCAGTTAGCCTGTTTGATCGCAGGTGTAATAAACTTCGAGCAAATGTCCATTTCACTCAATTATTTTTTAGTTGTGTTTTCCATTTACAGTCATCCGACAGAATTTACTATAATCTTAAAACAGAAAATAATTAAACAGATCAATTTTCAGTGTAGTTCACTGCTTAAACTATTAAATTTCTTGTGTTTGTGAAATTCTGCTGGCATAATTAATTTTCAATAGCCTTTTAGTTCATGATTTATTTTTTCACACAGTGTTATATTACCGATACAATATTAGTTTATTAAACGGAGAGTTATTCTGATGCACTAATAATTATATGCATACATAGAAATTATTCGTTAAAAATAATATATACTCCAAATACATAGTAGGAATTGCGTTCTCATCACTTGAACACCCACTAGCAAACAAATACCTACTCCAAAAAATCTACCCCAATAAAAGAAATAAAAAACGAAAATTCTCAACCCACAAATACCTCAAACCTCTTCCCAAACAAAAAATTAAAATTTAAATCTTTTAGACGCCTTTCGGAACTTCCAGGTTTTTTAGGTGGGAACGCAAACTCTTTTAAAATAAATATAAATTCTCGAACTCTTTCTTTTTAAAACTCTCTAACAAAATAATTTACAAAATATTTTAACAGATTCTTTTAAGCAAAACTGAAAGCAAAGAGAAAAATACTGACTAAAATTTTAGAAATAATCAGAATCAAATATTTTATAAACTTATTTTTTACTTAGTCTTTCTTTTTGTATTATTATTATTATTATTATTATTTAGCGGTTTTTATAATTTTTAAGTTTTGTTATATTACCAATATAACATTAGTTTATTAAATAAAAAGATATTCTGATTCACTAATGATTATACGCATGCGCATAAATTATTCGTTAAAAATAATATATACCCCTAGTGCATAGTATAACTTGCGTTCTCATCAATCAAATACCCACTAACAGACAAATACCTACTCCAAAAGATCTACCCACAGTATAGAACTCAGCCTGCATCCTTTCCGGGATCTCGTAATCTCCTA
>OBLN01000394.1_pt1 | contig 16024 bp, 9 predicted proteins | sample 1519301 | NCBI WGS metagenome assembly OBLN01 (sample SAMEA2452533, study PRJEB22499) | sediment metagenome | reverse complement strand
CTTTAATACGAGCCTTTTTGCCCTTAACCTGTCCGATTATGTTAATGGTGTCACAAAAAGGCACAGCCGGATTTCGAACGAACTGTTTCCGGGATACTCGATCCAGGCAATAACAAATGGTATTCACTCTTATACCTGGATCTGCCCTTTTTTCAGGCAGCTATTTGACCGTTATCTTCCCGGCTGGGCAAACGAGCCCGAACTCCTGGTAAGGATTGGAGGGATCCCGGACGATGAAATCTGGGAAGCTCACAGGAGTGCAAAAAGAGTCCTTATAGATGAGGTAAATAAAAGGACTGGGGCAGGCATGGACTATGAGACCCTAACCATTGGTTTTGCCCGGCGTATGACAGAATACAAACGGGCAACATTAATCCTTTCCGACCTCGAAAGGCTCAAAAAAGTAAATAAGAGAGGCAGGATTCAACTTATTTTTGCAGGCAAAGCTCATCCGCACGATGAGGCTGGAAAACAGCTTATAAGAGAGATTTTCAAAAGCATGGAAGCGCTCCGGAACGAAATAAAGATAGTCTTCCTGGAAAACTATGATATGGACCTTGCAGCAAAACTTGTATCCGGGGTTGACCTGTGGCTGAACACACCAACCCGTCCCTATGAAGCCTCGGGCACAAGCGGCATGAAAGCGGCCCATAACGGAGTCGTAAATTTCAGCGTACTTGACGGCTGGTGGATTGAAGGGTGGATTGAAGGGGTAACCGGCTGGTCCATAGGTCCCCAGCCCGAAGAGCACCTTTCCGTAGAAGAGGCAAGGACTTCCGAACTAGACGATTTGTATAATAAACTTTACTATGTTATTGTCCCGATGTATTACGAGCGTAAAGATGAATGGCTGAAAATGATAAACAACTCGATAGGCATGGTTGCTTACTATTTCAATAGCCACAGGATGATGCGGCGTTATGTTACGCATGCTTATCTGTAAATCTATCTTTGTAAATATCAGGAAAGTGCCCTCAGGTAGGGGACCAGCATGGAACCCTGTTCCGAAAGATATAATGGGTTAACTGCTTATCAAATTAAACCGAAAAAAGCCCAGGAAACTTATGTTTTCCCGGAGCCCGGTCTTTTAACTTTTTCACGGGCGCTTTCCGCCTTTACTTTGGCACCTTTACTGTCCCAGAGGCTGGCTGCAATCTCAAAAGCATTTTCTGCAGCTTTCAAATTTTCAAGTTTCAGGAAAACTTTTCCTTTTTCATTCCAGGCTTCGGCATAATCAGGCTTAAGACGTGTTGCCTTCTCAAAAGCGTGCAGGGCTTCTTTTTCAGAACCGGCTTTAAAGAGGACTCTCCCCCTGAAATTCCAGGCTTCGGCATTTTCAGGTTTTATATCGAGTGCTTTTTGAAAAGCCTTCATAGCCTTTTCCTGGGCTCCAAGCCTGAGATGGAGTTTACCCTTTTCAAAAAGGATGTCTGGATCGTCAGGATTCTTTTCCAGGGCCTCTTCAGATTCTCTGAGCCTTTCTTCACACAGGCGTATTCTGGCAAGCACTGCATCTTTGCCTTCCCAGGCATTTTTCTGCACAGGGTTCAGGGAAATCGATTTTTCGAAAGCCTCAAGTGCGTCCCGGAATCGTTCAAGTTTTGTTAGAATAAATCCCACGTTAGTCCAGAGACCCGCATTTTCAGGATTAATTTCCAGGGCTCTTTCAAAGACCTCAAGAGCCTCTTCATAATGCTTGAGCTTTAGCAGGGAATTTCCTTTATGGAACAGGGCTGCAAAATTCAGGGGATTTTTTGCGAGCACGCGATCAAATGCCTGAAGTGCGAGTTTAAGTCTTCCCTGTCTATAAAGAATCACTCCTTCTTCATACAGGGACTTTGCCTCTGAACCTTCCTTACTTTTGTCTTTCCTTTCGTTTCCTGCTCTTTCTTTTTCAAGCCCTGTTTCGGAAAGGTACCTGAATTCTGCCGAGTCCGTCCTGTCAGGCTTTGCATCAAGATATATAAACTCCTCTTTTGGCACAAAGGATTTACAGATCCAGCCTGGCTCAACTTTCCTATTTGTAATAATACAGTACCCATTCACATGTTTAGAACAGACTCCACAGCAATAGATATGCCTCTCTAGCCGGTACCTTATCTGGTCAAGGTCAGTAGTTACAAGCCCCTGATTCATCCTTGTTTTGAAGGTTTCGTAAGGAATATTCTTTATTTTTATATAAACCGTTGAAGGAGCCGGAGGATCCCATTCATGGGATTTTTCAGTTTGCTTTTTTCGGACCATAATTTCTTTAAGAGTTTTTCTGGTTTTACGTTTATTCAATTTTACCTGTATTATGGTTTTATCTGTATTCGGATTTTACCTGTATTCAATTTTACCTTTATTCAATTATCTGTATTCAATTTTACCTGTAAGATTTCACCTACCTGTATTCAATTTTACTGGCGTTTTCGAATGCTGAGAGTTTGAGTGCCAGGAATATAAGCCTTTTTCGAAGACCACTCGGTACTCTTTTTACTTCAATTACTATTCTTAGCTCTCTTACTATTCTGAGGCCCTTTACTATCTTTGAGCCCTTTTTTACTTTTGATTATTCCGAACCGGTATTCATAATATTCTTTCAGATAATAACTACATAGAAAAACAGATGCTAAAAAAGAACTAACCGGATAGTATCCGGTTATTAACTTAAAATTTTATTATATTGAGGCTTCTATATTCAGGCTCCCAGGTTCAGAAGAGGGGATTTGGGCACGAAAATTTATTTTGAGGCTGTATCCCCTGTTTCCGTACTAAGACCCGGCTGAGAACTAAAAGTCCACCAGCCGCTTTTGTTACTCTCAACATCTTCCGGACTCACAGCCCAGATGCGCCAGCGGTATTGAGTTATTCCTTCAGGGAACTCAAAAGAGTAACTGGTTCCGGATATCCCAGGGATTATATAAGACCCGGAAGATTCCGAAAGCCATTGACCGGTGTTTGAATCATACGAGTCGACTTCTACTGTATAGTTTGCAGCTCCCGAAACAGCTTTCCATTGTAGTTCAGCCTGCATGACAGATATATCGAGCACTTCTCCGTTAGCCGGGGAAACCTGCTCCGGGGCGGGAATAGAAACAGACTGGGCTGGAGTGGGAGGCTCTTCTACGTACACGACTTTAGTAGCACTAACACTGCCTGCTCTGTTTGTGGCTGTCAGGGTGTAAGTGGTGGTTTTTTCGGGGAATATTCTCTGGCTGCCGGTCATGCCTGCACTTCCGACTCCTGGTTCAATGGAAATTTTCGTGGCTTCGGAAACACTCCAGGTTAAATTCGAGCTATCCCCTTTAGCAATGACGTCAGGGTCCGCATTAAAAGAAACGATAGAAGGCAAATCTACTGAAGAGAGGTCTTCTGTAACCGGCATATCCTCAGTTGGAGGTAAAGTGTTCTCTTCTGCAGGTGTTAAATTTTCTTCGAGATGTAGAGGACTTTCTTCAACCGAGACCGTACAATAAGCCACATCTTCTTTATCACCATTTGAAGCCGTGAGCTTATAAGAAGTGGTAGTTGCAGGAGACACGTTCAATGTTCCGGCAGGTCCCACAGCTCCTATATCAGGCTCAATAGTAATATTTGAGGTGCCGGAAACATGCCAGTTAAGGACAGAGTTTTCTCCTGCCCTGATAGAGTCCGGACTCGCATCAAAAGAGCTGATAAGCAGATTCTCTTCTTCAACAGTAATCGTGCACATTGCTACTTTTTCTTTTCCGTCCCCTGAGGCTATCAATTTGTAAGTTGTTGTTTCAGAAGGGGATATGGAAAGCGATCCGCTTGAATTTACGGCTCCAGGGCCTGGCTCTATAGTAACGTTCGTTGCCCCTGAGACTTCCCAGCTTAAAACGGAAAATTCTCCTGGTTTGATGCTTTCAGGACCCGCATCAAAGGAATTTATTCCCACAGCTGCTGCGGGGAACAGGATTTTAAGAGCAATAGCTATGCTCAAAACGGTTCCTAATAATTTTATGGCTTCTGGCAATGATTTCCATAAAGTCTTAATATGGTCTAACGTTGACTTTTTATTGTCCTTCTCATCCATAAAGAAACTCCGGGAAACCTGCAAATAGTATGGAGCAGTCAGTTATTATCGAAAAAGTAGATAATATCACGAAAGGAAAAGTGAAAACCAGCCTTAAAATTTTACCCGGGAATAAAATTTTGTTAGAATTTTCCGATTTAGCTTTATTTTTCCTGTTAACACTGAGTTTATAGGCTACTATCCACAAACTGATATTCACAAACTGATATCCACAAACTGGTATTCATAAGCTGATACTCATAAGCTTACATATTATAAACTGATATTTTGATATAAACTGATATTTTGATCTATTGCTTATACTTAGATTTCTATGTTGTTGATGTTTTTAGATATCAGTACCTTTTTTGATACGTTAACTGATGCTTCACAGGATGCAGGTTTTAACATTTCATCTATTTTAAATTAAATTATTTTAAATTAAATTATTTTAAATTAAATTTAAGCTAAAGCAAAGGTTATGTGAAATGGTTTAATATTACCATATATATTAATTTTGGCATATGATTTGATAAAAAAATAATAAAAGCTAATTTACGTTAATGAACTCCTAAAAAATGCATCCTTGAGAGCCGTTAAGATATATTTTCAATAGCGACATAATTTAGAGCCCTATAAGAAATATTTTAAGAAGATATTTATATCCGTATTAATTTATAGTATAATATATAAGCACAATAAGAGATATATAAGCAATAAGAGATATATAAGCACAATAATAGAGGCAATTTGATGGGCTACAAAAGAACACATGGGGTCCCTGCTCTATTCTCATTTTTCATTCCCGGGCTGGGTCAGCTTGTAAAAGGGCATGTAGCCAAAGCGGTGGGAGTCTGGGCAGCCCTACTGATCAGCGCATTTATGAGTGTAATCGGAATTGGGTTTTTAATGGGAATAGTAGTCTGGATTGCACAGATCTATGATGCATATAATGCATGAGAAGATCTATGTGCATATAATTCATGAGGCATATATTCCTGAAAAAATAAAAATTAAAATGGAGCTGAGATAATCTGAACATCGGTGATTCTGTCTATTCAGCTCTTTTTTTCAGTCACTCTGTTTTTTCCAGGTTAGTCAGCTCCTGTATCCTCAACTTCACGACATCCATAGAGTCTTCGAAGAGCTGTCTGTTAATCTCGATTCCGAAGTATTTTTTGAGTTTTTCTTCGGGAAGCATTGTGGAACCTACAGAAATGTAGGCAATGTAATTTTTATTGAAGGTTTCCGGTTTTTCTTTGTATTGCTTGAAGAGGGCAAGAGTTATTGCTTTTGAAATTGCGTAATTGAAGGTGTAGTAATTATTTGTCAGGTAAATATGGTTGATGTAGGTCCACTCTGCAGAGTCTTCCGTATAATATTCAACGGATTCGCTCCTGTATTCTCTGGAAAGGTTTGTCCATAAAGCATTGAGTTCTGCTCCGCTGACTGTTTTATCTCTACTATTTCTTTCAGCACAAAGCTGATGAGCCTTATATTCGAATTCTGAGATCATAGGCTGGCGGGTAAAGTAATTCTGGTATTCGCCTATGTGCTGGGCAAGCACTGCAACTGCGGTCTCCCTATCGGAATTTTCAATAATATAATCAACAAGGAGTTCTTCATTAAAAGTGGAAGGGACTTCCATTTCATAGATCTGGCCTGAACAGTAAAGATAGTCTACGGAACTGCCCATAAGGTAATAATTAATCCCGTGTCCAAGTTCGTGAGTAAGAGTTTTCTGGTCACTGATTATACCATTATAGTTCATAAAAATCAGAGCAGGAGACTTCAAAGCGCAGAGCCCGTAACAGTAACCTCCGGGCTGTTTCCCATGCTCAGGGTCAGGATATACATCTATGAAATTCCCGGTTACCATTTTTAAAAAGATCTCATTAAAACGGGGGTCCATCCCTGAATATGATTCCCGGACCTCCTGCAGAGCATCCGTGTAAATATAATTTTTACCTGGCTCGTCTGTCAACTGCAGTGCAAGGTCGTACGGCCTGAGCTTTTTAAGCCCCAGTTTTTTCCTCCTGAACTCATTGTAATCTTCAAATACATTTTTTAACTCCTTGAAGACCTTATTCATATCACTAACCTGCTTCTTTGTCAGGTAAAGGTAATAAAGGCTGGACTCGTAAGAGTCTTCATAGTTCAGTTCTTTTGCAGCGAGGTCGTCAAGCCGCGCTTTTTCAAAATAGAGAGATGCCATTGAGTCCGATTCGTTTATCAGGTGGTAAAATCGTTTGTCATAACATCTTTTCCTGTTTTCCCGGCTCTGGTCCACTGAAAGCAGGGTGTTATAGGACTGAGAATTGACCTGAAATTCTTCCCCGTTCTCAAGGGTTATGTTCCCTGCCATTGTGACTTCATTGGTGATCCTGGAAAGGGCTTCAGTCTCCAGTTTCATGCGCTGGTTCTCAATCTCTGCAAGATACACGGCCTGTGCTTCATTCACCGGCCTGTGCTCTATAAACCTCATATAGTTTGCTTCAAGGTAAGCTTGATAAATTCCAAGCCCGGACTCTTCGGAAAAGAGCCTGTCCCATTCCTCTTTATTAAGTGAAGTTAACTTCACGGTTGCAAATGCACTCGCCTTTCTATGTTCCGTAACCAGGTCCTGAACTTCCTTAAGGAGGGAGTTAAAGAACCGGTCATTCACATTTTTACTGAGCTGAGTATATGCGTAAATATAGAGGACATCAATAGACCTTGAAAACTCTTTTTCGGCTTCTAGGTAACCCAGTAAAATAGACCCGGATAGTCTTTCGAATTCCGGACGAAAATCTCCGTTTATCTCCTCTGATCTCTTACTTAATGATGCCAGCTTTTCCAGAGCATCTCCCCTGCTGCTAAAGAGATAAGAATCATTCCATTCAGTAGTTACCTCATCAGAATTAAGCTTTTTATTTTGTCCCATAAATTCTACCCCTGGTAATTTATTAATCATAACCGAACTTTATTAATCGATAACTTAACTTTATTAATCGATAACCTAGCTGGTAACTGAGAAGTTAATACATGACTGAGGATATATACGGACTGATTCATATTAACCTGATGTCCAAAAAACATTCAAAAATGGGTTAAAAATGGGGTCAAAACTGGGTCAAAAATGGATCAAAAACCTCAAATTCATGATGCAAATCTGCTGAACAAATTTAATGAAATAGTTTAAAAGAGAACGGCTCATTGGAGTTAGATTATTTATACCTGCTCTGTCATTAAGTGTTTAAAAAGATGAGCTTTTAGAGAGATGAATTCTTAAAAAAGGAAGTTTTATGGACTGTAGAAGAACACATGGAGTCCCTGCCCTGTTTTCGTTTTTCGTGCCTGGTCTGGGCCAGCTTGTAAAGGGACATCTTTTCAAGGCGCTTGGCATCTGGATAGCTCTCATGATCACCGGACCGGTGCATCTCATCGGGATTGGAATCTCATTATGGCTGATCATATGGGTCTGGCAGATCTATGATGCTTACAATGCCTGAGTGAATTGCCTTTCTTCCTAAACCCTTTTCTTCACTCTTAAGAATTCCTTTGATTTGGATTTTCTACCCTGGTACAGATAATCGAGCCTGATGCAGACCAGCCTGATACGGATAAACAGAATGCTAATAAATTTACTTTGATTTTCCTGAACACACGGATATTCCAAGCATTGACACAATTATCCACAGGATACCTCTAAATGGTGCCTTTTCCTGACCTGGGAGTGAATTTGAATCAACCGGCTTTTGACCAGATGGTGTCTCATTTTTTTTCTCGTTTCCTGTTTTGTTTTCTTCCTGCCATTTTCCCTGAGCTTTCAGTTCTTCTACTACTTCATCTCTATCTGATATCGGGTGTTTTCCGGGAAATCCTACAGACACGATAAAAAGCCGCTTATCGAGTTCTTTATCCCTTAGCATAAGAAGCACGGACTCGTTCAATGTGAACTCTGCCTGGTCTTCAGTCCATACATATTTTCCGCTCTCGGTCCTTACCTTTATACTTTCAGCTGGCAGGGGGTTATAAAGCCATTCTTCAACAGTGATTGTAAAAATGGTATGGTCGTAGTTTATATCAATCCCGCTTACTGTCCCTATCACTATTCTGTCCGAAGCATTAATCTGGTAAGGTATTTCGGCGGATTCCGGAACAAGCATGGCTGCTGAAGGGTCAGGGACAGAGGCCAGCAGGGCGGTAAGCGTGAATATCATAGAAAATAAACAGGCTGGTTTCATATGTCTTTTAACTCCTTTTCAAGATCGCATTATAAATCTGAATACCGTTTATCACCTTATTTTCTGTTTTTGATCTTATTTATTGGTTTTTTTAACTGCAGGTTAATTTGAACATATAATGGAATCATTTAGTTGTTTTTAGAAAAATGTAGATATGACAGAAAAGTAAGGACAGGTTAAGCGATAAAGACAGATTGAGAGATAAAGACAGATTGAGAGATAAAGACAAATTGAGAAATAACGATGGATTAAGGAGTAAACGTGGTTGGGAAATGGGAGCAGATTGAGAAGAATGTGAAATTGGAAACTAAAAGCACACAGAATAGATGGTTAAAGGAGTAGATAGTTTATGGGGCGGATAGTTTATGGGGTGGATAGTTTATGGGGTGGATAGTTTATGGAGTAGATAGTTTAAGGAATCGATAATTAAAGGAATGAATAGTTTGGAAGATAAGTGGTCAGAAACGATTTAAGATTGAAAAAGAGATCGAAGAATATTAAACGGTTCTGAGCATAGTGGAATTGAGCAATTTAACATCTGACAGAAATGGTGGAAAGGCTAATAATAGCTGTCAGGCAGATAAGTATCCGAAGTACCGCGATTTTGAGGCGTACGGTACCCGATGAGGCATCAGTTCAGGCGGATACTATTGACCAAACCTGTTCTTGCCTTTCCACCGCATCTAATAATAAGGCTTTAGCCTTATTCTACCACTTTCTAATCATCTATTGCCCAATTTTCTTTCAGTTCTTTGCCCATCTATGAAACGACCCACTCATTTAACGCCAGGGTGGAGTGATGATCGTAATGGTAGCAAAGAACTTATTCATGTATTTCTTTTATACAGAAATACATTTTATGATTGGCTCTTTTTGTTATATATAACTTTCCAGACAACTATTTAAGGAATTCAACATTTTTTAATCTGGAAAAAGAGACAAAGCAGATACGAATGGTCTTTTGTAAACCTTTTTTGTCTTGATAAGTATTATGAACTATCTCTTTAAAAGAAGTTTGACAATTAGGAGATACCCTCCTGCCAAAAAGTTTCCATAACTTGAAAAGTTTTCATGGTTTTGAACATTTTATTGGCTCTAAAGGTTTCTATTGACTGAAAAATAGAGAGAGGAAGGCAATAAATTCTCCGGGCAATGCAAAGCGTTTTTATGCTGTACATGTTGAGGCGTTTAGTGACACGTACAGCCCTGAGGCATCTTTAAAAAACATCTTTGCTTGCTATATCCTCTGATTTTGCCTTCCTGCCGGACTGACCAGACCTGCATGATTTTTGAAGCATTCTATATTTGCAAAAAACTTCTACCACATCTGATTCTTTTACACTCTATTTTTCTACCACATTTTACTATCAAATTTCTTATTGTCTGACTGTCCGTTTTTTTCTGCCCGCCACCTGAACAACTTTCCAATAGCCAGGGTTGGATATGGATACAATACCAGGGTGATGAGCATTTTATCGTACCCTTTATTTACTCAGGTACTACAGTATCATTCCTACTTATAATATATAAAAATTTTCTGTATAAAAAAGTAGATTAACTGTTTCCGCATCAGGAGCGCTTATAACCCTAATTGGGTCCCAGGCACGTGAGAATAAGTAAGAGTCCAGAAAAAACGAATCAAATCACAAATTAAACTTAAGCGAATTTAATCTGCCAGTTGCACACTTTTTACTTAACATTGTGCAGCATATTGTACGCGGCCAGCTTTCTAATATTTTAATTATATTTCACTTCAATTATATTCCATTTCAATTATATTTCACTTTAATTATATTTTACTTTGATTATATTTCTCTTTAATTATATTCCACTTTAATCATATTTTACTTCAATCACATTTTTAAACTCTATTTTTATCTTAATTATGTCCCATTTCTTAGTCCTTTACTTTAATTACTTCCCTTATTCAGAATAAGAGATATCGACAGGTTGGGAACTTACTTGAACTTTGAGGTTATAGGAGCTTATTAATGATTAAGGTGTGATCAATTGGCTTACAGGGTTCCATCCAGAGTTTCAGGGAAACCTTCACGAAAAAGCGTTTTATGTTTTTTAGGTCTTCATAAATGGAAGAGAAGTGGGGGTTTGAATGTCTACGCTTCTAATGTAAGGGAAAAATATTTTATATGTACGAGATGCGGGAAAAAGAAAACAGTATATGAACCTAAAAAAGATTAAAAATTCCGGGATTTCATGAAAGTTTCTGATTCCCCGGGACCTTTAATCTCTGAAATCTCATTTAAAATCTCGTTTATTAGAGCTTAATTATTTCTTCCTGAGCAGGAAGGCAACTATTGCCAGTACTGCAAGGGAAATATAAACTCCGGAGCCGGGTATTCCTTCCGCATCAGGTGTCCCCGGAATTTCAATTTCTTCTTCTATACTATGATTTACAACAAGTGGAGTTAGCTCAGCTGCCCAGGCTTTATCCCTGTTTTCATGGCATTGAAGACACGCATATTCTATAGTAATATGAGAGTTTGCATACTCATTTCCATCTTGCGGGTCTATGTAAGTAAATTCGGCATCTGCATCGGTATTGATCCTGAAAAGATGTGTTCTTAAATCCGCTTCGTACTGCGAGGTATTGACAGCTGTTCTAACAGCTTTTGGCATGTGGCAGTCAATGCATTTTACCCCCGCGGTACCCATTGAGGACTGGTTATAAATCTCAGCAGCCTTTACATGGCAATCGGAGCAATCTCTTTTTATTCCTTTTCCCTCAATAGAATTGGTTGCACCTGCATGGGCCGGACTATGCGGGTCGTGGCAGACCACACAGTCAAGTTTGCTCATTTTCCCGGATGCCAGAAATTCCTGGTACTGTTCCTGATGTCTGATAAACCCTTCACTCGCAGGGATCTGGTCTGACCTGTTCCCGCGCTGATGGCATTGACCGCACAATGAAGCATTCTTATCCACATTAATAGCCGCGTCCCCGACTCCTTTCTCTGCTACGTGCACACTGCCTGCACCATGACATGCTTCGCATTGTATCCCCGGAAATTTCCATGAGCCATTTATTCCTGGATGACCTTCGGTTGCAGAGTCATAAGATGCACCTGTAGCATGGCATCTCTGGCAGTCATATTCAACCACTTCTCCCGGATGATAGTCTACCCATTCTCCAGTTTCAATATTGTACTGGTTTGACCCGTTCACACTGAAATTTTCTCCGGTCCTGGTTATGATATATCCCTGCTCATTCATGTATCTGGCTTTCCATCCCCACCCGCCAATCACATAGGATATATTTTCTTTTGCATACCCTTCCGGCACAGGCAGGTCCGGTCTCATTTCCAGAGCTTCATCCGGCGTCGTGAGCATGTACCTGTGCCCTGAGGTTGACCAGTTATTATGTATCCCTACATGACAAACTCCGCATTCTGCAGCCCCAACATAGCTGGCTCCCTCTGCCGGTGCTGTTACCGGTGTTCGTTGCTCTCCAATAACATAAGTTTTGGCAGCTGCGGTAACGCATAAAAACAGTAATATAATTGCAATTATCCCCGCCGATTTCTTGTAAACCCCTATTATTATCCCTCCACGTCCAGATTTTATGTCCCAGAAAATTAAGACATCTTAGAAGATAAGGCTTGAAACCGTAAACACAAGTAAAAGTATGGTAATTATTAATACATATATAATTGAGACTATTTTCCTTTTTCCCGGGTCAGGCATTAACTTCTGGTACATTTTCACTATTTGAGTCCAGTGAAGATATATATGAGTTAAAACCAGAACAACCAGAATTAAACCCAGATAATAGTGAATATCGCCATAAAGATGCATTTTAAGCCTCAGGGATATCCCTATACCGAGCAATCCTGACAATACAAGGAACATCAAGGCTTCATTTATGAAGTTAAGTTTTTGCTTATTCACAAATATGACTCCCAAGTATACTCAATCTTTCAGTACAGTACAACCTGACACTCCTTATTCTGGATTCAAGGACCGAATTCAGATATCTAAGCTTATATGAAAGAATCCTGACCTGTGCAGGTCCCTTAACCCCCGAAATCTGTATTAAAATCTGTAATTCCTATTTTTCCGGAATAAATTGATTATTCTCACAAAACCCAGGGCAAATTTATCTTTATCACATATAAAAAATCGCCTTTATTACATATAAAAAGTTGCGGCTATATATTTTTATGTACGTTTCCTTTTATCTTTTTATTCGCGGCTTATTTATGCCTTTTTTGACAGGAATTTATTATACAGCTCTTAGTCCCCCCTTTAAGAGCATCAGGTTTTTTAAGATGTTCTTGTCAATGCCAGAATATCTATATAGTTTTACCTCCAAAAATATTCTGATCATATGCAAAGACTCGAAATCCTTACGCTTGTGCTTGACCACCAGAATTTCTTCCAGAACTCTCCGGATATAATCCAGCGCAACATTCCTGTTTCCCAGTGGCTGGATGGGCATGAGATCAATTTTATCTATGGTCCGCCTCATACAGGCAAAACATCCTTGCTGAAACAGGCAGCAGATATTGTGCAGGGTATGAAGGTATATGTCGATTTTGAAGACAGCAGATTTAATGAGCTGAAACCTGAAGATTTTAGTAAAATCAAGGAGATAGCCATTGAAGGTTACAGGACAGGACATGAAGATAAAGAGCTTGAAAATGAAGAAAAGCATGATGAAAAGAATACCGGGTCTGTATACTATTTTCTTGATAATATCCAGAATGTTTCCGGATGGGAAGACTGGATTGATAGCCTTCAAAGAGAAGGAGCACATATCTTCATAACTTCTTCTACACTCCCAATGAATCAGGAAACCTCTTCACGTTTTGCAAACAGGATAAAAATACACAGGCTTTTGCCCTTTTCATTTAAAGAATACCTTACCCTGAAGGGGCTCAGGGTTCCAAGGCCTAACTTTCTTACACCTTCCCGATGCGATGATATGCTGTGTCTTTTCCTGCGCTATTTTGAAAACGGTGGCTTCCCGGAGATTATAAAAACCGAAGATTACAGGCTGTCCAGAAAGTATTTCGAGGAAATTTTGCAAGAAATCATTGCCAGGTATAATATCCGGGACCCGCAGGGGATAAAAAAACTTGCAGTTTTCCTGATCTCGAACATGGCATCTGAATATTCTGTCGATACTCTAAGAAAAATGAGCGGAATTGATAGTGAAGATACTATCCGTGATTATCTGGACTATCTGGAAGGGGCTTCTCTTATTTCTCGGACTAGAATGTTTAATTACACTTCTGAGAAACCAGAAAATGAAAAGGAAAATGAGAAAGAAAACAGGACAGAAGAAGGAATAGAAAAAGGAATAGAAAATAAAAAAGCAAACAAAGAAGATATACCGTGTAAAGTATACGCAGCAGATACGAGTTTCTTCAAATCGGTATTTCCCAATTACCCGGACAGCCTTGGTCTTAGATTCGAAAACCTTGTATTTCTTGAGCTGCTCAGGCAGGGTAAGGAGGTCTCATATTTCCGCGACGGGAGAGAGTGTAATTTCCTTATAACTGAGGACGATAACTGCTCTGTTACAGCCGCAGTTCAGGTCTCAATCTGCTTCGGAAGCCCTGCAATAAAGGAGAGGGAAATTATCGGACTTGTAGCGGCTATGGAAAAATATGGGCTTAATGACGGGCTTATTCTTACCATGGATGACGAAGGAGTTATGGAAATCGCAAATGAGGACGGAGAGGAGAAAAAAATAACCATTAAGCAGGTTTGGAAATGGATGCTGGAATAATGATTCCAGTAATGTCAGGCTTAATTTTCAATATATTTAATGCTCGATTTACTCGGTAATCTGTTAGTTTGATGTTATTATTTTGATGCTGTTACTTTGTATCTGACCTGATCTTAGTCCGAAACTGCTCCCCTGAGTTATTAATTCAAGGGAACAATCCGGACTTCTTTAATCAATCTTCAGGTTTTATTCTAAACTTTCCTTTCGATTTTAATGCTAAATTTTCATTTTAGCTAAATTTTCAATTTGTGCCGGATCTTTAATTTCATACCTTGATTTTTATGCAGAAATTTCGGCTAAAACCGGTTCTCTTTCTGCAGCTTTCTTTTCTTTTGCTTCGGTTGCTTTTCTCGCTTCTCTTTGGGAATAGAACCACAGGGGAACATAAAGACAGAGCACGAAAAAGCCGACTCCGGTTGTAGCCCAGCCAAGTTCGAGGCTGTTGAGGTAAATGATGCCCACAAGGAAGAAAGGGATATTCAAAACTGCAGTCACCATTGCTACGTTTTTCCAGCCATTAGGGGCTTTAAAGGGCCTGTCCAGCTTTGAGAGCTCAGGATCATTTCTTACTTTTACATAAGTATAGAGGCTTATCCCGTTTGCACAGATGTATCCGATTGCAGAAGCTGCAAGGATTGCTGTCGGAGTCCCGAGCAGGATCAGGCACATGTTAAAGAGGGCATCTGCAATCATTGCGTTCATGGGATGCCCGTGAGAGTTTAATTTGCTCAGGACTGCAGGCAGGTTGCCTTCAACAGACATCGAATATATCGACCTCGCCGAAGAGAGGAAAGCTGTCTGGATAATAAGGAGCATTGCCCCTACAAGCATAATAATTGCAATAGAAGCCCCAAGCGCGCCCAGTGTAAGATTGGCAATGGGAAGCATGGGAGATATGGGTTCTGAAAGTACTCCTTCGACTCCCAGAGTGCCTATAACCGAAGTCTGGACAAGTACATACAGCACAAGGCAGATCCCTCCGCAGACCAGCAGAGCTTTTGGAGTATCGGTATTCGGATTTTTATATTCAGGCCCGTAAATAGCTGCGGTTTCCCAGGCGCAGGCACTCCATTCTGCCATTGCAAAAATCCCGAAAAGGATAAGGACATGCTCAAGGTCCCAGGTCCAGTCTGTGGGGAACCAGGAGCCGGTGATATTTGCAAGATGGAAGTCTCCCGTAAGGAAAGGTGCAGCCGTGATAACTATCAGAGGAATCAGTGACACTACAGCCAGAATATATCCGGCTCTTGCTCCGTTTTTGAGTCCTTTTGAGTTTATTATTGCAAGAGACCCGAAAATTACTGCTCCTACTATTAAAGAGAGCAGGGTATCAGGAAGGGAAGAGAAAGCCGGGATAAGCCCTTTAAGATAGCTTCCGATAAGGATCGCATAGATCGCAAGCACAGGGCTCCAGCCAAACCAGTAACTCCAGGCACTGAAACCGCCTACGAATTTTCCGAATTTAAATTTCCCTTTGTTATTTTTATTAGAGCTTGAGCCAAATACGGTTTGAGTATAGCCCGGTAATCCCGATGCCTTTGGGAAAACAGTTGAAAGCTCTCCGAAAGCCAGGTTCTGGAAAAAGCCCAGGAAAATAGTCAGGCCCCAGACAGCAATTGAAAAAGCCCATACATAACCTGTAAAATAGCCTATTGAAGGCAGGATTAACAAAGGAACGCCCAGGGCTATTGCAAGCCCCTGTTTCCAGTCAATGGATCTTTCGAGTTCCTTTAAGTCGCAGCTTGCCCGGCTGCATTCTTCAGCGTAATGCCAGTCAATCTGAGAGTCAGAAGCAGATTTACTGTTACTGTTGCTCATGAAACCACCTTTTTTCCGATCACTTTCAAGCAATCTGTTTTCTGAAAACTTCACAGGAATTGATCTGTATATCAAGCAGTTTTTCGATGTTCATTTTTGCAGCAATGCCCTTTGCAGCGCCAGGAACCGAGGTAATCACACCGATGTCAAGTTCCTCACGGAGTTCGCGCATAACGTGCTCATCTGAGAGGTCTCTGGTTTCTACGCTGA
>OBLN01000393.1_pt1 | contig 16039 bp, 16 predicted proteins | sample 1519301 | NCBI WGS metagenome assembly OBLN01 (sample SAMEA2452533, study PRJEB22499) | sediment metagenome | reverse complement strand
TGCGAAACTCCCCATCAAGATCCGCATAGAGACATTCAAACTCCAGACTGACTATATTCGCCAGAACAGGGATAAGCTCGACAAGGAGTTTGCCGCTGAATACTACTATGCAATGCACCTGCTGGCTCTGAGGTCGATGAAGCGTATTGAATCAGGCAGTGCCTTAAAACAGGAGCTGACGCAGTTTGAGGCTGCGAAGATACACAAGATACGTGTTGAGCGAATCAAAGCGGGCAGAGGCAAGAAAGAAAGCAAAAAAGCCATGCTCATCAAAGATAAATACCTAGAAGAAATCAAAAAACTCTACCTTGAAGATGGCCTCTCCTGGCGGGAGATCTCCGAATATCTCGCCAAACACCACAAAGTCAAAATCTCCCACGGATATATTCAGCAGAAGTTCACTGAAGCCATGATGTACGAGGGATAGAAAAATATAGCCGATTGTTGTTTAATTGCTAAATCAGACAAGAACACAAAGTCACAAACATAAAACTCATTTTATTTTTCTTTTCTGCCAGATTTTTTTTCAAAATAATGTACACTTTGTTATGAATATCTTGAGGTTAGTTAATGGAAATAATGAGTATATCTTCGCGGCTTGCAGCCGAGCATGGCTGTGTTCTTCCGTTATACAAGTTTTCAACTATCAGAGGCTGTTTGGGACATGGGCTCAGAAAGGTTATTTGTATAAAAAGCAAGTCTGAATGTTCAGGCTGTTCTGTCATTAAACATTGTCCGTATGTTCTCATGTTTGACAATACAATTACCCAAAGTGAATTTTTACCATTCGTGTCCTATTCTGCAAACACATCAAAGAGCTTCATTGAAGGTGATGAACTGGATGTCAGGCTCACCTTATTAGGTAGTGCGGCTAAATATGCGTCTTATGCCGTTTTAGCTTTACAGGAGGTATGTGCAGGAGGAATAGGAGCTGAAAGAGCAAAATTCAAAGTTACTGATGAACCTGTACTGGAGTTGAAGGAGCTGACTTTCAGAGAACATGCCGCAGGTGTTTATAGGATTCATATACTTTCGCCTTTGAGGGCTAAACAAGGGAGCCGACTAGCAAAATCTGTTTCTCTTGAAAAAATCATCTCTCTCGCAAAACATCGTATAGAGATGCTTTATTCATTTAGCAAAGAGTCAATTCCCGAAGATTTTCCTGATAATTTTTCATTTCAGGAAATTTCCTGTGAAACAAGATGGATAGATATTGAGAGATACTCAAACAGGCAGAGTACAAAAATGAGCTTGGGCGGATTTGTGGGTTTTATGGATTACGAAGATAAAAACGGTGCTACCGCCGCCTTAATAGATTTTGCAGCTAATCTCCATATCGGTAAGCAAACAACATTTGGCTATGGGAAAATATATCAGGAGAAAATAAGATGAATAATGAACTTAAAAAAGCATATACTGTTGCTGCGGCAGGTCTTTTTCATGATATAGGCAAATTGTTACAAAGAGTGGGTATGCAGCTTAAAACTCTTGGCTATGACTTGCATTATCTTAAAAATAATCAATATGCTCATGCCGCCTACACAGCAATGTTTTTCAGCGGAACAGCAGGCGGCAGAGATTATGATCAGGTGTTTCAGCGTTTTAAAGAATTGGATGAGAATGACAAATCCGCGGCATCTCTTACAAATCTTGCTGCTATGCATCACAAACCCGAAAATCAGTTCCAGTGGATAATTGCAGAGGCCGATAGGTTGGCATCCGGCTTTGAAAGGGCAAAAGGTGAGGACGGTGAGTATGAAAGATATGTTGATGCTCTAAAAAAACACGAGCAGGAACTTGGGGAAAAAGCGACATTTAAGAGTACACTTCTAAGAAATATCTTTTCTGAAATATTCACAAAAGAGGGTAAAGCATCTGACAGTTTTTATTCTCTGGAACCAATAAATCCTAACATTACGCCGATTGAAAAAACAGTCATACCCGCTAACAATGCTGGTGAAGGTTATTTTAATTTAGTTGAAGGATTGTTAAATGATTTGACAGAGATCGCATCCAATATTTCTGAATATTCACTTGATAATTTGTATATGGCTCTGTGCAGTGTTCTTGAAAAATATTGCTGGTGTATTCCAGCGGCAACGGTTTCTTTTAATCGTGCAGAAAAAAAGTTCGAACAAATACCAAGTACAGTTTCGCTGTATGATCATATGAGAAGTACAAGTGCTATCGCAACAGCGCTGTATACGTATCATTCATCTAAAAACACTTTAAATGAAACTAATATCAAAAATAAGGAAATTAATAAATTCTGCTTTATTCAGGGCGATTTCAGCGGGATACAGGATTTTATCTTTGATGCTGGCGGAGAATCCAATAAATTTGCTGCTAAAATTCTTCGTGCGAAGTCATTTTTCGTATCAATGGCAACGGAAGCCGCAGCATATGCGTTGTGTGATGAGATGAATATTCCGTATTCATCCATAGTTTTTAATGCCGGCGGTAAGTTCACAATAATAGCGGGAAATACAAAGGAAGTACGGGAAGCTGTCAAGAAAATTCGTCAGGAAGTAAACAATGGCTTTCACAAACGCACCTTCGGTCAGACACGCTTTAACATAGTAGAAGTGCCATTTTCTCCGAATGAACTCACCGGTGACAAATTTGGCAATCTTATGGAAAGGCTTACCATCGAACTTGAAAAGCAAAAGCTGAGGCCGGTAATTGATAACTATGTATTCGAGAGTTATCTGGAAGAAAGAAATGAAAATAATACCTGCTCAATCTGCGGCAAACATTGGGGTGATAAAGAAGTTCATGAAACAAAGATGTGCGGTTATTGCGAACAATTTCAGAAAATCGGAGAGCGTCTTGTTAAGGCAGAATATGTTCAGCTGAATAAGTCAGACGGGTATCCTTTATTCGGAAGCTGGAATTTTGATTTTAAGAAAGATGATCTCTCACAGCTTACTTTTGATATTGTTTCTGACGACAAGTTCAGAGGCTTAGCGAAAAAGAGAATAAGCAACTATGTGCCGAGGAACGGGGACAAGTTAAAAGAATTTGAACAACTTGCAGAAGCTGCAATTAGAAATGACAGCAGAGGCACTAAAAATTTAGCAATATTGAAAGCAGATGTAGATAATCTTGGCCAAATTTTCATCAAAGGGCTGCAAAACAACAGTATCTCAAAAACCGCCACCCTTTCACGTATGCTTGACTATTTTTTCACTGGCTGGCTCCAAAACGAACTTAAAGGAAAGGATATTTATACTGTTTTTTCAGGCGGAGATGATCTTTTTCTTATAGGTGCATGGAATCAGATAGTTGAATTATCAGGGAAAATTGCAGAGCATTTAAAAGCCTATTCTGGAGGCAACCCGGATGTGCATCTAAGTGCCGGCGTAATATTGCGGAAGCCTTCCATACCTGTTCGGGAAATGGCAGAAGATGCAGAAGAAGCACTGAAGGAGGCGAAAAGTGGCGGCAGAAACAGGATAACCGCTCTCATGCAAACAGTTACATGGGAAGATTATATGAAACTTGATAATTTTAAAAAGCATCTTGAAGAAGTTGATGCAAAGTCAGAACTTTCGACAAGTTATTTATATGGATTACTAAAATTCTCAGAAGACGCAGAGGAGGCGGAGAAGGCTCAAGATGAAATTACTAAAAAATGGTTAAATGCCGCAAAATGGAGGGCTCTGTTAAAATACAAAAATTATAGGAATGTGTTTGCCAAGATAAAAGATCGCGAAAAAATCGAAGAAAAAGTTAAGGAATACGATTTTATTGTAAACGCAATCAGCGAACACAAACTGGCATTAAAAATACCGTTATCATTTGTTGTATACGAAAGAAGGAGAAAGTGATGAACCATTACCGTAAAAACCTTGAACAAAAAACGAATAACCCTGTTGTTACCATTAAAGAATTTAAAACAAATCCAAAAAATATTTTTACGGAACGAGCAAATGAAACTGTTGGGTTGTTCTCGGGGGTAAGCTTCACTCAAGCCAGACGTTTCTATAATCAGATTTTAGAGTTTAAAGAATTGATTGATTCAAAAGATGACAGAAATGCGGAATACAAGAGGCAGTTGCCGTATATTTATATGTTAAAAGCAAAAGCAAACTATGCGAAAGAAAGAAAGAAGATAGACCAAAATTTTTTTGATTTTATTGAAAACAATATCGATGAGTTGGATGATGATGTCCATAAGTTTGATCTTTTCTGTACCCTTTTTGAAGCTGTAATTGCATACAGCAAAGGCAAATTAAAAAGCAATTAAAGGAGTTTCTCATGAGATTAAAAGAAATACGTAAAATAGAGCGAAAACTGACTGTTGTTACTGGCTTGCATATAGGTGCAGGAAATGATGAAATCAAAATAGGCGGTGTTGATAGTATTGTGCTTCGTGATCCGCTTACAAATGTTCCTTATATTCCCGGTTCATCACTGAAAGGGAAAATACGTTCACTTGCGGAATGGTCAACAGGCTGTATTGAACTAGAAAAGGGTGGTGCATTTTATCTGAAAGGCAAATCATCTGAATTAGATGACAATGACGGGAAAAGCATTGTTAAAATCTTCGGTAACGGCAAACCTGATACGCTGGAAGATGATTCTAGTGAAATTTTGCAAACAAGGCTTTCAGTTTCAGATGCTTTTATGACAGTCGAAAGCAAAGACAAGTTAATAAATAAACTTGGTACATATACTGAAACCAAGTACGAAGTCTCAATCGACAGAAAAACAGGGAAAGTAGGCGGTGGCGGTCCTAGACAAATTGAGCGTGTACCGGCAGGAACGGAATTTAAATTTGAGTCTTTTTACAAGGTTTTTGAAAAAGATAATGATGTAGTTTTCAATAAAAAGGAGGAAGAGACTTTCGAAAAGTGCCTTCAGTTCATTGAGCTTTTAAACTTTGATTCTTTAGGCGGCGGCGGTTCACGAGGTAATGGAAGAGTGAAAGTTGAGTCATGTGGAAATAGCTATATCACCGCATGGTCAAAACAGGATTAGCGGGCTGCTTATGCAAACACTTTGTATCACATTGGAGATAAAGAGTTCATTTATCAGTCCGTTCCAGTCGGATACTCTTTTTGGGCATTTCTGCTGGACATATCTTGAGCTTTACGGTGAGCAGGCACTGGATAAGCTGCTGGGAGATAAACAAGAGCCTCCGATTGTTTTTTCAGATGGTTTTCCATCAGGGTTTTTGCCAATGCCATTTCTTGCTCCGGTGATTTTTAGTAATGAAGAAAAGGATAAGTTAGGGAAAGATTTTAAAAATAAACAATTTATTGAGAAGGACATGTTGCTGCAGCATCTCAATGGCTTAACAAAGAGAAAAATAGCCGAGCTTTACATGAATAAGCAGTTTAAAGAACCGCCAAAAAATAAAAAGCTTCCTGTCTTTAAAAATTCACTTGATTCCAGAACGCACACAACACAAGGCAATTCTGGACAACTTTTTGCCAGTAGGGAAAATTTCAGTAACCACCCAGTTGATATTTACGCTGTTTATAATCCTGACTTACTGGAACAAAAGCAGATAAAAGCTGTTTTTGATGTGATGGGTATATGCGGTTACGGTAAAGATGCGAGTACAGGTAGAGGAAGATTTGAAGCAAAGATTAATAAAGAAGACATAAATAAGTTAAAAGATGTCACCCCGAATGCTTTTATTTCTCTCTCCTCTTGCGTACCGTCAGATGAGAGCCTTTTGCTGTATGGAAAGACATTTACCAAGTTTGGAAAACACGGCGGTTCTTTAGCTGGGGCAGGAAAGCACTTTAAAAACCCTGTAATTCTTTTTAAAGCGGGAAGTACCTTTAAAATTGGGGAATTAAGGCATACCTACGGCAAGATGCTTTCTAATCTAACAACAAAAGAAGTCGGAAACAAACATGTACATAATGCCTGCACTGTTCCTTTGTTTTGCCGTATTCCCGATGGAGACCTATAATGAAATTACAATATGAGAATCATTATTGTGTTTTAGAAATCGTTTCACCTATGCATATCGAAAGCGGTGACGATTATGCTCCCACAGACTATGCTTATTTAGCTGATAAAAATAAGATTGCTCTCTATGATAAAGCAATTTTTTTACAATACATGCTGAATAAAGAAGGTTTGCACTCAGAGTTTCTTGGGCATTGCAAAAAGAACAACCTCTCGGATATTACTTCATTTCTCGATAAGCACGTGCCTTTGAGCAATGCCATATATCGTGAGATAGCAATAAGCGGAGGAGCTTTAAGTGCAAAATTTGCAAATAAAAAGCGTCCCCGTCAGGGTAGTGATGATTTGCCTCAGGTTATAAAAGCAGGTAGTGAGATTGAACCAATAATAGTTGGAAGCTCAATTAAAGGTGCATTCAGGACATTACTAATTAATACAATGGGAAGAGCATATATTAATGAAAAAAATAAAGAGGTTTTCCCAGAATATAAAGATGATGATTTTGATATTTTTCGTGAGATAAAGTTCAGCGATTTTTATTCAATGGGAGACTATTCGCTTCTTATCGACCAACCGGTACGTTTATCGGATAAAAGAGGGATGACAACACCTGCGGAGTGGCATCTTACGACTAAAAGATATCTAAATATGGCTGAATTATTGGTTGAAGGTACATTTATTGGAACAATAAGTGTAAATACTAAGGCGGAAGCGGGCTTGTTTAAGAAAACAATAGGAAATTTTAATTCTTTATGGGAGAAGTTCTTTATTGAATCCGCTAAATATTTTCGTGACGAGGAAAGCAGGTTCAAAAAACAAATTAAAAGTTCAAATACGTATTATGCAGATTTTGAAAAAATACCCAATAAATTAAGCGAAAACAGTATTATTCAAAGATACCTTTCAAATGAATTATCATGCGGAGAAAATGAGATATTGTTCAAATTGGGCAAGCACACCGGAAAGCGTGCCAAAATGAGCTTTGGCAAAAAAGAGTTTCAGTCATCAATTTGGCTTTCCTCTTACGGTTTACCTTTAGGCTGGGTAAAAATAAGAGAAATTAGCGAAGCAGAGTACAAAGAAATGCAGGATAGAAGGAATGAATACTTAGTTGAGAACCATGAAAAATGGGAAAAACGATATTCTGCACATTGTGCTCTTTTATTGAAGGAAGAACAGGAGCAAAAAGAGAAAATCATTCTACAGCAGGAAGAAGAACGTAAGAAGCTGGAAGAGTTTGCACGACTGGAGGCTATGACTGAGGTTGAGCGTGCTCTTGAAAGTATTCGGGTGCTTGCCACAAAACTTCCTCAGATGGAAGGCAACCTCAATACTGAGACAGATCTGCTTTTTGCCAAAATCGATTCTTTTTCTGAACAGGATAAGCTTAAGGCTGCCATTTGCTTGAAAGAAACATGGACTATTGTTAAACGCTGGGGGAAAGATGTGAGTAAAAAACAGAAGGAAAAAGTTCTGAAAGTTAAGCAAATTATAGGTGAAAAATGACCGGTTTTTGGAACTCTCTTCCGTGGGAACTGCTTGATCGTATCGGCATTGTGCTGGGCATAGTTGCTTTTTTTCCTATTGTATGGGCGGTGTGGCTGTATTGGCGCAGGAATGTGCGCTTGAAGAAAAGTATTAATAATGCCATTGCCAGAGCGAACACGCATCAGCCGATATACATTGAGCTGACAGGGAAAAATGCCGTTATCGAGGCAGCGGAGAACTATCTTCGAAAACGAGAGCGAGAGCTTTCGGGAGAGATTTTGCCGTTCATAAAGCTGGATAAAAAAGGTATTAACTTCAGTGATTTCAATGAAGTTGAAAAACTCAAAAACGAGCTGGTGGGTCTCAAGCTTGAGGCTATGGCAAAGGCTCCGGAGTGTATTCATCTGTTTTATTCAGGTCCTGTTGCTGTTGCGATTATATTGGGGGACATTTTTTCAAACTGCAAGAATATATATATCTACCACAAAAACGGAACAGCATACGAATTAGTTTCAAAGATATAAGGTGATATATGGCGAAGATACTTATAACCTCTTTAGGCACTGGGACTAAAAAGGAAGGAACCTATCGAAAAGCTAATTATGAGATAGAAAAAACAGTTTACAGTGATGAGACGTTCATAGCCAAAGCCCTGACCAAACATTACGGAATAGAGAAGATCTTCATGGTCGGCACATCCGGCTCAATGTGGGACGAGGTTTACAGTGTTTACGGCGGTGAAAATAGTGACAAAACACTGGAACTGTATGAGAAAAAAGAGACTGATTCAATCACTTACGATGATTTGGCTGAAGTCAGCTCTGCTATGGATTCTTATCTGAACTCTGAAGACTCAAAATGCTTTTTGGTGTCTTACGGATTGAATGATAATGAGCTTTGGTCAAATTTCGAGCAATATTTAAAAATGTCGGAATATATAAACGATGGCGATGAAATCTACCTTGATATAACCCATTCATTTCGTTCTCTGGCGATAATGTCTTTTCTGATGACTCAGTTTATTGAACAGGTTCGGCAGAAAGACATAAGGCTGGGCGGCATTTTTTATGGTATGTGGGAATACAGTGGGCAAAACAACAATATTACGCCTGTTGTTAATATGAGCATTCTGGCGGAGATTCAGGAGTGGACAAAGGCTGTGGGTTATCTGAAATATTTTGGTAACGCAACTATGCTATATGAACTGATATCTAATAACTGTGCATTCCATACGGACAAAGATACAAAGAATGTTTTTATGCACCTTTCCAACAACATTTCAATGGGGAATATTACGGGTATATATGAGGCAGTTCAAACAGTAAAAAGACGCATATCGATTCTCGAAACCAGCTCAAATCCCGTTGCTGCTTATTTATCCAAAGATATAAAAGAATTTGTTTCATCGCTTGATTATGAGAAAGAAACGGATTTTTCTTTAGCATTAGCAAAATGGTTTATGGCAAACCGTAATTATGGTATGAGCTATCTTGTACTTTATGATTTTGTAATTGCAAAAATATGTGAGCTTAATGGACTTAACCCTGATAATAAAGAAGAGCAAGAACAAGCAAAAAATATTATATACAAGCTAGCACATTCACCTGACAGACGTTTATCCGTTTTTTATGAAACAGTAGAGAATATAAGAAAAATCAGAAACAGCATAGCCCACAGCACAGGCAGAAGCGGAGCATCCGTGAGTGATATAAACAATTTGCCTGAATATTTGCGTAAAATTGAAGCCGCTTTTAAAGTACTGAAAGGAAATATAAGCTGAATGCGCTCAGTTTTTCTTCTCTTTTCGCATTGTTTGACTGTTCAGCAAATTCATGATCTGAAACAAAACTGGAATGTCGAGAATATAGTACCCCTTCCTAATGATCTGCAGGAGCATTGGAGCAATATTTCTCCCGAAGCGGAGAACATAAGTTATTTATTAACAGAGCTTAAATCATGGCTGTTGAAGAATGCTGATACAGATGACTTGGTTTTGATTAGCGGTGATTTCGGAGCCGTGTATGAGATAGTAAATTTTTGCAAGAAATCAGGATTTATGCCGATATACGCTACGACAGAGAGACAAATAAAAGAAACAACACAGAAAGATGGCAAAGTATTAAAGAAAAGTATTTTCATGCATGTTCGTTTTAGAGCATTTTAAGTTTGAGCATTTAATAAAATGGAAGTTTGGTCAATGTTATGAAAAATACTCAAGAACAAGAGCTTATTATTAGCTCATTACCGTATTTTGGCAAAATTACCAGAATAAATGCGTTTGCAGGCACGGGCAAAACATCAACCCTTGTGAAACTCGCTGAGAGTTACCCTGAATACCGTTTTTTATATCTTGCCTTTAATCGATCTATTGCACAAGAAGCCCAGAGACGTTTCCCTAGCAATACAACTTCAATGACTACTCACAAGCTAGCTTATTCACATGTTGTAAAAGTTGGTGATAAGGTGCGTGGTGAGTACAAGGTTATGGAAATAATGAAAATATTTTCCATAACCCTTCACAACGCAAGGGTAGTAAAACAAATTTTCAGCATATTTTGCAGTTCTATATTCATTACTATGAAAGAGTTAAAGAATTATTTGAAAGAGATTGAAGTTAAAGTTGACGATATCCATTTTTTTTATGCACATAAGCTTTATGGTATGATGGTAAAAAGATTAATCCCGATTACACATGATTTTTATTTAAAAGAATATCAAAGAAAGAGAGAAAAAAATATCAGTTTTGATTTTATTATGCTTGATGAAGGTCAGGATTCAAATGCTGTTACGATAGATATATTCAGGAGCCTCCCCGGGAAAAAAATTATCATTGGAGATACGCACCAGCAGATATATTCCTTTAGAGGCTCTGTAGATGCTATGCAGAGCTTAAAAGCCGAAAAAGAGTTTAATTTGACAGAAACGTTTCGCTGTCGACCAGCTATTGTTAAAATGGCTAATTATATTTTATCAACTTACAAGAATGAGAAAAAAAAGCTTGTTGCAGCCCATAAGGATATTTCTGATGTTGAGACTATTGCTTACATTACAAGAACAAATGCAAGCTTGATTGATTATATTAATGAGTTTGATGAATTTCGATTAACGAGGAAACCTTCTGAAATATTTAAATGTTCGTTATCGATTTATTATCGTCTTACTGGTGAATACAAACAAATTCACCCCGAATATAAGTATCTTATATCTATGAATGATGATGAACTGCAAGAATATATAAGATCATCAGCAGATATTGAGATAGAAAGCTCAAATGAGATAGTAGGAAAATTTAAGGATAAGTTGCCCATATTATATAAAAAAGCACTCAATCAAAAAAAAATGTCGACCTTAACTCTGTCAACAGCTCATTCATCAAAGGGTTTGGAATTTGACGCCGTGGTCTTGTCGAATGATTTTCCATCGCTTGAAAATATTAAAAGTAATGTCAGAATTTCTCAAATATCTAAAGATAATGAATACAACTTACTCTATGTTGCTGTTACACGAGCTCGTTATGCTATTATGAATAATTCTCCCAATGTTTTTAGTGATACCGCTTCAGATTATTTTTTAAAAAGCTTGTTTCAGGAAAATTCCTGAAACAGGTTTCGGTGTTTTGTCCATTTAAGATATTGTTCACAAAATAACTAAGGAAGGTGTTTTATGAAGCGTATTTTAATAGTTTTAATGACAGCGTTGGTTTTGACTGCCTGCGGTGGCGGCAGTAGTGGGGATGGAAACAAAGGAGGAGGTACACCTCTGAATGAAAATGATCCTCTGACATGGCATGGTCTTTACAACATAGACTACTTTATGGTACAGAGAGGTTCTCAGTATATATCGAGCGAAAGCATCGACTATTTTAAAGGTCAGGCAGCACTGAAATCAAACTCAATGACGATAGAACGCCTTATAGTCAAAATGCAGATAGAAAATAACGGTATCAAAGAGCTTGTTTATACTGACAGCGACGGAACAGACAACGATCCGTATTTTGTATGCGAAGATCCTGATTTTACTTTCGATGGTAGCTATGAGCTCAGTTTCTCAATGCGCTGTTACGACAGTCAGGAGGGGCAATATTACAACAGCACTTTTGAGGTAACTAAAGTTTCTGATAATTTTGAGGTTCTTCCAAATACTTATTACAGATGAAGAAAAATGTCTTGGTGAATGAACAGTCCGCCGTATTCAGACGGCGGACTTTGTTTTTTATGGCAATGAGGTTTGCAAGTTGCTAAGTAATTGGTGTGGAATATGTTTTATAGAACCGGAATTCAGAACTGTCATTTACGCCCTTTCATGTGCGAGGTTCGCAGAAATGCTGTTGCAACCTATTGTAAAACAGCATATTTTAAAGGGGTTAGTATTTAGACCTGTCCTTGCTGACGGGGATTGAGACTTGTTTATTGTATTCCTTAGAGGCTTTATGTAAATCCGTATTTAGACCTGTCCTTGCTGACGGGGATTGAGACATATAGCTTATACGGCTTATATCTATTTTCGTCTGTGTATTTAGACCTGTCCTTGCTGACGGGGATTGAGACTGGCGTTAAGAGGTATGCCGTATATTTTACCGTTCGGGGCGTATTTAGACCTGTCCTTGCTGACGGGGATTGAGACAGCAAAAAAGTTATCTCTTACAAACTGAGAGATTTTATGTATCTAGACCTGTCCTTGCTGACGGGGATTGAGACGCCTATTTGCATTCTCTCTTTGTAAGCTTCGGCAAGCTCGTATTTAGACCTGTCCTTGCTGACGGGGATTGAGACCATAAAGTGGATGCCTGCTTTCCTTCCCGTTTCGCAAGTATTTAGACCTGTCCTTGCTGACGGGGATTGAGACAATTTAGAGTTTAGTGTTTTAACCATTAAACTAAGTATTTAGACCTGTCCTTGCTGACGGGGATTGAGACTACTTCTTGGGCTTCTTTGACTCAAGCTTCAGTTTGAGGGTATTTAGACCTGTCCTTGCTGACGGGGATTGAGACAATTGCTATCTTGACGGTACTCCCATCGATTGACGAAGTATTTAGACCTGTCCTTGCTGACGGGGATTGAGACGGAATTTGATGAATGGGTAAAATGGCTTCTTACACTTCCGTATTTAGACCTGTCCTTGCTGACGGGGATTGAGACTTAAAAAACTTAATTATACTTTTGGTGAGTATCCAGTATTTAGACCTGTCCTTGCTGACGGGGATTGAGACAAAGAAGTGTTCTAGCAGCAGCCATATCTGCAGAAGGTATTTAGACCTGTCCTTGCTGACGGGGATTGAGACTTATTGTTGCATCAACATGTTGCATCTTACTAATATCTTCGTATTTAGACCTGTCCTTGCTGACGGGGATTGAGACTAGTCTTCTTCGTCCAGTATAGACTGAATGTCGTCAGCGTATTTAGACCTGTCCTTGCTGACGGGGATTGAGACTACCTTTAACGTGCGGTCGCACCATTGTATTTAGACCTGTCCTTGCTGACGGGGATTGAGACGGATAACCCACAACTTCGGATACTGCTTTCAGCTTGCGTGTATTTAGACCTGTCCTTGCTGACGGGGATTGAGACAAAACGCCGCCTCGCCATTTGTTAGTGTCACTACTCAAACGTATTTAGACCTGTCCTTGCTGACGGGGATTGAGACTTTGTCCTTTTTCATGATGATGCCCTCCTATTCGGCGTATTTAGACCTGTCCTTACTGACGGGGATTGAGACTCGCAGTAGGGCGTGTCTGTGTCCAGCTCCCCATTTCTGTATTTAGACCTGTCCTTACTGACGGGGATTTTGTCTGCCTATAAATGATTTGCCAACAAATAGCTTGTGTGGGGCATGAACAGCGTTTGAATAATCCTTTATGAAATAAGTTTATGGAAAGGAGTTGAGAATCGGTAATGGAATTGGTTTTCCTTTATTAGTTTCAAATGATGGTAAATTATTTCATCACAGGTTTTTAAGGTGCTGTTGATTTTTGATATGTTTTGTCTGAATCTGTCCGCAAAGCCGGAATCGCTGTCATCATCCAGCATAACTCTGTAACTGTCATATTCTGCATTATTTTCGCAAAATTTATTGAACTCATTCTTGTGTTCTTCTCTTATATCAAGCTCGCCGCCTATGTGCAGAAAATATGCAAGCATAGCTGCCTCCTGATGGGCAAACGTGACTCTGTGGCCGAGAAAATAAAGGGTTTTACCGCATATCATTAGTCTCTGCTCTGAATTATAAGCAGCCAAAGGCACAAGTTCGCTCACTTTTTCATATGTTTTGATTAGCCGGCCCTCGCTGTTTGCCGTGAATTGCTCCTTTGAGGGAGTAAACGACTTTTGTTGAAAATCCTTATGTGTTCTCACCGTGTAACACTCTGTATCTGCAATTAATTTAGAAAACAGGAAAGTCATCCAGTTCGTCCCGCTTGCAATCAGGCAAACAGGTGCTTCTGCCTCCTCCATGAATCTTTTGATTATTTGTGTATACTCCGTCTGATCTGCCAGGCAACCTTTGCCACTGATATAATCACCTTTAATTATGTATTCAATGTCCGGAAAGTATTCGTTCATAAGTGTACTAACAGCATTTACAGCAGGAAAGGTTGAGACAACATAAATTTTTCTTGGCGTATACCTTTCTTTTAGGAGGTTAATGCCTATAACAAAAGGCTGGTAGGTTATTCCGCACTGAATGATAAAGTCCCGTGTTTTCATAGCGTATCCGTTTACAGAAAAATTCCTGAAAATTTATTTAATACAATTTGCCTTATATTACATTAAGAAAAAAGAAAGGTGAACATATGGCAGAAAAAATATTTATCAATCTCGATTCATATTCCATTGAAATTAACAATGCAGACGAAATTTCTGAAACAATACTAAACACCGCAGGATTTGGCAGTGATATTGTTTTGGAAGGTGATGCTCCCGCATGGTTTTGTTTTAAACTGGCATTAGAACTTTTGCCTTCCTGCGCGAGCTTATCATGGCAAAATGCGGAACTCGGCTTAATAGAGGTTGTTAATCACAACCCTTTTTGATATTCCCCGATGAGGATTTAGGTATGGCAACTCTTGTTATAGATGAGCAGGGCGCTAATATCAGTTTCAGAGAAAACAGACTCGTGATAACTGCTGCCAGCGACAGCCTTAACTGGAGCATTCCAAAAATGAATATAGAGCGTGTGTTAATTGTTGGTAAAGCAACAATGACGCAAAGCGCCTTGGATTTCTTCTTTACTGAATCCATACCAGTTTCGTTCATGTCCACATCGGGGAGATTTAAGGGCTTTTTATGCGGAGAGGAAGGGAAAAATGTTTTAGTGCGGATGAAACAATACGAATGTTTTAATGACTTAACATATAAGCTGGGAATATCAAAGGCTATTGTGAGGCAAAAGGTAAATAACCTGCGTTATTTTTTGACAAAACATAACCGCTATCACAAAAATCCACTCATAGAGCATGTTTGTGAAAGAATGAAAAATTTGCTTGTAAACCTGAACAATGCAAACACTACTGATGAGGTTAGGGGAATCGAAGGCGCTTGCGCGGCGGCATATTTTGAAGCGTTCGGCAGTATTTTTGAAGAAAAAAAGTTTCAGTTTCATAAAAGAACAAGAAGACCGCCGCTCGACCCTGTTAATGCAATGCTTAGCTTGGGTTACACTCTAATTTTGTCTGAGATAATATCTGCGGTAAATGCCAGCGGGATAGATGTTTATGCGGGCTTCCTTCATTCTCTGGATTATGGGCGTCCATCCCTGGCGTGTGATATTCAGGAAGAATTCAGATTTATAATTGATGAGCTTGTAGTCAGGCTTGTCAATCTTGGGCAAATCAAGCCTGAGCATTTTGAATATCTTGATAACGGTGAAGTCCATCTTAATGAACAGGCAAGGGAAATCTTTTTCCGTTCGTATGAGCGAAAAATCAGACAAGGCAATTCTTATAACGGGAAAAATACCTCATATCGCAGAATAGTCCAGCTTCAAATTCAGCATCTTGCCAAATGCTTTTTTGAAAGAGAGATTTATCAACCTTTTCAGAGACAGGCGGGGTGATGTTGTGTTAGTGATAATCGCATACGATATAGTGTCGGATAAGAGAAGGAACAGGATACATAAGGCACTGAAGGGATATGGTGTGAATTCTCAGCGCAGTGTGTTTGAGTGTGATATTAAGATGTCACAGTTTAAAGGGCTTATAACTATGCTGGAACTTATGATTAATAAAGATGAAGATGATTTGCGCATATACCGCTTTTGTTCCGACTGCGTTTCAAATGTTGTCACAATGGGCGTGGCGCAGCTTAGTCCTGTCGATGAGATAATTGTTATTTGATTGTTATAATGAGCCTTTCTTAATATAGAGAGAAATAGAAATTTGCAGGGAGCTGGTTTGCCTGTTCTCATTGATGCGGGTTACAGGCGCAATCACTGTTCACATTAGCAGAAAACCAATAAAACGTCATATCATGCTTATATATTTAATAATTAAACAATTTAAGGCAGTTTATCTGTATGAAATATAACTAATTATTCGGTCGTTTATTTAGTTGGTTATATCCATGTTGACTCCGGTGTAATTTATGGTAACATACTCCTGTAATTTCAGGGAGTATGTTATGCTGACGA
>OBLN01000390.1_pt1 | contig 16084 bp, 15 predicted proteins | sample 1519301 | NCBI WGS metagenome assembly OBLN01 (sample SAMEA2452533, study PRJEB22499) | sediment metagenome | reverse complement strand
CCTGAGGACGCCTGTCACCGTACTGAGGTCTGTCGCCTCTGTCATTGTTATACTGAGGTCTGTCACCCTGAGGACGCCTGTCACCGTACTGAGGTCTGTCGCCTCTGTCATTGTTGTACTGGGGTCTGTCGCCCTGAGGACGCCTGTCACCGTACTGAGGTCTCTCGCCCCTGTCATTGTTGTACTGACGGTCACCCTGAGGTCTGCGGTCGCCGTACTGAGGTCTGTCGTTTGAATGGGGCTTTGATGCAGGTTTTTCCTGTTCTTCGCCTCGCGTCTGCGAGTCTTTTTCCTGCTGAAGCATTTTTTCTCTCTCACCTTGTTGACGGCTTTCAGGCGCTTTCGGGGTTTCAGCCTGAGCAGAGCCGGCAGATATATTGTTCTGGGATTTTTCAGCGGAAGCAGGAGTCTTTTCAGTGGTAACCGGGGTTTCCTTTTTCTCTGCTGAAACAGTCTGTTCCTTTGCCGCAGAAGCTGCTTCGACCGGTTTGGAAGCAGCGGGAGCAGTCTGCGGTGTTTCGGGAGCCGCCGGTGCTTTTACATCTGTTTCCTTAGTATACTGCTCCCTCTGTTCATCCACTTTACGGATGTTTTTCTCAAGGGCGCGTTTGCGGTTAAGCAATTCTTCACGGGATATTTTCTTAGGCTGCTGAGGATCTTCCTCTCCGCCTTTTATTTTCACTTCTCTTGCTCGGGGGTGTCTTTTGTGTCTTTCGAGGGCTTTTTGAAGCAGTTCCTGACGTTTGTTCAGTTTGGATTTTGCGGATTCATCGGAATCGCCTTCGGCTAAATCCATTCCCGTATTTTCAAGTTCGTCATTTCTATTCAATTTTTTCCCCTCATCATTATTTTTAAAATCTGACATCAATTACACCCCGTTAAGCCAACTCTTTATTACATCCGCTCTCTTGAGCGGAACGGATACAGCTTCCGCTAGTTTCTCGTCCGTTACTGCAAAAGCGGCTCTCAAGGGAACATCAAGTTCCTCCGCCATTGCAAGCTTTGCCGGACATTTCATCACGGTAACGCCTTTTGCTTCCGCCACGGTGAGAATTTTCTTTACCGTATCATCAGAAGCGTCTTCGGGAACAAGAACCAGCTTTGCCTGTGATGTTTCAAGCAGCTTTTCGCATTTCCCGCTGCCGCCTGCCACAAGTTCCGCTCCTCTGCCCGCTTTGAGCAGAGCGAAGAAATAATCGGCGGTAACCGTGTATATCTCTTCCAGAAGCTGTTTATATTCCTTTTTATTTATCTTTTCCTTAAAGCCTTTGGAAAAAAGATTCTTTTTTGCCGCAAGCTTAAGGCACTCATCGTCAAAGCAGAGGTACACACCCCTTCCGGGCAGTTTGCCCTTGCGGTCATAAACCACTTTCCCTTCACCGTCCGTCACAAAGCGGAGAAACGCAGGTTTTTCTGCCGTCTTTCCGCATGCAATGCAGGTTCTTTCGGGAATTTCAGGTTTATCTACCTTCTTCGTCTTCTCTGATTTCTTCGTTTTCTTCGTCTTCTTCGGAGAAATCTTCTTCAAGTTCGTCAAGTTCGCCTTCTTCAAAAACGCCCGCCTCTTCAAGTTTTGATGAAAGATAGTCTATTGCTTTATTAATAAGCCCGACAGCCTCTTCCTCTGTTATTTCAAGTTCTTCCGTAAGCTCATCCGGCGTGGCATTGGAGAGCTTTTCTATATCGTCTATCCCTGCTTCAAGGAGAGCGGAGATGGACGAATCGCTGAGACCTTCAAGATTTTCAAGGTTGTACAGCTCATAGAAGTCTTTCATTTCCTGTTCCTGAGCAACAAGACGTTCTTTTCTGATTTCAGCGTATTCACTTTCTTTCAGAACGTCAATTCTCCAGTCGGTAAGTCTGGCTGCGAGTCTTACGTTCTGCCCTTTTTTGCCAATGGCAAGCGAAAGCTGATCATCGGGAACCACGACTTCGATTGTTCCTTCATCTTCAAAAACATTTGTAAGAACAACATCAGCAGGTGAAATGGCGTTGCACACAAACCTCACAGGATCGGGTGACCACTCAACCACATCTATTTTTTCACCTCTGAGTTCATGGCTGATTGAGTTAATTCTTGAGCCTTTAAGACCGATGCAGGCACCGACAGGGTCAATATTGCTGTTCTGGCTGTAAACTGCAACCTTTGCTCTGTCTCCGGGTTCTCTGGCAACTGATTTTACATCTATAATCCCCTCGAAAACTTCGGGAATCTCTGTTTCAAAGAGTTTTTTCATAAATTCAGGATGAGTTCTGGAAAGAACAAGCTGCGGCCAGCCTTTATGGGTTTTGATGTCAAGCAGAAGAGCGCGCACATAGTCGCCTCTGTTGAAGTAATCACCTGCCATCATCTCCCTGCGGGGAAGGATTGCCTCGGTTTTGCCTATGCTGACTGTCAGCAGGTCTCTGTCAGCTTTAAGGAGAGTTCCGTTTATGATATCGCCCTTTTTGCTGTTGAACTGGTCAAAAACAACCTGGCGTTCGGCGTCACGGAGCTTCTCAAAAAGTTTCTGTTTTGCAACAAGAGCCGCCTGTCTGCCAAGATCATCCAGAGTAACGGAAACCATAAGCACATCGCCAAGCTGTGGGTCTTCTTTGTATTTCGCAGCTTCGTCCATATCTATTTCAAACCATTTGTTGGTCACATCTTCACTGACCTCTTTAGGGACGAGTATTTCTATATGTCCTTTATCAAGGTCAACAACCACTTCCGGTTCAAGGTATTTTCCTATTTTTCTGCCAACAGCCGCAACTATCGCCTCTTTGAGTGCTTCTGCGAGAATTTCTCTGGAAACCCCTTTTTCACGACCCAGTTCATCGGCAACCTTAGCAAGTTCCCTTATCATTGTTCCTCCTAAAAATCGAGCTGTAAGACCGCTTTAGCGATGTTGTCCAGCTTTATGCAGAATTCTTTATTTTCTTTTTCAACAAACAGCTTAACGCAGCCGTTTTCTACACCGGTAATACTTCCGGTGTAGCTTTTGCGCCCCGTTTCATCCTTTTCTTTGGCTGTAACTTTGCAGATTTTCCCGGAGAACTTGAGAAAGTCCTTCTCGCTGCGGAGCGGTCTTTCAAGTCCGGGAGTGGAGACTTCGAGGCTGTAGCGTTCGTAAGGGATCAAATCTGTTTCGTCCAGCCATTTTGAAATGCGCCTGCTGACTTCTGCACATTCGTCAAGTCCGGGCAGGTTATCTTCCCTGTCGATAATAATACGAAGGGTGCGACCTGTTTTTTCCCGCCTGAAAGTTACATCAAAAATATCTACGTCTATCTCTTTTACGATAGGAATAAGCGCGTTTCTGACTTTGGACGAAATATCTTTCTCTATAAAACTACCCATATAAACAGCTACAAAAAAATTGGTGGGATAACTCCCACCGCTAATTTAACTACCACATTTTTTATTCTAATGCAAGATTTTTGATTGTACGAAGCCTGTACAGTGTTCAGATTCTGAAAAGCGAGCAGTTTTTATCCATAATTCTCTCAATAAGACACTCAGCCACGGAAGAATCCGGACAGCCATGTCCGCCTAAATGTATGGAAGGTTTGATTCTTTCACCATGAAAATCGCTCCCCGCTGTTACAAGCAGTCCTTTTGCAGCTGCAAACCTGAGATAATCAGTCCTTTGCTGCGCATTATGATAGGAAGAGTAAACCTCTATCCCTTCTACACCGTCAATAAACAGTTCATCCATTTTTTTCTGAGGATAAAGCCCAGGATGAGCAACAGCAAGCACTGATTTACCGGCGAGCGCTGCGACCGTTTTGCGGTAGTCCAGCAGACTGACGTCAACATACGCCCTCCCGCCTTTAAAGAAATAGTCAAAATAGAATTTGGTATAAGGGGAATCAGACTTTTCACCCTTAAGATAAGGATGAAGCTCCGCCCTGTTTTTCTCATTCTCCGCCAGTACCTTAAGGAATGTGACGCCGGAAGGAGTCTTGCCGTCAGCAACCTCTATAACACGGTCAAAATCTACTTCAAATCCGAGACTTCTAAGCTTGTCTGTGCGCAGTTTCGCCTGAGAAAGCCTGTTTGCGGCAAATTCTTCAAGCAGAGCCGTAAGATCAGCATCATCAGGATCTATGCCGTATGGGATGATGTGTATCTCTGTATCCTTATGATATGTGGAAAGCTCAACAGCGGGAATATATGTCATGCTGCCGTCACCATGCTTAAATGAAAGCATTTCACGAACAGATGAAACAGTGTTGTGGTCGGTTATGGCAAAAAGGGAGTAGCTTCGTGAGCGCAGAACAGTATAAACATCAACAGGAGACAATACGCCGTCAGAGCTGTGATTTGTATGAATATGCAGGTCGAATTGATCAATAGTTCGCAGACCGGTACATCCTGTCCGGCTGCTCACACGCTCACGGCGGGGCAAGCCCGCCTTCGCTTCGCACGGCGCAGTTCCATCCTTGGAACTGTCAGTACCTGATTTATGCATACTGCTTTTCCTTTTGATTAATAGTTCCCAGACCGGTACATCCTGTCCGGCTGCTCACACGCTCACGGCAGGGCAAGCCCGCCTTCGCTTCGCACGGCGCAGTTCCATCCTTGGAACTGTAACTATCTAGAACTGGTAGCCTGCGTTGAACGCTGCCAGATTAACATCAATGGTCTTAGGCGGAACTTTTTTGGAGATTACAGAGCGCCAGATTTCCGCATCAAAGGGAAGAAGAGCTGCAAGCTTGCCGAGCATAACCATACCTGCAACCTTTGAATTGCCTAAGCCTGTGGCTGTTGTCATGGCGTCTATCTCAAAAACTTCTTTGAAAGCAATTTTGGTTTCTTCTGTCTGTTCAGAAGGATATGTTTCCTGACCGCCGGCAACAGAAGGAGGGTAGATCCGGTACTTATTTACTACGAGAGATGTTTCCTTGCCTGCATATTCGGGGTAGCGGAGAAACTCCATATTTTCAAAAGAGATAACAATATCCGCCTCACCTACAGGGATAACAGGTGAAAGCACCTTGTCCCCTATACGTACATGGGAAACAACACTCCCGCCCCTCTGCGCCATGCCGTGAATTTCGCTCTTTTTAACATCTGCATCTCCGGCAAGAGCCACATCGCAGACTATATCGCTGGAGAGAACAGTTCCCTGCCCTCCCACACCTATCATGAGTATATTAATATCTTTCATTATTTACCTACCTTACTGATAATTCAAAATTTATCATCCATGAAAATTTTGAACACACGCTTGCGGTCTGCAAAGCAAACCTTCGCTACACACGCAACCACATATATGTGGTTTTTTATTTTCTCTGGTGGATAGCGTCAAATCTGCATACCTTCACGCAAAGCTCACAGCCGGTGCAGAGAGTTTCGTCTATAAACGCTCTTTTCTCTTCTTTATTCCAGAGAATTGCGGGGCATCCAAGCCTTGTGCAGATTGTACATCCTGAGCAATTATTCACATCCACAAAGAAAGGCGGGCGAATCACGCTTCTGTCCGCAAAAATACATGGTTTATCAGTAACAATAACACTCAGCTCCTCTTTAGCGGTTTCTTCCTTAAGGACCTTTATGCACTCGTCAGGATCAAATGGGTTCACCGTCCTGATATTTTTCACTCCCATAGCTTCAAGAAGCTTGGGAAAATTTATTCTCTGCGTTGGCGTGCCTTTAATTGTGCAGCCTGTTCCGGGGTTGGGCTGGTGTCCGGTCATTCCTGTTATTCTGTTGTCCAGAATAATAACGGTTGATGTACCCGCATTGTACACAGAGTTCAGGAGACCGTTTATTCCTGTATGGAAAAATGTTGAATCGCCTATTACTGCAACGGATTTTCTAGCCATTGCTCCGTCAGTCGCTTTGTCCAGACCGTGCGCCATAGGGATGCTTGCCCCCATGCAAACAGTGGAGTTTATTGCGCTCAAAGGAGGAAGGAGACCGAGGGTATAGCACCCTATATCACCGGCGGCGAAAAGCTTAAGTTTAGCGATTGCGTAGAACATTCCCCTGTGTGAACAGCCGGGGCACATGTTAGGCGGACGTGCGGGAAGCTGTTTGGGGTCAAAAGCAGGCTCTTTCACCTCTTTGCCGAAAAGCTTTCTGACTTCATCCACCGAAAGCTCACCGCACACGCTTCTGTTAAGAGGCTGAACCTCAATTCCGGCGGCTTTGAGTTCATTTTCGATGAATCTGTCGAGTTCTTCAACTACATAAAGCTTCTGAACCTTCTCAGCGAAACGCTTAACCTTTTCAAAACAGATAGGGTAAACCATTTCAAGCTTCAGTATAGAAGCTTCGGGCATTGCTTCTTTAACGTAATGGTAAGTAACTCCGGCACAGATTATGCCGATCTCCTCGCTGCGGAATTCCACAGGATTGAGAGTAAGCCTGCCCGTATCTGCACAGTCTGAAAGCCTTTCAAGCCTGTTTTCAACTACCTTATGGCGTACTCTGGCATTTGCGGGAACCATAACCCATTTTTTTATATCATTCTCCGGTTCAAAAACAGGAGGTGTATTTCTCGGTTTAATTTTGACAACGGATTTACTGTGGGAAATCCTTGTGCATGAGCGGACAAGCACGGGAGTACAGTATTTTTCAGACATGTCAAGGGCAACGCCTATGAAGTCTTTTGCTTCCTGACTATCTGCCGGTTCAAGCATGGGAACCTTGGCAAGACGAGCATAGTGCCTGCTGTCCTGCTCATTCTGTGAACTGAACATATTAGGGTCATCAGCCACAACAATTACAAGACCGCCGTTCACCCCTGTGTATGAGACTGTCATAAGCGGATCAGCCGCCACATTAAGCCCCACATGCTTCATACAGGTCATAGCACGTCTTCCGGCAAGAGATGCTCCAATAACTGTTTCAAGGGCAACCTTCTCATTGGTCGCCCATTCGCTGTATATCTGTTCATACTGAGCCACATGCTCTGTAATTTCGGTACTGGGCGTTCCGGGGTATGAGCTTACAACTTTAACCCCGTATTCATACGCTCCTCTGGCAAACGCCTCATTTCCGCTTAAAACTTCCTTCATTTAGCTTTCCCACCTTTTAACCATTTCATAAAGAGGACTCTCCGGATATTTTGAGCCGAACTCCTCAAGAAGTTTTGCTTTTTCATCACCTTCTGCTGAAAGCACAGCCCTGTAATACCAGAGAGGCTTCATGCTTCCTTTAGCAATGTATGTTTTGGGGTCAATATCTTTTGAGCCAAGGTCATAGGCAAGGCTGTCGGCAAGCTCAGCGAGACTTCCGTCAACAGCGGCAAGTGTTGCCTGCGCATCAGGCATATTGTTGTTTGCCTCGATTATTCCGGCTTTGAGGTAAATATAGTTTTTTGAGGAAGATTTCCTGCCCGCAAGAGCCTTATAAGAGGAAAGAGATTCTGCATTTGCACCGTTTACCGCCATTTTTGTTTCCGCTGATCCGATTTCCGCTTCAGCTTTTTCTGCACTGACTGCCATAATCTGACGGACAGTATAAGCTGCAATGAAGACAAGCAGACATGCACCCACAACCATCACTATTTTTTTGTAGTTCTGAAACATAAAGTCTTCGACTTTATCAATCGGCACTTCCTGAACGGGCTTTTTCTTTCTCCTGACCACCTTAGCCTCCCAATTTACTTAAAAAAAGTTTTTTATTATTTTCAAAAACTTCCGCCGCCTGCAAGGTATTAAGCCCTGCGCCGAGGAGTATTTTTTCCGCCTGTTCCGCACTCACAGCATCACCGGGAGCGTGGAAATCATTATTAATAACAAGTGATGCACCGTTTTCAAAGGCTGTCTTTGCTACGTAACCGTTGGAAAGTGAATGTCCTTTCCTTGTGGTTATTTCAAGATACACACCTTTTTTGGCAGCAAGTCTGCAAAGCTCCGCAGATATAAGCCCCGGATGCGCCAGTATATCCGCTCCGGCTTCTATGGCTGCTTTATTTGTGCCTTCTGCCACTGGTTCGGTGAGGGTCTCACCGTGTACTATAACCAGATCCGCTCCGAAGCGCCTAGCCTCTTCCGTGAGTCTTCCCACAGACGAAGGCAGAACATGGGTAAGCTCAACACCTGCAAGCACTTTAAACTCTCCTGACTCTCTGTTGAACCTTTCCTTAAAGCGGAGAAGGTTCTCAAGAACCAGAATCAGGTTAGAATCATCGGCGTGGTCGGTAAACGCCATACCGCCGTATCCTTTTTCCTCTGCCCTGCGTGCTGATTCCGCAGGAACAAGAACTCCGTCACTGAAAACTGTATGAGTGTGCAGATCATACATCCGCATAACATGCCCCCTGTTTTATATCACAAAGCCTTAACTTGCAAGGAAACGCTTAACAGCTTCCACCGCTTCGTAAGGGTCATCTTCCATCTGAATGAGGTCAAGATCTTTGGGGGTTATAAATCCTCTTGAGAGCATGCTCTCCTTGACCCAGTCGATCATCCCTTTCCAGAAGTCGCTCCCCATCATAATAATGGGAAAAGGCTTTATTTTATGTGTCTGTATAAGTGTGATTGCTTCAAAAAGCTCATCCATAGTACCGAAACCGCCGGGCATTATTATGAATGCGCTTGAATATTTCACAAGCATTACCTTGCGTATGAAAAAGTAGTTGAAGGAAACGCTTACATTAGTATAGGGATTGGGCTTCTGTTCATACGGAAGCTCAATATTGCAGCCCACAGAGCGCCCGCCCTTTTCAAAAGCTCCTCTGTTTGCCGCTTCCATGATGCCCGGACCGCCGCCTGTCATCACTGCGATTCCCTCGTCAGCAAGCAGACGTCCGACTTTGCGGGCGAGTTCGTAATCGTAATCTCCTTCTCTTACACGTGCAGAGCCGAACACAGTAGCACATCCGCCAACTTTGGAAAGGGTTTCAAATCCGTCCACAAATTCTGCAAGTATTTTGAACACACGCCACGTATCACCGACTTTCATGTCGTCAATGAGATACTGAAGCCCGTTGAGATTAAGTTCACCGTTATTCAATTGAATCACTCCTCATAAAACCGTACTGTTTTTGACCGATAAAAAAATATAATAGAGCATTTTTTCAAAAGCTTCAAAGAAAAACATTTCCCGTTCATAGCCCTTAACCTTGAATTGTCGTCGGAATCAATATTATGCAAACTTTATTGCTTTTTAGATGTCAGTTTTTATGCGGGATGCACTGTGCGGTTATTTCTTTAATGTTTCCGCATGCTTTCCGTTTGTGCTAATATTCTTTAATTACTACGGAAGGTGACAATTTATGATAAAAAAAGCTGCGGCGGCTGCTTTATGTTTTTCATTCGCTGTTTCCGCCCATGCCCTCACACTTGAGGAGGCGGTGAACAAAGCTCTGACAGGCAATCACGAAATAACCGAATACAAGTACCTCACAGAACAAAAGGAAAGGCAGGTAGGCACTGCTTTTTCCCCTTTTCTTCCTTCTCTTGATGCAAGCTACTCTTACCAGCGTTCAAACGAGAACGACAAATACGGTCTGGACAAGAATCAGGCTTCAAGCGCTGATGTAACTGTCAGTTATAACCTTTTTAAAGGAGGGGCTGACAGTCTGAACCTGAAATCAGCAAAATCATCCCTTGAAGCACAGAAATACATGGAAAACAGCATCAAGTCAGACGTTGTTCTTGATGTTAAAAAAGCTTTTTTCAGCATTTTACAGGCAAAGAAGGATGTTGAGGCTGCAAAAGAAAGCGTTGAGCTTCTCGAAAGCCAGCTTAAAGATGCACAGCTTAATTACGATGTAGGCATATCACCAAAAAATGAGGTGCTTAAGGTTGAAGCTGAACTGGCCTCACAAAGACAGGCGCTTTTACAGGCAAAAAGTACCGAGAACACCTCTGTATTTGAGCTTGAAAGGCTTATAAATGAAAATATTCCCTCAAATGAAATATACGAGGATTTCAGCGCACCATCACAAAAGAAACTGGATTCGGCGGCTCTTTTTGAAAGCCTCAAGACTAACAGAAGTGAGCTTAAATATGTGCGTGAGCTTGTTAAGGCTCAGAATTATTCTGCCGATGCAACAAAACGGGGCGGACTGCCATCGATAAACGTATCTGCTTCGTACAATTCCTACGGTGACGATGCAAAGCCCGCAGACAGGGACAGCACATATGACGATGAGGTTATCTTCGGCGCAAGTGCAAACTGGAGTATTTTTGACGGCAACGCACGGAGAAGCACCGCAGCGGCGGAAAAAGCATATGCAATGTCCCTCAAACATCAGGAACTTAAAACAACAGCGCAGATGAAATACCAGCTTGAAAATGCACTTGAGCAGTATGACCTTGCCACCGGAAGCCTTGCTGTGGCAGAAAAAGAAACCGAGTCAGCAGAAGAGAACTACCGCATAACCGAAAATCAGTATAAACAGCGTGTGGCAACATCCACAGAGCTTTTGGATGCCCGTGTGATGCTCACCAGAGCAAGAAACAACTATAACAAGGCTTTGTATGACATTTACAAGGCAATGGCAGAAATAGAGCGGGTTACGGAAGAGAAAGTCTTCTGAAAAAACTTAACCAGTAAGAGAACAGTTTATCATCTAAACGGAGCGGTCAACACGCCTGCTCCGTTTTTTTATTGTATAACGTCACCAAGTTTGAAAATCGGCAAATACATTGCGATAATAACAAAACCTACCGCTCCGCCCACAAAAAGCATGAGAAACGGCTCGATAAGCTTTGTAAGCCCTTCCACAGACCTATCCACCTCATCATCATAGAAATCGGCTATTTTCTGAAGCATCAGGTCAAGAGAGCCTGTCTCCTCGCCTACAGAGATCATCTGGATAACCATAGAAGGAAAAACACCTGATTTTTCAAGTGGTTCAACAATTGTTTTACCTGATTCTATATCCCTCTTGCTGTCCAGAAGAGCCTTTTCAATAACCTTATTGCCACTGGTTTTAGCAACAATATCAAGCGCCTCAAGAATAGAAACACCGCTGGACAAAAGAGTTCCGAATGTTCGGGAAAATTTGGCAACTGCAACTTTGCGGATCAGATCCCCGATTTTCGGAATACGCAGAAAAACCTGATCCATCTTGTACCGCCCCGCTGGGGATCTTGTATAAGTGAGCTTGAGAAATGTAAACGAGACTATGATAGTAGCAAAGATAAGCCCGCCCCCGTACCATTTACTAAGGAAATCGCTTATGGATATGGCAAGCTGAGTCAGAGCGGGAAGTTCCCCGCCGAAGCCCTCGTACATCTCCTTAAACTTAGGGATGATGAACACCATAAGTCCGTAAACAACTGCTATAGCCACAATGAGAACCACAGTGGGGTATGTCATAGCCGCTTTGACTTTTCTTTTAAGAGATATTGATTTTTCGAGATAGTTGGCAAGCCTGTCCAGAATAGAGTCAAGGAGACCGCCCGCCTCACCGGCGGCTATCATGTTAACGTAGAGATCGCCGAATTCATTTTTATATTTACCCAGAGCCTTATTAAACTCCGAGCCTGTTTCGATACCGCCCTTAACATCGGTGAATATTTTACGCATGCGTTTTTTGGACGCCTGAGTGGCAATTATATCAAGCGCCTTAACAATGGGCAGACCCGCATCCACCATAACACTAAGCTGTCTGGTGGAGATGAGTATATCCTCGTCCTTCACTTTTTCAGGCAGGCTTATTTCAGCCTTGCCCAAGTCTCTTTTTATCTCCCGCACATTGATTTTGCGGTTTTTGAGAATATCCTGAGCCTGCTGTTTGTTATCTGCTTCGATAATACTTTGTATGGGCTGACCGCCGGGGTCTGTGCCTCTGTACTTAAAAACTGCCATGAGACCTACCTTTTCCTGCGGGGTCCGCCTGCCCTGTCGATAAGCTGTCTTACCTCGTCAGGGTAAACGGCACGGTTTACTGCATCTTCATATGTTATAAGCCCTTTACTGTAGTTTTCAAACAAAGACTGACTCATGGTCTGCATTCCGTGTTCCGACTGTCCGGACTGCATCATGGAGTAAACCTGATGGAGCTTGTCTTCCCTGATCAGGTTGCGTATGGCGGAATTGGGAACCATAACCTCACAGCACATCACACGCCCTTTGCCGTCTGCCCTCTGGATAAGCTGCTGGGAAACAACCCCTTCAAGGACAAAGGAAAGCTGTGCCCTTATCTGCGGCTGCTGGTGGGGCGGGAAAACATCTATAATACGGTTGATGGTCTGCACAGCACTGTTGGTGTGCAGTGTGCCGAAGGTAAGGTGACCTGTTTCTGAAACGGTGAGTGCCGCTTCTATGGTTTCAAGGTCACGCATCTCACCTATGAGAACAACGTCAGGGTCCTGACGGAGTATATATTTAAGCGCATTTCGGAAAGACTTTGTGTCTGCATGAAGTTCTCTCTGATTCACTGTGGCTTTTTTATGCACATGAACATACTCGATCGGGTCCTCCACAGTTACGATGTGAACGGGTTCCTCTGTGTTTATTTTATCTACCATAGAGGCGAGAGTGGTCGATTTACCGCTGCCTGTAGGTCCTGTAACCAGAATAAGTCCCCTTGGTTTGTCGCATAATGATTTCACAACAGCGGGAAGATGAAGCTCTTCAAATGTGAGGATTTTATATGGAATACGGCGGAATGCGGCTGCGATAGCCCCTCTCTGCATGAAAAAATTCGCCCTGAAACGGCTGACGCCCTTAAGCCCGAAGGAAAGGTCAAGCTCCCAGTCCTCTTCAAGCCTCTGTTTCTGCGCCTCGGTGAGAATACTGTAACAAAGCTGTTTTGTTTCGGCGGGCTTCATGGGCTCGCCTTCAATACGGACAAGATCACCGCTGACACGGTATGTGGGCGGTGTACCCACTGTTATGTGCATATCACTTGCGTCAAGCTCCACCATTTTGGAGAGAAGTTCCTGAAGGCTGTACATTTATAATCCTCCGAATCAGTCGGTGAAGGTGACTCTCACCACCTCTTCCACTGTGGTTATGCCGCTTTTAATTTTCTCCAGACCGCTGCGTCTTAATGATATCATACCGTCACTAAGCGCCGCTCTCTTAATTTCACCCGCATTTGCACCCCTGAGAATACACTCACGGATGTTTTCGGTTATCTCCATGACTTCGTAGAACGCCACCCTTCCCTTGTAGCCTGTTCCGCCGCACTTTTCACAGCCCTTACCCTTATGCGGCTTAAAAGTGCCTATTTCGTCTTTTCCGAAGCCTATGCTCAGAAGAGCCTCCGGCGGAAGGTCTATTTCCTCGGCGCATGACTGGCATATCCTCCTCGCAAGCCTCTGGGCAAGTATGAGGTTTGTTGAGGATGCAACAAGGAAAGGCTCTATACCCATGTTAAGCAGCCTGTTTATGGTGCTTGGAGCATCGTTCGTATGCAGGGTGGAAAGGACAAGGTGCCCAGTAAGGGCTGCTTTGATGGCTATTTCGCCTGTTTCATAGTCCCTGATCTCACCCACCATGATGATGTCCGGGTCCTGCCTGAGAAAAGAACGCAGAGAGGCAGCAAAGTTAAGCCCTATTTCATCCTTCATCTGAACCTGATTAACACCGAAGAGGTTGTACTCAACCGGGTCTTCAGCAGTCATTATGTTTACATCTTCCTTATTGAGCCTGCTGAGGGCGGAGTAAAGAGTTGTGGACTTACCGCTGCCCGTCGGTCCTGTTACAAGAACCATTCCGTAAGGACTTTCTATAGCTTTGATCAATCTGTCCAGAGACTCCCGTTCAAAGCCTAGCTTCTCCATATCAAGCTGAAGGTTGCTTTTATCCAGAAGACGGATAACCACCTTCTCTCCAAAAAGAACCGGCAGGGTTGAAACCCTCATGTCTATGGTTGTTGAGCCGAGTTTCAGCTTAATACGTCCGTCCTGCGGGAGTCTGCGTTCTGCGATATCAAGATCCGCAAGAATTTTGATACGGGAAATAACCGCATCCTTAATGCTTTTCGGCGGGTTCATCAGCTCCTGCAACACGCCGTCAACCCTGAGGCGAACACGAAACTCCTTTTCGTAGGGCTCTATGTGTATATCCGATGCACGTCTTTTGACAGCTTCGTTCATTATATGGTTAACCAGCTTGACAATAGGCGTGTCTTCTATGTCTTTGCGGAGCTGTTCGAGAGCTATGTCCTGTTCAGCCACAGTTTCGATCTCAAGGTCATCCATATCAAAGTCGCCGATCTCTTTAAAAATATCGGCTTTACTTTCCTCATCCTTCTCCTGCCGCTGTTTAATAAACTCATTCATCATGGATTCAACGGTTACATACGGTTCCATGTTAAAACCTGAAACAAAGCGGAGTTCTTCAAGAGCGTATGCGTTGGAAGGATCGGTTATGGCAACTTTGAGGGTTTTACCCTGTCTGGCAAAAGGTACTACATTATATTTTTTACAAAGGTCAGTGGAAAGGGCATCTGCTGCGGACTGGTCTATCTCTATTTCGGAAATATCAACATAAGGAACACCATACTGACGGCTCAGGAGCTTGGCTATATGAAGCTCATCCACAAAACCCATTTCGATAAGGATCGTGCCCAGCCTGCCGCCCCTGTGAACCTGATGCTCAAGGGCTTTTTCAAGCTGCTCCTGTGTGATCAGATTCTCCTGAATAAGCATGCTTCCAAGCTTGGTGCTTTTCCTGACGGTGTTCAATTAACAGCTCCGCTCAGTTTTATTAAATCCTGCATGTCTATTTCGGCTTTTCTGCCTGTCCAGATCTCAAAAGCCTTGTGAGCCTGATGAACAAGCATTGAGAAACCATTAATTATTTTACACCCGCTGTCTGCATAACATTGCAGAAAAGGCGTGACCCAAGGCTTATACTGTAAATCGACCGCCGCCTTTGTGCAGATTGTTTTTTTCATATTTATAAAAGGAGAACCGTCCAGACCGATGGAAGTGGCGTTAATTACTGCGTCATAAGCGGCTTCCCTGCTGATGTAATTATAATCGTATATTTCAGCGTTGTCAAAATTAAGAAATTTCAAAATCTTTTCAGCTTTTTCAGTGTCTCTGTTTATTACAGTAAGTCTTATATCCTCGTAGTCTTTCAAACAGCGCAGAACAGCCTTCGCAGCCCCGCCGCAGCCCAGCATCAACACTTTTGAGCCGCTGAAATCAAGGCTGTTTTCTCTAAGTGTTTCGGCAAAACCGTGTACATCGGTATTAAAACCCTTTGTATAATCGCCTTCAAAAAGGATGGTATTAACTGCCTGAAGGTCTTCCGCCAGAGGGTCAAGAAAATCCATAAACCTTATGACGTCTTCTTTGTAGGGAACAGTAACGTTGACGCCTCTGAATCTGAATTTTTTAAGTAAGGAAAAAACATCAGGAAGCTGTTCTTTTGAAGGAGTCTCAAAGCAGGCATATCCGCCGTTAAGCCCGGCGGATACAAGAAAGCGTGAATGGATCGATGGTGAAAGGGTATGAGATAAGGGATTGCCGATAAGCCCCAGATTAAGATACATTTCCCTTTTCCGGTGCGTAATCTTTGTCGAATGGTTCAAGTATTCCGGCGGAGATAATGTATTTTATGCCTTCCTCAACAGGTATCTTAAGCTCAGTGAGTTCGCATTTGGGAATAATAAGCACAAAGCCGGAGGTTGGGTTCGGGGTGGTGGGTATGAAAACACTCACGCAGTCCTGCCCTGTGGCTTTTGTAAAAAAGTCCGATGCATCCTTGGTTATAAAGCCCATGCTGTATATTCCCTTTCGGGGATATTCCACCAGAATAACTTTCTTAAAATTATTCCCGCCTGCGTTCTGAAAAGTATCAACAATCTGGCGCATGATACCGTACACACTTTTTGCAAAGGGAATCTTGGATACCAAAACCTCAAGAAGGTTAAAAAACTTCTTTCCCACATAATGTTTAGCCACAAGCCCTATACAGAGTATGGCAAGCAAAATCACTATAAAGGAGAATAATTCCATTATGTATCTGGGAATTACAAGGTCATACCTCACCACGAACATATCGAAGTAAGGGAGCAGGAAGCCGGAGAACTTCTCAAATACGAAACGGAGAAAATAGAATGTCACCACTATGGGTAAGCACGATAAAATTCCGGCTATGAAGGCATTTCTCAAAAATATTCTGAATTTTTTCATGAAAAAAAGCATACGATAGGAAATTGAACTTGTCTAGACC
>OBLN01000388.1_pt1 | contig 16129 bp, 15 predicted proteins | sample 1519301 | NCBI WGS metagenome assembly OBLN01 (sample SAMEA2452533, study PRJEB22499) | sediment metagenome | reverse complement strand
TCATCGTGGAAGTGGAAGATGACGGCGAGGGGATCCCGGCCCAATACCTTAAAAAGGTCTTTGACCCCTTCTTTACCACCCGGAAGACAGGAAGCGGGTTGGGATTGACCTCAAGCGATTCTATTGTCAAGCGTCACGGCGGTGCTATCACAGTACGCTCCACCCTGGGAGAAGGGAGCCTGTTCACGATCTTTCTGCCTGCTTCGGGAGGAGTAAAGTCTTTGCTATCAGAGGGAGAAGGGCAGCTTTTCCGTGGAGAAGGGCGGGCTCTGGTCCTGGACGACGAACCGTCTATCCGGGAAGTGACCGGCGAAATGCTCCGAAGACTGGGCTTCAGTGTCGATGAAGCCAAAGAAGGGGCGCAGGCTCTGAAAAAGATCGCTTCAGCTGCACAGACGGGATCTCCCTATACTCTGGTCATTGCCGATCTGACTATTCCCGCCGGAAAGAGCGGAAAAGATATCATCGATGATATCAGGAAAATACATCCCGGTATCCCTGTCATCGTCTCCACGGGCTATTCAGAGGATCCTATTCTCAACGATCCTCAGAAATACGGTTTTACCGCCGGGCTCTTTAAACCCTTCACATTGGAAGACTTAAGCAGGGTGTTGAGCAGTCTCAGAGGCGAAAAAGAGTAAAAAGCCCTTTGCAAATCGTGCCTTCTTTAAGCTACGCTCTCTATGACAGGGACAGGATTCATCCCTTTTTAAAATGGTGAGGGAGAATATTTCTCACTTTTGGAGAAAGAGATCATCTATGATCTCTTTTCAGTATGGGACGGAACATGAAGGAGGGACGGGCTGTTAAATCAGGCTAAGATAAGGAAAAAAGGAGAGAGGAGAAGCAATGCAGGGGATGATCCACCTCTATACGGGAGACGGGAAAGGAAAGACCACCGCTGCAGTCGGTTTGGCGGTCAGAGCCCTGGGGGCCGGCTTAAGGGTCTTTATGGGACAGTTTATCAAAGACAGGGAGTATCATGAAATCGCCCTGCTCCGATCCCTGGATGGGTTTACGTCGGAGCTTTTCGGGAAAGGTTGTTTTCTGCAGCGGCCTCCGGGGCCTGCAGACAAACAGGCAGCCCGGGAGGGACTTGAACTTGCTTCAGAAATCCTTAAATCGGGGGATTACGGCCTGGTGATTTTAGATGAGGTGACCTTTCCCCTGGAGTATGCCTTTTTTACATTGGAAGAACTTCTTGAAGCCCTCTCATCGCGGGAAATGTCTACGGAAGTGGCCCTGACAGGGAGGGGGGCTCCTCAAGGCCTTGTCGATGCGGCCGACCTTGTCACTGAAATGCGGGAAGTGAAACACTATTATCAAAAAGGAATATTAGCCAGAGACGGAATCGAGCGGTAAGAGGGCATGAGGGGCGGAAGGTCACCCTCTCTGTCTTTTTTTAAAATGGAGGCTGTCTCCCCACTCTCCATAGCAGACTTTCTCCCCTAAATCTTCTACACTCTGTTCGAGATTGATCCGCTGCTCCATGGCGTTTTCATCCAGCCCGGGTTTGTTCTGATAAAGCTGATATCCTCTTCTGTAAGCCAGATCGGTGACATTGGGCATTATAATATTTGCCCCGGCCCGGAGGCCCAATTCACGCCCCGCCGGAGAAAGGGCCTGAAGAGCTGTGGTGGCTGCTATGTTGACGTCTTTCATGACCATGCGGACCAGTGCGATCATTTTTAACCCCAGAGTCAGTTGTCTTACCGGGTCGAATGGGGCAGAGGAGCCAAGGGGTGTCTCTTCATGCGGGATAAACGGTCCCATTCCGACCATATCGACATCTATCTCCTTCAGAAAAAGGACATCACCGGCCATGTCGTCGAACGTCTGTCCGGGAACCCCGATGAGAAAGCCTGTTCCTACCTGATATCCGCTTTGGCGCAGGTAATCCAGACAGCGTCTCCGCTCTTCCCAGGAGTGGCTTTTGGGATGGAGCAAAGAGTAGAGTCGGGGGTTTGAGGTCTCGATACGAAGCAGATAACGATGGGCCCCGGCCTGAAACCATCGCTCGTAAGTCTTCAGGTCCTGTTCCCCCACAGAGAGTGTGACTCCCAGAGATCCGTGAGAAAGGCTCTTGATCTCTTTGAGAAGCCATTCGATCTTATCCACAAAGGCGGGGTCGCGCCGTTCTCCGGATTGAAGGACAAGAGAGCCGTAATGGTTCTCATAACACCAGCGGGCTTCGCGGAGGATCTCTTCCTCGCTGAGTTCATACCGGTTCACCAGATGATTGCTCTTGCGGATTCCGCAATAATAACAATCTTTTGTGCAGATATTGGAAAATTCGATGATCCCTCTGAAATAGACATTGCGTCCCAGTTCAGAAGTTTTGATTTGATAGGCATGCCGGGTCAGAGCCTGTAAGAGTTCGGGATCATCGTTTTCAAGAAGATCTCGAAGACCCTGGCGGGTGGGCTGTAAGGCTGTTTTTTCAAGGATTGCGTCGTAGGAACGGGCCATCTTGTCCTCCCTTTTGAATAACCATACCCGAAGGAGAGAAAAAACGCAAGAGTATTATTATAGAAACACTAACAATAAAGAAGGGCCGGCCTCTCTGATTGACCCGGTTCCTCTTCTATGATAGGCTTTCATAGAGATGAAGGAGGTTTCTATGCTTGTGAAAAAGTATCAGGATGTCCCCGAGGAAAAAATCGAGACCGAAGGAGCAAAAGGGGCCTGGATCCGTTGGCTGGTCTCCGATAAAGAGAAAGCTCCCTGTTTTGCCATGAGGCAGTTTCGCCTTGAAAAAGGGGGGCATACTCCTCTCCATACCCATGACTGGGAACATGAGATGTATGTCCTGGAGGGCGAGGGTGTTGCGGTCTCACAGGATGGCGAAAAACCCCTTTCCCCGGGAGTCTTTATGTTTATTGCCCCGGGAGAGAAGCATCAGTTTAAAAATCTCGGCGAGGGTGAACTCCATTTCCTCTGTATGATCCCTCTTCCCGGCCGCTGCTCTTCGGGGCCAAAAGAGGAGGCAGGAAAGGAGAATTGTCAGAAAAAGAGTTCTTCATGCTGATCTACGGAAAAAATACCGTCCGTGAAGTCCTCAGGCTTTCCCCTCACCTAGTCAAAAAAGTCTTTTACCTTCCGGGGAAAGAGGGCCTTATTCCCGGGGAATCCCGAGTTCCGGCTGAAAAGAGGGAGAAGGAATTTTTCGACCATTCTTTCAGCCATCTCCGCCATCAGGGGATAGCCGCTGAGATCGCCTCTCCACCTCTTTACGATCCAGGCTATCTTGAGGAGATGATGGGGCCTTCCTCCCTTTTTCTCCTTCTGGACGGGATCCAGGATCCCATGAATCTGGGAAGTATTCTCAGGACGGCCTATGGCATGGGAATCGATGCAGTCGTCTTGACAGCAGACAGGACAGTTGATGTGACCCCGGCTGTCTTTTCCGCTTCGTCGGGATACGCCGGAGCTGTCCCCCTGGTCCGGATGAAAAATCCCGCCCACACCGTCAAACAGCTTAAAAAAAGCGGGGTATGGGTCGTTGCTGCCCATATGAAAGGGGAGAAGGAGGCGGGAGATCCCTCTTTTTCGCCTCTCTTTCCTCTCCTTCTTTGCATGGGAAGTGAGGGAAGCGGAGTCCGCCGGACCTTCATCAGTGAAGCGGATTTCTCACTCCGTATCCCGCAGAGAGAAGGATTTGATTCTTATAATGTAAGTGTAGCTGCGGCTATTCTGCTTTGGGAACTGAACCGGCTACGCTAAATCGTATTTTTCTATCTTATTGTAGAGAGTACTCCTGGCGATTCCCAGGATGCGGGCAGCCCGGGCCCGGTTTCCCCCTGTTTTTTCCAGAGCCTGTCTGATAAGCTCTTTCTCACCGGATTCCAGAGAAAAGGCCTTTTTGACGCCGGGTGGAAACGAAGGGGCGGGAAGCCGGGGTCCTTTCTCTTTCAGAGAATCGGGCAGGAGTTCATTGGTGATGACCCTTTTCCGTGTCAGAATGACCATGGATTCCACAAGATTCCTTAATTCACGGACATTGCCGGGCCAGGAGTAGCGGAGAAAAAAATCGCGGACTTCGCGGGAAAACCCTTCGATCTCTTTGGAATACTTGTTTTTAAACTCTTCGAGGAATGAGGCGGAAAGGAGTATGATATCCTCGGGCCGTTCCCGAAGAGGAGGAAGCCGGACCGAGATGACATTAAGGCGGTAATAGAGATCTTCCCGGAAAAGGCCCTTCTCCATAAGGTCCTCAAGGGGTTGATGAGTGGCTGAGACTACACGGACATCGGCTTTTCTCTTTTCATGGCTCCCCAGACGCTCTACTTCTTTATCTTGAAGGACACGGAGGACTTTAGCCTGAAGGGGAAGGGCCATGTCTCCGATCTCATCGAGAAAAAGCGTCCCCTTGTGAGCGTATTCGAATTTTCCGGGTTTGCTTTCTGAAGCTCCTGTAAAGGCCCCTTTCTCAAATCCGAACAGTTCCGATTCGAGAAGGGATTCGGGAAGAGCGGCGCAATTGATGGGGACGAGTTTTTCGTTCCGTCGCAGACTCATCCTGTGGATCAGCCTGGTGATGACCTCCTTGCCTGTTCCTGTCTCTCCTCTTACGAGGACAAAAGCATCGGTGGGAGCCACTTGTCTCACCAGCTCGTAGACGGCTTCCATCTTCGGTGAGGCGGTCATAAAGCTCCCGTCCCTGATCAGAACAGGCTTCTCATCGGCGGGAAAAGCAGATGAACCATCTCCGAGTGACATGAGCAGCTCTTCAGATGAGAAGGGCTTTTTGATGATGACAGGGGGCTGGGGAGAGAGAAAAGGAGCCAGTGAATCAGCCGGTAAAGGAGACAGAAGGAGGGGACTGACTCCGGGATAGTGTTCCCGGCACCACTGGAGAGCCGATTCCAGCCGGTTAATATCGAAATTGATATCGATGATGATGTGAGAGACTGTGCGGGGCAGAGGGCCGGGGTCGGAAAGGGAAAAGAGGGGGTGAAGGATAAACCCTTCACGTTCCAGAAGGGGACGGAGGAACGGAAGGTCGTTTTCCGTCCGTGTGATGAACAGGATCCTTCTGCTGCTATTTGTCATGAAAGGTTTCTCCTGTATAGGGAAGAGAGGGTTGGTTTTCATCTCGCCGGGGGAGGAGAAGGGTGAATGTGCGCCCTTCTCCGGGACGGCATTTAATATTAAGGGACCCCAGGTGATGGGCCATGATCCTGGCGGCGACAGAAAGGCCCAGGCCGGGATGCTCTCCGCTCTCCTCTGAATAGGGGGCGAAGATGGTGTGAAGTCCATCCCGGGAGATCCCCGGTCCGTCATCCCGGATGATCATGAGGAAATAATCTTTCTCTGTCCTGGTGGTGACTCGTATTGTCCCCTTTTCAGGACTCTCTTCGATGACATTGTCCAGGATATGGCCCAAAGCCTGTTCAATGCTTTCAGGATTCCCGTAGAGGGTCCGCCCCTCGTCTGACAGGCCCCATTCGATGCGGAGATTTTTGGCTGTAAGCTGAAATTGCCGGGACCGGATGATCTTCCGAAGAGCCTCTTCAGGCATAAACCTCTTAAAGACATAGGGGTTGGATGTAAAGGAGAGAGTCAGGTCATGTAAAGTCCTGTCGATACGTTCCAGGTCCTCCTGAAGGACCTTTTTCTGCTCTGAAGAAAAAAGAGCAGAATCGCCGGGAAGAAGATCCAGAAAAAGGCGGAATCGGGCTAGCGGGTCATTGATATGGATATTGATCAGGGTGACCAGTTGTCCCGTGGATCGGATATTTTCCAGAAGAAGCCTCCGGGTATGATAGAGGTCTGAAATATCACGGATATAGATAAAGACGATGCCGTCTGAAGAGACAGGTTCGATGATCAGGTGAAGATAAGAGCTGTGATGCTCCACGATGCGGCTTTCTGTATAGGGTTTCTCCTGATTCAGGTTAAAGGGGCGTGATCCGTCTGAGAGGGTCAGTCCCGCGATATTTTTCCGGTGAGGATCCAGGGCCAGGAGGTCTTTTCCCTTCTCATTGGCATAGAGGATGTGCCCTGACTCAGACAGGATAAGAAGGCCTTCATTCAGCCGTCCCAGCATGTGACGGTAACGGTCTGATTCTGTCTCCATGGCCCGGATGATCCGTCTGATGTTTTCATCGGAGAGGGAATCGATCTTTTTATCGATGAACTCCGAGAATCTGCCCTTATCCATAACCTCTATTATAGAGAGGAGCCCCGGAGTGTCAATTGAGAACTCTTAGGTAAAAGAGAGCCGGACGAGAGTTTTTTTAGTTGCGCCCTAATTTATCGTATTGACAAAAAAAAGGGTCTATGCTAATATCCCCCCGTCAAGTAAAAGCGGGTGTAGCTCAGTTGGTAGAGCACTACGTTGCCAACGTAGTCGTCGCCGGTTCGAGTCCGGTCACCCGCTTTTTTCATTATGGCAACGTAGCCAAGTGGTAAGGCAGTGGTCTGCAAAACCACTATTCACCGGTTCGAATCCGGTCGTTGCCTTAGCCTGGGTGGCGGAATTGGTAGACGCATCGGACTTAAAATCCGGTGGCAATTTTTTGCCGTGTCGGTTCGAGCCCGACCCTAGGCATCACCTTCATCCTTTTTTTCATTGAACATGATCTTCACTTTTTTGACTTTAGCAGGAGAGGCGTCTATCACGGTAAAACGGTAATGGCCTATGACAAGGGATTCACCCGGCCGGGGGATCCTTCTGAACGTTCTGATCATATGCCCGGCGATGGTATTGACATAGGGGTCGTCAATATAGATCCCGAAATCGATACGCAGCTGCTCCAGAGAGGTTTTGCCGCTCACGATCATATCGATCTCTTTCTGCAGAGAGGCTGTAAGGATGTTCTCACGCTCCCCCAGGATCTCATCGATGACCTCTTCGAGGGTGAGGACTCCGGCGATGGATCCGTATTCATCCACCACCACAAGCAACGTTTCTTCTTCAAAATAGGGAACAGCATCTAGAAGGGGTATGACCTCGGGGATGAAGACGATATCACGCATGACTTCTGAGACGGGAAGGTCGTTGTTATCGATATTGACAAGGTCGCCGGGGACGGTATAGCCGATCAGATGGGTATGTTTGCCATGGTAGAGAAGGAGGAATTCGTCATGAGAAGAGACAAATCGCTGTTTGATATCGCCTACAGGGGTATCCCCCGGAAGGGCCAGGGTTTCGTTTACAGGGATTACCGCCTGATGGATCTTCTTTTCTTTGAATGAGAAGATCCGTTCTATGACGGAGGGATCCAGCTCCGGGATGATCCCGGCCATCTGAGAAGAGCTGATGACGGTAAAAAGTTCTTTTCTGCTGATGCTTTCCAGCCGGTTTTCTGTCTGGATCTTAAGAAGAGCGTAGATCCCTTTGAGAAGAGAGGTGAGGACGGCGCTGATCGGGAGAAACAGATAACGGAAAAAGGCCAGAAGGGGATAGAGACGGTAAGCAAAGTAATGGGCCCGTTCCCTGAGGATGTTCTTGGGCACGATCTCACCGAAGATGACCATGATGGTGGTCCCGGCTACAGAACTGATCAGGGCTCCGTGACGGGGATAGGTTTTGAGGAAGAGGACGGTCAGAAGAGACGAAAAGACAAAGTTGCTGATATTGTTTCCTACGAGAATAGTGCTGTAAAAGCCTTCGATGTCAGCCAACAGGGATTTAATAGCGGTTCCACGTTTGGAGCCTGTGTAAGCCAGGGTATTGACTTTGAATTTATTCAGCGAGAGAAAGGCGTTTTCAGTCCCGGAAAAGAAGGCGCTCAGGAAGACGGTCCCGATGACCGCAAGGAGAAGGATCAGGTTTTCCGTCATGACTCTCCTTTTTTCCTGATGATCTTGATGGTGTTGATCTTGTTCTTGGCTGCATCCACGATGATGAACGTCGCTTCAGGGATACTCAGCACACTCCCCTTTTTAGGGATTTCTCCGGAAAGGTGCTCGATATATCCTCCGATGGTCTTGGTCTCGCTGTCGTCCAGTTTGAGGCCCAGAAGCCGGTTGACCTGGGGAACGGGGGTGGCCGAATGGACGATGATGCTGTTCCGGGAGATCTTTTCATGAGAGATGTCCGGGTTCAGGGATGTGACATTCTGAAGGATGTAGCGCATGATATCGTCATAGGTAAGGCTTCCCGTTACAGTCCCGTATTCGTCGACGATGAGGGCCACAGGAGTCGTCTTCAGGGCATGGATGATATCTTTGACTTTTTTGAGAGAAGGGACGAAGAGAGGGGAGAGCAGTTGGGGGTTAGCACGGCCGTCGGAGTCCAGGAGCGCTCCGGGGGTCAGAATCCCTTTGATCTGCTCATAACTTCCGTTAAAGACAACCAGATAGCTTGACTTTGTCCTTATAAACCGCTCACGTATCTCTTCCACGGTCATACCCTCGGGAATAAAGAGAGAGTGGTCGATGTTATTCATGACATTTTTTAAGGAAAAAAGCTGGATATTGAGCATGTTCACTAAAATTGTCTCTTCTACAGGGTCTAAAATCGCAGAGTTGCCTTTTTTCAGGATAGTTATGACTTCGCTCTTTTTCAGCTGTTCTTCCTGCACGGGGATGAAGTGAAGCCCGGCTTTGATCATAGGGCGGGTGATCAGCTCGGCCAAGAGGATGAAGGGTTTTAAAACAGAGATAAAGAGGGGGAGAAAAGCACAGGTGATACGGGCATAAGCGGTATTGAAGCGGGCGGCAAAGGTCTTGGGAATGATCTCCCCGAAAATAAGGATGACTGTAGTCCCGAAGAAGATGGCATAAGAGATTCCCCGGGGGCCCATAGCCGTGTAAAAAGCCTGGGTGATCAGGGCGGCAGCCACCACATTGACCAGGAGGTTCCCCAGAAGGATGGATGTCAGCAACCGGCCTGGATTCGAGCGTAGTTTTTTCAGTTTTCTGCGAAGGTTTTTCCTGGGAATAGCTTCTATCTCCGAATCGGAAAAGGAGAATAGCGCCGTTTCAGAACCTGAGAAGAGCCCCGAAAGAAAAAGAAGAATAAGAAAGCTTAAGGCGTACGACCCCATATGCCGTTATGCTAACAGAAGCACTCCTCTTGTCAAGAGAGAACCTTTTTATTGCAACTTTACAGTGGCATGATATAATGGGATTGATATAGAAAAAGGCCGTTTCACCATGAAGAAAGGGGGGCCATGGAGGACTATCAGGCGGATTTTCAGAAGATCACAGATGACGTTTCTAAGATAACCATCAAAGGGTTTCTCGACGCCCATACAGCATCACAGTTCGAAGAGTTGCTGAAATCCCTCATTGAAAAAGGCCAGGTCCGGCTTATCGTTGATATGGATAAACTCAACTATATCTCTTCCACGGGATTGGGAGTCTTTATGGGATATATCGAGGACATCAGAGAAAAAGGGGGTGACATCAAATTCGTCCGCGTCCCGGATAAGATCTACAAGATCTTTGCCATTTTAGGTTTTACGGCTATTTACGAGATTTTCAATGAAGAGGGAGAGGCCATTGAAAAATTCTAAGGTTTTTTTGATCAGCTTCCCGGCTCAAAAAAAATATCTGCAGATCGCGCGGGAGTTTGTGCGTGAGATCTGTACTATTCATGATATTCATGAAGAGATGGCCGAAGACCTGGTCTATATTGTCGGCGAAGCCGCCTCCAACGTAGTAAAACATGCCTACCGGGATATGCCGGAGGAAAAAGCTGTGGTGGAGATCGGCCTTAAACTGGAGCCTCACCTCTTTACCATGACCATTACTGATTATGGGAAAGGGTTTGATGAGAAGAAGTATCATGAACTGAATTTTGAGGATATCAAAAGTAAAGTTAAAAACCGTCATAAAGGAGGCCTTGGCCTCTTCATGATAGACAGGCTGGCTGACAAACTGACTATCACCATAGACCCGTATCACAAAAATGAACTGACTGTCGTGAAAAAGATTTAGGATAGTATGCAAGCGGTCAATACCATCAGCTCGTTTCTCATCTTCATGCTGAGTATCTACATCTACAAAAACAAGAAAACCAATATCAATACCATTACGGCGATCATGCTGTTTACCCTTGGCCTGGCTCCTTTTTCCTGGATCATCACCGAAAAGATCGATATTTTTGAGAATTTTTTCGAGATCTGGATTCTCTTTTTCCCTTTCCTCCTCCTCTTCTCTATCATCTACCCTTACGAACTGGAGTATACAAAGCGCTATAAGGGTTTGAAATATGTGATCTTTATCCCTTATTTTCTCTATTTTCTGGCTCTCTTTATCCTTAAATTCCTGGAGACGGCTCTGCTTCCCGAGATGTTCAGCGGGGGGCTTGTCGGGCAGGGCCTGGCCCGCCTTATCTCCTCTCTCTATAATATCTTTCTGCTGATCCTCAACGGAGTCTATCTGGTCCTGGCCTTCAGGATGTTCAGGAAAAAAAGAAAGCTTTTTGACAATCAGCTGCTGCGAAAACAGGTGGGGTATATTATCACAGGGATCGAGGCTTTTGCTTTTGTCTTCGTCATCGACCTTCTGTCAGGCCACCTGAATCTCTTTACTGCAGTCTTCACCCTGGAGAGGATCCGGCTGATGTATACGCTGGCGATCCTTCTCAATGCCATCCTTCTCTCTTTTTCCATGGTCAAGTACAAGTTTCTTAATATCGAGATCAAAGAACGAAGCCTCCTCTACTACTTCTTTTGGAGTTTCTTTATTCTGGCTTATGCTTTTCTATTTACTTTTATCCTGGTCAAACTCCAGCAAGCCCACGAAATAGTACTTTTTGCGGTCTATGTCCTCAGCTTTGTCCTTTACATCTCCTACTATAAGCTGGTGAAGTGGCTTATGGACTACTTTTTTATCAAAGACGAGATCAACTACGAAGATATCGTAGGCGATTTTTTCGTCAATGTCTCAGGGCTTAATTCCTTCGGGGAGATCAGGAACATGGTCATCAATGAGCTGAAGACTCTGCTGAACATCCAGGAGGCCGATCTTGTTTTGAGCGATGACAAGGATGAGAAGTATATGAGCCGCCGCTATTTTACATTTCTGGACATGGGATACCGGTTCCGGCAAGCCTATAAGTGGGCCACTTTTTTCTTTCCGGTCTTTTTTGAGAACCGCTTTTACGGTTTTCTTATCGTCGGGAGCAAAAGAGCCAGGACCCGGTTTAAGCCGAAAGAGATGCAGCTGATCACCTCGGTGGCCAATCAGATAGCCATGCTGCTTCATACTGTCGAAGCCAGCCGGGAACTTTCAGAGAAAAAGATCATGGAAAAAGAGATCAACCTTGCCCGAAAGATCCAGTTTTCCCTCCTTCCTCCCCGGGATATCCTTCACGAAGAACTCAATATCCGGTGGCGCTATAACCCTACCATAAAGGTGGGCGGAGACTACTGCGATGTCATCTTCAGAGACGGCGGAGAGAAGACACTCTTTGTCATAGCCGATGTGAGCGGGAAGGGGATCAATGGGGCCATGTATATGAGCATGGTCAGGACCCTGCTTCATATGGGGATGACCTATTTCAATCTGAAGGATATTATCCTTTATATGAATGATTATATCAAGAACAAGCTTCCTGCCCAGATCTTCGTGACCATGGCTCTGGTCTATTACGACAGCAGGGAAAACAAGGCCTCTTATATCCAGCTGGGGCATAATTACCCTATCCTGTTTCGAAGCAAGGAAAAGAGCCTCTCCTTCATGGAGCAGGAAGGCATGGGCCTGGGCTTAGTCGACAACGCACTTTTTGAAGAGAAGCTGCACTTTCATTCTTTCAGCCTTGACCCGGGTGATTTTGTCTTTCTCTATACAGACGGGGTTACAGAAGCCCGGAACAGGGACGGCCGCCTGTATGGAGAATCACGCCTTCTTGAAGTGATCGACAAAAACAGGGAGGGCGGATGCGAACGGATCATCAACAAGGTCACCGCTGACCTTTACGAATTCAGGGGGACCTATGAACAGACCGACGATATTGCCATGATAATTTTTGAAAAGAAGGGGCCTTCTTATGATTGAAAAGATGAGAGAGATCAATGAAAGGACTCATGTCCGGGAAGGGCTCCGCTCTTTTATGGAATACTTCAGCCGAAAATACGGGATAGGCTCCTGTTCTGTCTTTAATATCAGTGACAACTCTATCCTCTATGCCCGTGATGTCTCAGCACCTCTTCCCTACGAGCTCATCCTGAGGAAGAACGGCCTGGAGGATGTCCGCCTCTATCTGGACAGGGACCCGGAGGGGCTTTTCACCTCTGCAGAAGCCCAGATCGACCTTGAATTTCTCAAGTCTGTTATTCTGAACCATCTCTTATACCGCTCTGTTCTGAGGATATCCAAAAGCCGTATGCAGAAGAAGAAAGAAGTGGAGACTCTCATGGAGATTTCCCGGGAGCTCATCTTTCTCCATGAAGAGAGCAGTATCCTCAATGCCCTGATCTTTGCCATCATGGGGCAGGTGATGGTGACTAAGACGGCGATATACCTCAATCAGTCTGAGACCTTTTCTCTGAAAGTCTTCCGGGGTTTTAAAAAACTTCCGTCCAGGCTGGGGATGGTCAAGACGCTGAGAAATATCCTTGACCTGAATGAGAACCAGGAATATCTCATGAACCCAGAGATGGAAGAGATCCATAAAGCCGGTGGCGCGCTTGTGGTCCCCATGCAATATCAGAACTCTATCACCGGTTATATCGTACTGGGGCATAAGACTGACGGAAAGAGTATTCCCGAGACCGAGTATGATTTCCTCTTCTCATTGGCGGCTAATGTCGCTTTCGCTTTGGAAAATTCTAAGCTGATCCATGAGTCCATCGAAAAGAAGAGGATGGAAAGCGAGCTCAACCTGGCCCGTGAGATCCAACAGAATCTTCTGCCCAAAAATATTCCCCGGACGCCGGGGTGGGAGATCTGGGGGGCTAACATCCCCAGCCGGGAAGTAGGAGGAGACTACTACTTTATTCGAAAAGTCAACAATAAGATCTATATCGCAATTGCCGATGTCACCGGGAAAAGCGTTCCCGCTGCTCTCCTTGTCTCGACCCTTCATGCTGCACTCTTCGTGTTGTCAGACCTGGAGATGACCCTGCCCGACCTGGTGGCGGATATCAATCATCTCATCTTTTCCAGCACCACAGCTGAACAGTTCATTACCTTCTTTATTTTGGAAATGGATCTGGAAAAAGAGTCTGTGACCTATATCAATGCCGGTCATAATCCTCCCTATCTTCTCAGCAGATCGGGAGAGTTGAAAGAGTTGACTGCAGGAGGGCTTCTTTTGGGGATAGTCCCGAAAACCGATTTTCAGACGGGGGAGTTCCCTCTCGGTGACCTGGAGTCCCTTCTTCTCTTCACCGACGGAGTCACAGAGGCGACAAACGGACTGGACGAAGAGTATGGGGAAGAGCGGCTGAAAAGCCATATGAGAAAATGCGGGGGAAAGTCTGCCTCTGAATGGGGCGGGTTACTTCTCGAGGAAGTGCGGCGGTTCAAAGACTCTCCTGTCCCCCAGGATGATGTCACTGTTGTGATCCTTAAAAAGAGCGAGGGTGAATGATCATTACCGTCAACGAAGTAAAAAGGGAAGTCCCCGCAGGGACGACTCTTTACGAACTCAAAGACGCAACGGCTCCTGAAGCGGATATCACAGTCCTGAACTCCTGTCCTGCAGAAGAGGACCTTCCCCTTAATGAAGGGGATGCTGTCGTCTTTATTCAGCGGGGGAGACAATATGAGGCCGGGGAGCTGGATGCTCTTCTGGCCGCCCGTCATTCTCCGGGAGTCCATGATAAGGTCGCCCGTGCCGTGGTGGGGATAGCCGGCCTGGGTGGTCTCGGGTCCGCGGCGGCTGTCGCTTTGGCCCGGCTGGGGGTAGGGACGTTGATCCTTGCCGATTATGATGTGGTAGAACCCTCCAACATCAACCGCCAGCACTATTTTTTAAGCCAGATAGGCCGGTTCAAGACCGAAGCCCTGAAAGAGACCATTGCGGATATCCATCCGGGGGTAAGGGTCCGCATCAATACCGTGCGCCTGAACAGGGAGAATATCCCGGTTCTTTTCAACGGAGCTTCGGTGATCATCGAAGCTTTTGACAAAGCCTCTGAAAAAGAGATGCTGATCACAACTGTTCTGGAGAAGATGAAAGGATGCTATGTAGTTTCCGGTTCGGGCATGGCCGGATATGGCCCTTCCAATGAGATAGTTACAGTCCGGCTGGGTAAGCTTGTCATCTGCGGTGACCAGTCCAGTGAAGCAGGGCAGGGAGTCGGGCTCATGGCTCCCCGCGTGGGGATCTGTGCCCATCATCAAGCCAATGAAGCCCTCCGCCTCATTTTTGGGCGTCGATACGACTCCTTTTTAAGCCCTTGTCCAGGAGTGATAACGCCGTAAGATACCCGGGGGAAGGCCGGCATCGATAAGATAATAGAGGTTGGAGAGAAGCCGGTAAAGGGTCATATCGTTGATACGGTTGCCTTTTTCTGTGAGATTCCATTTCGGGGCGACCAGTCCCGCTTTCGTGAAAACATCCGGATATTCAAAGTTGCCTTCGAAAGAAATATCGATGACCACGGCCCCCCGGGGGACCTCTTCAGTGGGGATAGTGAAGGGGCCGGGAACAGCGGAGACGATCACATCGGAACGATGACAGAGTGCCAGGACTTCCCGGAAGGAAGTATGACGATGGCATACGCGGACAGATCCGTTTTCATTTAGCAGCATAAGTGCAAGAGAGCGCCCCACAGCCAGAGAATCATTGATGATCGTGAAGCGCTTTCCGGTAATGGTAAAAGGGTTTTCATCAAATCCCAGAGGATAGGCTCCGTCCCTTTTTTTGGCCTCTTCATAGAGAAGGGCATAACGTTTGAAAATATAGAGGATACCTTTGGCTGTCGGGGGAATTACCAATTTTTTCAGTTTCAAGGGATCTTTGAACTGTTCGAACTGGACGAGATACCCGAGATGGGTATGGTGAAGTCCCTCAACATCCTTGGCGGGGGAGACAGCATTCATAAAACGGGTATCCTTACCCCTGAAGGGTGTGGGGTAGAGGATCATGATCCCGTGGGTCTCTTCGTCCTGATTAAGCTCGTGGATTGTTTTTTCCAGATGACGGTTGTCCATGCAGACGACAGAATGAAAGGAGACTTGTCTCGATCGGCAGAAGCGCTCGATCCCCCTCATATAAGAGAGGGACCCGGGATCCTCTCCCGCCATGACTACAGCCAGAGAGGGAGTTATCCCTAATCGGCTGTAAGCCTCTTCTCTTCGCAGAAACTCGGGCTTGTCAAAGGCCTCGATAAGGCGGGATACATCGATGATCCTGTCACTTCTCATCAGGATCCTCCTTTTGGAGTGTAATGCCTAATTCCCTGAGAAGGTCTCCGCGATAGAGATAGATATGCCCGTCAGGCCCCTTGATGAAGGTCAGGGGTGCCGGTGACGTGATGGCTCCCAGGGCATAAGAAGTCCCGTTGACTGTCAGGGAGATATCTTCAGAAAGCCTCAAAGAGTCCCGTCCCCTCTCTACTCTGATGTTTTTGAGGAGAGTGTGCCCTTCTTCTCCGATTTTAATCTCTTTTCCGAAGGCATGGACGGTGATCACATCTTGAGGCCTGAGATCCCCGAAAAGCTTTACCGGTAGAGAGGCATACCGTCCGCCGGTCAAGGTATGAAAAAGGAAGAAAAGAAGAGCCAGTCCCGCCATGAGAAGAAGGACATAGAAGGGGCTCTTTTTAAACGTGAATGCGATGGCCATGATCAGGGTAAGTTAAGGGTCAGAGCCAATCCGGCATCAGTCTTGCGGATGTCGAAATCACCTCCGTGAGCCCGGGCGATATCACGGACGAGGAAGGCGAAGACACTGTAGCGGTCCAGAGTCTCCTCGAGCGCTCCCTGCACGGCTTCCTGCTGAAAGTCAGAAAGTGTGGTCAACAAGAAAAAACGGCCCTCTTTCGAGGCTGTCTGAACCGTCAGACGGGCTCTGTCCTGGGCTGCCTGAGCCACAAACAGGAAGAGGTTGAAAAGCGCCAGGCTCACCAGGGTCTTGTCGAACTGGATAGCAGGGGCGTTTTTCAATTCGGCCTGGACAGAACAGCGTTTTTCCCGCAGGTCCTGTTTGACCAGGTCAAAGCTTCTCTTGATATAGTCGGTGATATCTCCATAATCACGTTCCAGCTCCATCTCCTTACCT
>OBLN01000387.1_pt1 | contig 16181 bp, 21 predicted proteins | sample 1519301 | NCBI WGS metagenome assembly OBLN01 (sample SAMEA2452533, study PRJEB22499) | sediment metagenome | reverse complement strand
TTTTACTGGAGATTGATTCCTTGTTTCCATAAAATGTTAGAGTTAAGCTGGTTTAGTGTTATAATATTGTAAAGAGGAATTTAAGATTGTGGGGTGTATTTTATATGGAAATAACTATTATAAAGGGTAATACAGATCATATAGATGATTGCGAGGAGGCATTAATGGATTCGGAACTGGGGAAAAGATATTTTTCAGAAGAGGGAAAAGCCCGAAGAGCATTGGAAGAAGGGTTTAATGAAGATGAGCTATATTTGGCAATAGATAAACATAACAACTGTTTAGGATTTGCTTGGGTTATACTTAATGGAATATTTCACTCCTTTCCATATATACATATTGTTGCTGTCAAAAGTGAAAGCCGTGGCCAGGGAATAGGGAAAAAGCTATTTAAATTTATAGAGGATGTCTATTTCAAAAAGTATTCAAAACTATTTTTAGTGGTGGCCGATTTTAACCCGGATGCAAAAAGATTGTACAAGGATATGGGATACTCAGTGATTGGTGATATACCTGACTTATACAGAAAAGGTATAACGGAATGCTTGATGATGAAGTCAAAAGAGTAAGACAAGGGAGCAGGTTAGTTGTTCCATTTGAAGCCTCTAAGACAAGGTTCCTGTCCCTTTGTCTTAGAGAAAAAATCCAGAGCGTGGCAGATTATTGATGAATGGGATGAAAGGATGAATCATATGAGAGAAAGAATGTTAAAGATCGAGGATTTTACATCTAAGATCCTCAATAACACCAGGGAGATTAACATATATTTGCCACCAAGCTACTCCACGGATATCCATGTGTCATATCCTGTACTTTATATGCATGATGGCCAGAATATCTTTGACGGTGAAAGGGCTTTTGCTGGAGTTGGATGGAACGTTCATGAAATCCACGATGAATTGGTTGCAAGAGGTATGATCAGGGAGCTTATAATTGTTGGAATAGACAATATGCAGGAAGAAAGGCTAAGTGAGTATGCCCACACCAACGGCAGGTACAAAAGGACCAGAATCAAGGGAAAGGGAAAGCTTTATGAAAGATTTCTCATTGAAGAGCTTAAGCCATTTATTGACGAAAACTTCAGGACGCTGTCCGGTCCAGACAATACAGGTCTTATGGGATCATCCATGGGAGGACTTGTAACCTTCAACATAGGATTTAGAAATCCTCATGTGTTCGGAAGGCTTGGAATAATATCCCCATCCTTCTGGTGGGGTACCAGGTCTAACATCAAGACTGTTGATATGCACCAGGATGCCCTTGCCACCAGTCGCATGTGGATAGATATGGGAACCAAGGAGGGAGGCTTGGACAGGTCCTTTGACAGGGTGGTTGACCGTATATTGAGTAAATCCGACGGTTTGAAAGGAAACATCGAGGCTCATTGGATAATGGGAGCAGCCCACACAGAGCTTGATTGGCAGAGACGGGTCCACTGGCCCCTGATTCACCTGTTTGGACTTGAGTGAAAGGAAAATATTTAAAATTGAACATTTTGTCAATAGATGGGGTATGATTATTATGATTGATAGTAGTTTTATAACTCAAATAAGATTTCTAGGTCGATATTTGCAGAGGAGATAGATTGAATAAAAGGAGAATTTATGGTCTACATTGTTACACTGGCGTTGATTTGCGGGATTTTGGGGGTATTGCAGCTACTTTATCCTGAGCAATTTTATATGTTTGGTAGAAGGTGGATGTACAAGGGGAATTATGAATTAAGCGGAGCAGGGAAGTTTTTTGTTAGGCTTTCAGGAGTTGTTTTGATAGGAATTTCAATATATGGTTTCTATTCCGCAATTGTGGAATATCTCTATAGATAATAACTAGAATGTTTGATTCTAAACCTTAATCCAAAGGAGTGAAAGGATGAAAAAAGAGCACAAGAGAACCCTTAAGATTTTAGTTCCGGCAATTGTTATCGAGCTATACTTCTTATACAGAAGAGGCTTTGTAATCAGCGAGAGTTTCTTCTTTATATGGTTTGTCGTATTTGGTACATTTTTCGCCTTCCGTTGGATAGGGGGAAGTGCCAGTCCAATGGGCATTGGAGGAAGGGCGGATAAATTCCTGGCCGCCAAGTTCAGTGAAACCATGTACGGGGGAGAGACTTCCGAAAAGGTAAAGAATAGTGACTTTGCTCTGGATCTGATATTCCTGTTTCTTGCAATAAGCAACCTGGTATTGTCCCTTGCAGCCTATTACATAGAACGATAGAGAGGAAGAATGAAAGGTGTGATCTTATGGAATTTACTAAATTCGGGAACAAGTATATCCTTAGACTGGACAGGGGAGAGGAAATCGTGGAAACCCTTAAGGAATTTTGTAGTCAGCAGGAAATCAAGCTTGGATGGGTAAAGGGCATTGGAGCTGTTGGAGAGGCTACCATTGGACTTTTTGAAACAAAGGAGAAGGAATATCATTCAGTTGACCTTAAGGGGGATTATGAAATCACATCCCTTCTTGGAAACATATCAACAATGGATGGAGAAACATACCTTCATCTACATGCAACACTTGGAGACAGGGAATACAAGGTGCAGGGAGGACACTTTTCAAGGGGGGTCATCAGTGCCACAGGAGAGTTTATGATTGAATCAATTGATGGAGAGGTAGACAGAAAATTCAATGATGAAATAGGATTGAACCTGTATAAATTGTAATAAGTAAAAGTTTCTAGAAAAATTAACAAACTTTTTGTTGCCACCCGAAACAAGCTATGGTATAGTAAAGTGTAAGAAAATTAAATAAATAATAATTGTTGCTTTGCCATGAGGGTTTCACTTCCCGTGAAGCCATAATCAGGTAAAATCCAGCTCTAAATAGTAATAACTATTTTTGGGCTGTTTTTTTTTGAAAAATAACCATGGAGACACTCAATATTGTTAACGGGGAGGTGCTTGTGAGATAATAAAATAAAAACGGAGTGTGATACCATGAAATATCCTAAAAAGACAATCTATGTGAGTAGCTTTTCCAAGCTGCCAACAGGAATCCCATCAGAAAGCGTTTACAAGTCACTTGATGTGGGACTGATAATTAATACTGAAACCGGAATTGTTGAAAATGCTTCAGTAACACTTTTGACAGACGTTGCCGCAGAATTTCTCCGGGACATTATTGTAGGCTTCAACCTTAAGGAGGATGATATTGAGATCCTCTTTGATGAAATCAAAGCCAGATATCACGGGTCTGCTCAGAAGGCAATCATTGTGGCCATAAAGAAGGTAGTTGAGAAATACGAGGCCTTGACGACAGATGAAAGAGGTCTCTAAACAAAAGGAGGCGTAGTATGAAAAAAAAGTTCACGTGGAAGCTGTATCATAAGATATTCCTTGGATTATTCCTTGGTATTGGCGTAGGGGTTGTTTTAAGCTCCATGGGAGGACCAGACAATCCTACCATAGCAAAGTTGATGGAATTCTTTGTATTCCTTGGAAACCTTTTCATAAGACTTATAAGAATGGTAATCGTACCCCTGGTATTCTTCTCCATAACCAGTGGGGTAATAAATCTTGGAGATATAAAGAGACTGCGAAACATCGGCTTTAAGACAATTGGATTGTTCCTGCTGACATCCGCGTTTTCAGTGTCAATCGGTCTTCTGATTGCAAACATCATAAAGCCAGGATCAGGCATAGATTTGGGCTCTGTTTCAGCAGCAGCTGTGGAAATCAAGGAGCTACCGGGATTCTATGATGTGATTCTCGACTTCTTCCCTGAAAACCCAATAGCTTCAATGGCTAACGGAACCATGCTACATATAATATCATTTGCAATATTCACAGGAATAGCCCTTGTCATGATCGGTGAAAGAGCAAAGCCTGTAACTGAGCTTGTAAACATACTTTCAGAGACAATGTTCAAGATAATAGACATAGTTGTAAGGTTCACACCCTATGGAGTGTTTGGACTTATGGCAAACGCGACGGCCCAATTTGGTGTGGAGATATTCGGACCGATTGCAAAGTTCATATTTGCAGATTACCTATCGGCAATAACACACACAATACTAGTACTTATGCTGATTCTGTTGGCTGGAGTTGTTAAGGTAAGCCCAATCAGATTCTTCAGGAAGGCATTTGAACCTTGGCTTGTTGCATTCAGCACATGTACATCATCAGCGGCACTTCCACTGTCAATGAAGGCAGCCAAGAGGATTGGTGTTCCAGATGAGAATGCCAGCTTTGTACTTCCCTTGGGAGCTACAATGAACATGAACGGAACCTGCATATACTTCGGACTTATAGTGGTATTTGCAAGTCAGCTCTATGGTATGGACCTTTCAATCGGAATGCAGGCAATGCTTGTTCTTCAGGCAACCTTACTGGCAGTTGGGGCAGCAGCGGTTCCACAGATAGGTCTTGTAATAAGCATAACCCTCCTGGAGAGCATGGGACTTCCACTTGAAGCCATTGCACTTGTGGCAGGAATATACAGAATAGTTGACCAGATACACACGGCTACAAACTCCTTTGGGGATTTGGTTGTCTCAGCTGTTGTGTCAAAGCTTGAAGGAACCTTTGATTATGAGACCTTCAACGCTGATAATCTTGAAAAGCCAAGACCCATATCAGAGCAAATATAGAGATTCTTTATAAAGAAAGGGGATTAATCATGAGTTTAAATAAAGCGCCAAAAAATCATGTTTTCTATAGAAATCAGAACTGGCATTATCCTAGAATTGAAAGGGGAGAGGGAATCTACCTCTACGGAGAGGACGGCAAGAAGTACATTGATGGCTGTTCAGGCTCTGCGGTTGCAAACATTGGACATGGCAACAAGGAGGTTGCTGAATTTGCCAAGGAACAGACAGAAAGAATTGCCTTTACCCACCTTTCAAGATGGACTGTGGATGTTATTGAGGATTGTGCAGAGAAGGTTGCCAGCTGGTGTCCGGAAGGGCTTGACCATGTTTACTTCGTATCGGGAGGTTCAGAGGCCACTGAGACTGCAATGAAAATGGCAAGACAATACTATGTTGAAAGGGATGGGGTCCAGTCAAGCAAGTGGAAGGTAATATCAAAGTGGAACTCCTACCATGGAGCCACCTTGGGATCACTTTCAATGACCGGTACAATCGGTAGAAGAAAGGTCTATGACCCTATGCTTGCAAACTTCCCCAAAATCAACCAGTTTTACCATTACAGGAATCCATGGGGAGCGGAGACCCTTTATGAGACAAGTGTAAAGGCAGCGCAGGAGCTGGAAACTGAAATACTTAGACAGGGACCACAGAATGTAGCAGCCTTCATAACTGAGCCAGTGGTGGGATCGGCGGCACCTGGAGCACATCCGGAGAAGATATATTTTGATATGGTAAGGGAGATCTGTGACAGGTATGACATCCTATTTATAATGGATGAGGTAATGGCAGGGTCAGGAAGAACCGGAGAGACAATGTCATCAAAGCTGTTTGATGCTTCACCGGACATTATTGCTGTTGCAAAGGGACTTAGCAGCGGATACACACCAATGGGAGCAGCAGTATGTAATGACAAGGTGTTTGATGCAATAATGGTGGACGGCTCAGGAAACTTTATTCATGGACACACCTACGCTTCAAATCCCCTTTCATGTGGTATAGCCCTTAAGGTTATGGAAATAATTGAAAGGGAGGAATTCATTCAGAACGGTGCAGCCCAAGGAGAGTACCTGATTGAAAAGATGCAGGACCTATACAAGTATCCAATCGTAGGGGACATAAGAGGAAAGGGCCTAATGATAGGAATGGAGTTTGTTCAGGACAAGGAGACCAAGGAACCGTTCGACCCTTCAATGAAGATGAATGCGAAGATAAACAACGCCTGCATGGAGGAAGGGCTTGTCCTTTATCCTGGAGGAGGATCCGACAACGGAAAGGGAGACCATGTTCTTATTGCACCTCCAATCAATATAACCAGGGAAGAGGTTGATTCCCTGTATGAAAAAATGGAAAAGGGAATCAAGAAGGTCTGCGAGAGCCTTTAAACTGTTGAAGGGGGATTATCATGGAAAAACTAATAGTAACCATAGCACTCACTGGAAATGTTCCAACCAAGGACCTCAATGAAAGCACGCCTGTCACTGTGGATGAGATCGTAAAGGATGCCAAGGATTGTGCAGACCTTGGAGCAGCTGTTGCCCATATCCACGTGAGGGATGAAAAGGGTATGCCAACCAGCAGACGGGACCTTTTCGAGCAGGTTGTAAACAGGATGAATGAGGAGAAGATAGATATCATAAAGCAGCTTTCAACAGGTGCCCGTGGCGGTGAGAACACAGTTGACTGGAGGGGACAGATGCTTGATCTAAACGTTGAAATGGCAAGCCTTGCAACCGGGTCATCAAATTTTCCATCCAGTGTGAATGCCAATTCACCAGACCTTATAAAGGAGCTGGCACAGAAGATGCTGGATAACAACATAAAGCCTGAAATTGAGATATTTGACACTGCAATGCTTTCAAATGCACTTTTCCTTGAGAAGAAGGGAATCCTGAAGGGACCTCTTCATTTCAACCTGGTAATGGATGTCAAGGGATCAATCCCGGGAACCCCAAGAAACCTGATGTTCCTTGTTGAAAGCCTTCCAAAGGGTTCTACCTGGACAGTATCTGGCATAGGGAGATCCCAGGTTCAGATGATCACCATGGCCATTGCCCTGGGCGGTCACGTGAGGACAGGTCTTGAGGACACAATTGAGTTTGAAAAGGGAGTACCTGCCACAAACAAGATGCTTGTCCAAAGGGTGATAAACATAGCCAATGCAGTTGGAAGACCAATTGCAACAACTGATGAAGCAAGAAAGATATTGAATCTGGCATAGAAAAAAACAGACTCGTCTTTAAGGGGCGAGTTTGTTTTTTGTGATATACTTTACTTGAAGTCATAAGGGTAGGAGGGCTATTTTGAACAAGAAGATACTTTTGATAAACGATTTACCTGGATACGGGAAGGTTGCCCTTTCAGCGATGTTCCCGGTTTTATCACACATGGGATATGACCTTTTCAACCTTCCGACAGCTCTTGTTTCAAACACTCTGGATTATGGGAAGTTTGACATACTGGAAACGACAGGGTATATGAAAAATACAATTGCAGTGTGGGAGGAACTGGGCTTTTCATTTGATGCAATTGCCACAGGATTCATAGTGTCCCAGGACCAGGTTAGTCTTGTGACGGACTATTGCATGGCTCAAACTGCAAAGGGGACCAAAATCTTCGTTGACCCAATAATGGGGGATGACGGAAAGCTATACAATGGAATAACAGATAAGACCGTCCAATACATGAAAGACCTGTGTTCAGTTGCTGATTATCTTGTACCAAACCATACTGAAGCATCATTTCTTACTGGAGCTGAATACAGGGAAGATGGAGTAAATTATGAAGAAGCTGGAGATCTGGTTGATGATCTCAGGGAGCTGGGTGCAAAATCAGTTGTAATAACCAGTTTGAAAATTGATGGGGAAATGTCCGTTATGGGTTATGATAATGTGAAGGATGAGTACTTCACCATACCCTTCCAGATGATACCAATTAGATTTCCTGGAACTGGGGACATTTTTTCTGCTGTCATGATGGGAAAGGTCTTGTCTGGTTTGAGTCTCAAGGAAAGTGTGGGATCAGCTATGGATTATGTTAGGGACCTTATTGAGCTTAATAGGGATAATCTAGATAAGTTCAAGGGAATTCCGGTTGAAGCATGGCTGTCTAGAATGGATGTTTAAAAGGGAGGACGGCAACAGCTGTCCTCCTTTAAAGACTTCTACTTTAAGTTCAATTCAATGGCCCAGTCCGGTCTCTTCAGTTCTGATTCATTCCTTCCAATGCTTTTAGCTGGAAACCCCTCAAGGATTTCATTGTCACCGAATTCACTCCTTTGCTTGACAAGGGTTCCTGATTTTACCAGTGTGTTTGCACCTAACTTGCTGTAGTCACATACAATGGCACCTGATTCAACCACACTAGCCCTGCCGATGGTCGTCCCATGAATGATACAGCCAGGGCCAATGGTAACATCATCCTCTATGACCAGCTGGTTGTCAGGAAGAAGATGAAGGACGGTGTTTTCAAGTATCTGGACGTTATTCCCGATTATTACGGGCCCGTGTGTATTACCGATGATCCTCACACCTGAGGCGATAACTGAACCTTCGCCTATCTTTACATCTCCATTGATCTCTGCCGTATCAAATATGTATGCTGAATCTGAAACCTGAGGATATTTACCATTGACTGTGTATAACTTGCCCATAATTTCACTCTCCTTGCTATCATTGTCCACAATATTCTCTTCAAAGGGAGATATGGAAATGTCCCCTCCCCGCATCCTTCTGATCATGGACCTGTCCTCGTCAGTAAGCTTTCTGATTATACGTCCAGGTCTGCCTAAAACAACTGACTCATCAGGAATTTCAACTCCTTCCGGAATCAGTGTACCTTCACCGAAAATGCACATATTACCTATCTTTGAACCTGGCAGAAAGGTGGTCCCGTTTCCAATCTCACACAGATCTCCAATTTCAGCTCCGACCACGATGCACTTGTGCCCGAACACGGTTTTGCTTCCCACCCTGAGCGGATGGGCTTTTGTACCAATAAGCACTGAATTTTCAAGGGCCCAGGTTTTGTTGCCAAGAATAACCGAGTCGTTCTCTGACCTTACCATTGTACCCTGTGCTATGTAGGAGTTCTTACCAAGTCTTGCCCTGCCAATAACCCTTGCTGAATCATCAATCCTAACATTGTTCATAAACTACCTCCTCCTTATACCTGGGCTTGTTATTCATTATTCTACCCATAACTTTGAGTTTTGAACATCGTCATGATTGAAGTGAGTCTAAGTGTTTGTTACAATTAGAAAAAAGCCAGGAGGGCAATGGATGAGAAGAAAAGACAGGGAAATGGACAGGGAATTTGGGTTTAAGGTCATTGACAAGGCAAGATATGGTGTATTGTCAATGGTCGATGGAGAAGGCGGACCCTATGGGGTTCCACTTTCAATAGTCAGGCTTGGCGACAATCTTTACTTCCATTCGGCCAAGGAAGGCAGGAAGATTGAAATACTGGGAAAAAGCAAAAGGGTTTCTGTTGCCTTTGTTGGGGAAGTCAATGTACCTGAAAACTATACTCATGAGGAGCTGGATGAAATCACCAGGGATCCATCCAAGGCAGTGGTCCTTATCAGCAGTGTGTTCACAACTGAATATGAATCAGCAATTGTAGCAGGTGAGGTTAAGGAGGTTTCATCAGATGAGGAAAAGACAGTTGCCTTGGAAGCAATCTGCAAAAAGTATGTGCCGTCAATGATGGAATATTTTCCATTGGCTGTGGAAGCGGGGATGCCAAGAACCTCGGTGTTCAAGGTGGAAATTGAGGAAGTTACTGCAAAGAGGAAAAAGTATGATTCCAGTGGGCAGGAGATGAAATGGGGAAGAATGGAATAGAAAGCTGTCCTTAGTTTTGAACTCATCAAGAATGTTTTGTGGAATCCATATAATCCATATTTGTTGCTGGTCGCAATAAATGGGTAGTATATTAGTATAACTGGGGGAGGTTTGGATGAAGGTTCAAAAATGTATAAACTGCGGCACACAATTCAGGTACAAGTCAGTTCAGAAATCAATATGGGCAGGCTACAAGCCTATCATATGCTTTAACTGTGGAGCCATCCATGAGTTCAGGTTTGTATACAGACTGGTGGTTTCTTTAATTATAGTCCTACCCATGTTCTTCAACCAATGGATCAGTGATATTGCTCCCAATCTTTTGGTTCACACTGCCATGTATTTTGGGTATTTATTTGCGGCTATTGGGGCAATGCCATATCTGATCAGGTATCGCCTGAAGAATGACAATCTGGAGTGAAGCTGAGATAGAAAGATCAATATGAAAGGAAGAGATAAGATGTTGAAGGATTTGGTATTAAAGAACAGAACTTACCGTAGATTCCATGGGGAGGAAGAGATCAGCAGGGAGACTCTGCTGGAGCTTATTGAACTGTCCAGACTGTCATCAACGGGAGCAAACCTGCAGCAGCTCAAGTACATAATATCCAATACCCCTGAGAAAAACCAGATGATATTCGAGGAGCTGAAGTGGGCTGCATACCTGAAGGACTGGGATGGACCAGTTGAGGAGGAGAGGCCCTCTGCATATCTTGTTATGGTTGCCGACAAGGATATTGGCAGCAACATATACTGGAATCATGGAATAGCCTGTCAGAGCATACTGCTGGGAGCAACGGAAAAAGGGCTTGGGGGCTGTATGTTCGGGGGCTTCAACAAGGAAAACCTGAAGAATAAGCTTCAGGTTCCAGACAGGTATGAAATACTTCTTGTTATTGCCCTGGGCAAGCCAAAGGAGGAGGTTGTCCTTGAGGAACTTGGCCCAGATGGGGACATCAAGTACTGGAGGGATGACAAGGGAGTCCACCATGTTCCCAAAAGAAGGCTTGAAGACCTTATACTTGACATATAACAAGCAATTAAAGATCTTTGTTCAGGAGGACCATATGTATGTGGTCCTCCCATTTTTCGTTTATTTTGAGATACTCTCTGGAAAGCCCCTCGTTTACAAAGCCTAGCTTTTCAACGACCCGAAGGGACCTCTGGTTCCGGGGCATGATGTTAGCCTCAATCCTGTGAAGGGCCATTTCATCAAAGGCAATTCGAATAAGCTCCCCAAGGGCTTCAGTTGTGTATCCTCGGTTGATATTGTCCCTGTCAAGCCTATAGCCAAGAAAACATGAGAGAAATGGTCCCCTTATTATATTATCAAGGGCAATGGTACCTATAACCTTATTTGGGTCATCCTTCTTGAATATCCACAGCCTCAGCATCTGTCCATCCTTGAATCTTCTGTAGTCCCTTTTCAGGAGACCTTTCTGATGACTGAGGGTATAGTAGTCATCCGGCCTGTCTGTTTCCCACTCCTTGAGGAAATCCTTGTTTCTGCTGACGTAATCAAGAACAAGTCCAGCATCCTTGGGTCTGAGTATCTTGAGTATCAATCTGTCTGTATGATATATCTCCTTCATCCTTAATCCCTCCACATCATCTGATTTCAGGCATTACAAAAAGATTCCAGGGGTAAACATCCTCAGGCAGGGATTGGTAGGAAACCTTTCTTCCCCCGGGGTGTCGGAACTTTATCCTATGTGACCAAAGTGACACCTGGGTCCAGTCCTTTCTTTTTGTGAATTCCCTGTTGTATTTTGTATCACCCCAAAGGGGGAGGCCCGCATTTGACAGCTGGACCCTTATCTGATGGTGTCTTCCCGTCAGGAGCACAATGTGAAGAAGGCTCAAGACTCCGTGCTCTTCCGTTTCCACAGACTGCAAAAGTCTGTATTCAAGGATTGCCCTTTTGGAACCACTTGCATCCTCTGACACAACCTTGCTCATATTAACCGTCCTGAGCTTTTTAAGATGGTCCACCATCTCACCCTTTTCCTCCGGTGGCCTTCCAAGGACCACTGCCAGGTATTCCTTGTGAAAGGCCCTGTCCCTTATTGCATTGGACAGCCAGGTGTTGGAGCTTTCCTTCCGTGCAAAGACCATAACCCCTCCAACAGGTCGGTCCAGCCTATGGACAAGGCCAAGATAATCCCTGTCAAGGGCAGTCATAAGGTCCAAATCTCCGGTCTTGTCGCTTTGGCATGGCATGCCCGGTGGCTTTTCAACCACAAGTATATCCTCATCCTCAAAAATTACATTTATATCCATCCTTACCTCCAGCATCATTATTCATAGCTAGATTATACACCAAATACAAAGAGGTTACATCATTGTAATGGGAAATGGCAAATATGCTATGGTATAATAAACGGGAGAGAAATGAGGTGTGACATGAAAAGACTTGTGCATGCAGATACAAAAAAACTTAAGAGGAAGTATATGGTTTTCTACAGTAGCCAGTACAGAAACAAGCCTCTGAAAAGGGATTCCATGTCAGGTCTTTTGGAGGGAATACTCTTTGAAAGTTCTCAGCTTTCAAAGGCGGTTAAGGCCCATCCCCTAATGGTAATGGATGGGGAAGAGATCATAATTGCAGCTGTGCTTGCCCATGTGGACAGGATGCCAGACTATCTTCAGATAGCCTTCTTTGAATCCCCGGAGCTTGATTTTGAAGCCTTTGATTTGCTTATGGACCAGGCAAACCTTCTATCCAAGGAGTATGGCTGTGATAAAATCTGTGCATCCCTTAACATCCATGTAAACTACGGTCTGGGATATCTACTTGACGGCTACCACAGGCCTCAAAGCTTTGGCATGGCCCACAACCCGCCTCACATACACAGGTATTTTGAAGAACACGGGTTTGACAGGATTGAAATGGCAACATACATGAAGGATATGGATAGTCTGGAGCCCCTTGTACCAGCAAGAATGAAGAGGAGGCTAAAGGAAAGATACAAAGTCCGTCCTGTTGATTTTTCAAGGCTCAGGGAGGAGGCAGCCACATACACTAGAATCAACAACGATGCCTTCAGAGACCATCTTTTCTACTACAGGAGGATCCCGGAGGAGGATTTGGAGCTATTCAGGGACTTCAGGTTTCTCCTGAAGCCGGAAAATCTGCTCTTTGTCCAGAGAGACGGGGTGGATGTGGGCTTCATGCTCTGGTATCCTGATTTTCATCAGATAATGGATACAAAATCTGGGATAGGTTTGAGGACTGTCCTCAAGGCAAGGCTACAATCGAAAAAGATAGATACCTTCAAGATTGTTGAGATTGGAGTTGTTCAGGAAGAACAGGGCAAGGGAGCCATCCTGGCCCTTTTTAACCATTGCCAGGAGCTTACAGAAGGAAGGTTCAAGAATTTTGAGTCCGGCTGGGTCCTGAAGGACAATCCAAGATCAAAGGCCCTGGGAGACAAATGGTCCGATGGAATATCCAAGACCTTTGCAGCATATGTAAAGGAGCTGGTTTAGTGGGAATTCTTGAATTCAACAGGAGAAAAGATTTGAAACTGAAGAAGGAGAGCCTGGACCTCCTGTCACTTCTGGAAAGGGTCAATCCCTGCAATCAAGGCTACCATGTTGAAAAAGGGACCTTCATTGTCACATACAGGCTCAGGATGGATCTGTTGAACCTCTGGGGAAGATTGCCTCTGAAGATAGATGCAAATGTAATCGGTCTGCCGATATCCGTGGCTGACCCTGGCTACCTTGGAATTGAAGCCCATGTTGAAGACTTCCTTGGAAGACAAAGGGGCCTTTGGGTGGTGCTTAATGGAAACAAACCCTTTTCTGTGCCAGCAAAAACACTCTCCACATTTGTCTTTAGAAACCATTTTGCTTCCTTTTCGGAATATCTCCATTCACTGAGAAGTCCCTACAGAAGAAGGATAAAAAGGGCGCTGGATAAGGGAGAAGACCTTCTGATAAGAAAGGGAGAGTTTACTGAAGACCATTATGGACTCTACAGGGATGTGGTTGGAAGGTCAGACCATCCCCTGGAAATTCTGCCCCCTGAATTTTTCAGGGAATACCATGGGGACATATATGAGTTCAGGTCAAAGGAAGGCAGGCTTCTGGCATTTGTTCAAACAAAGAAGCATGATGACAGGCTGAGATTTCTTTTCTGTGGCTTCAGAAGAGGGGATGTGGAGGAGTTTGACCTGTATTACAATATGCTTCTTTGGATAGTCAGGCTGGGAATTGATGAAGGCGTCAAGGAAATTGATTTTGGGCAGACATCAGAGGAGAGCAAGCTTAAGATTGGGTGTCAGGAGAGGGAAAGGTACCTTTTCATCCATCATCACAACCCTGCTCTAAGGTGGATGCTGAGGAGGCTCCTCCCATTGTTTTCATACAGGTCCTATCCAACCATCCACAGGGTTTTCAAGGAGGAATACCATGCTGATCTATCTTGAAAAGGTTAGGAAAAAGACTCTATTCTCCCACTTTGAGCCTATAGTCACCGAACCACTTGAGCTTATGTATATAAGGTCTGTACTGTATTCAATGGGGATTGAAAACAGGATCATTGACCCACTTTTCGGCCTAAAGGCTCCTGAAGGGGACCTGCAAGACATGGTGATCCTTACTGGATACAATGTGGCAGAAGAGGAAATGATAAAAAGGTCCCTTTGGTGGAAAAGTCGGGACAGGAATATACTTGTTATGGTTTCAGGTGTCCATGTGCAGCTGAACAGCCACAAGTTCATGAAAGATTCCATAGATTTCATCTTTCATACCCAGGATCTTGGAGTCTTCAGGAACCTGGTGGTACGTCTCCAAAGAGGCGAAAGGGTCAATGGACTTCCTGGATTCCATGCAAGGAATGGGGACGGTAGCTGGGCATTGGGAGAGGAGTACCCGGTGCAAAGTCCGGAAGCTATCCTGCCATCCAGAGACCTTTTCCATAAAAACAAGGATCGAATGCGGTATGTTGACAGGAAGGGAGTTGCCCTGATCAAGGGAGGAAGGGGATGTCCCTATGCCTGTAGCTACTGCTACTGCAGGAGCCTCAATTGTAACACCTATGTAAGACCTGATTTCCATAGGATGTTTGAGGAAATGGAGGGCATTGGTGCTGAGCATTACTGGGTTGTTGACGATGTACTCCTAGTGGATAGGAGGGATGCAAAGGAGTTTATCCAGGCATCAAGGGAGACAGGTTTTGAGGGAAGTATCATAGCCTATCTGAGGGCTGATTTTGTTGCCAGGGAAAGGGAGCTTCTAAAGGACCTGCATGATGCGGGACTTTCTGAGGTGATAATTGGCTTTGAAACCCCTGACAGGGAGGAGCTTCTGGATTACAACAAAAAGCTTGACGGAAACATCTATGAGGAGGCCATCCTTTTGCTCAGGGAAAATAACATTCAACTTACAGCCCTTTTCATGGTGCATCCGGATTATGGCATGGGGGAATTTTGGAGATTGTGGAGGTTTATCCATGATAACAGGCTTGACCTTTACACCATTTCAATATTCACCCCTCTTCCAGGTAGTCACGATTTCAAAAAATATGAAGACAGCCTGATCACGGGAAGGCCTGAGAGATTTGATTTTCTCCACCTTGTACTGCCATCCAGGCTTCCAAGGGCTGTGTTCTATGGAATGTTCTACCTGAGTCATCTGAAGCTTGTCTTCTCAAGACGGATACTAAAATATATAGCGATGAGGTAATCATATGGAAAAAGCGATTTGGGATTTTTGGTCAGGGAGATATGACAGGCTCTGGGTACAAAAGAAATCCCTTAAACCAACAAGGGAATATGTCAGGGATATAATCAGGGAGGAATGGAGAAATGGAGCCAGGAGCCTCCTTGACCTGGGTTGTGGCCCAGGGGAGCTTATAAGAGGGGTCCGTGAAGACTTAAGTGACATGGAAGTAACTGGCGTTGACTTTTCAAAGGGTATGCTGGAGATTTCAAGAAGAAAGAATCCTGATGTGAGACATCTCCTGATGGCTGCTGAGAATCTTGGGAGCCTCCGTGAAAGCTTCGACCTTATCACCTGCACCCACTCCCTGCCCTACTACAAAAACAAGAGCAAGGTGATCACCCAGATTGCAGGTAGACTGGAGCCAGGAGGAAAGCTTGTAATCGCCTTTGCCAGCGGCAATACCACCTATGACAGGCTGGCCCTGTCCCTGGTCAAGCTAACAACCGGTCCGGCAGGCTACCCTTCGGACATGGAGTTTAGGGAAATGGTAAGTGACCTGTTTGTGGTGGAAAGCAGACACGTAATAAGGGAGAGCTTCTACATGCCCACAATTGCCGTCTACACATTGAGGAGGCTGTGATGAAGATACTCTTGGTAAGACCAAAGCCCCACAAGGAAACAATTGGACTTAAGCATGTTATGGTTTGCGAGCCACTGGAGCTGGAGTACCTGGTTTCAAACATACCAGAGGACATCAGGGTAAATTGCGATGTTGAAATAGTGGATATGATCCTGGAAAAGAGGTCCTTCAGGACCATAATTGAAGAGAAGAGACCCCGCTTGGTCCTTTTTACAGGCTACATAACCCATGTGGGAACAATTGAACATATGGCAGGTCTGGTCAGGCATGTTGTGCCCAGTGCAATAACAGGTGTGGGCGGTGTGCATGCCGAGGTCGTTGCGGAGGATTATTCAAGTCCGGACCTGGACCTTGTCTTTGGAAGGAATGGAGTAAAGGCTTTCGCAAATGCCCTCAGGGGAATCCTGGAGGGGAAAGACCTTGATGAAATAAAAGAAGA
>OBLN01000386.1_pt1 | contig 16204 bp, 17 predicted proteins | sample 1519301 | NCBI WGS metagenome assembly OBLN01 (sample SAMEA2452533, study PRJEB22499) | sediment metagenome | reverse complement strand
TGCCTCGGTGACTTCAGGGATCAATCCCGCATGAAATACTCAGAGATTATAGGCAGACTCCGGACAGAGGGTGCGGAAGGGGTCATCCTCGGCTGTACAGAGATTCCTCTTCTGGTTCATCAGAAGGACAGCCCGCTGAAGCTTTTTGACACCACAAAGATTCACGCCGAAGCGGCAGTTAAAATGATGCTGAAATAAAAAAAGGCTCCCCGAAGGGAGCCTTGTGTTTTAGTTGTCAGAAAACAAACTTGTCTTCGCCGAGGCGTCTGTCGATTTCGTTGATGATTCTTTCTTCCTCTTCGGGAGTGTCCGCTATGAAAGTGACAGTGAAGCGGAGGAAGTTGCCTGCATCATCCCACGGTACGGAGCTGATGTATTTCTCCCTTATCATATAGTCGCAGAACTGCTCGCCGCTTTCAAACTTTTTACCGGAAGCTGTTCCCTTGGGGATCTCAAAATACAGGTAGAATGTACCCTTGGGCTCGTTCACAAAGAAGCCGTGTTTGCGGAGAACCGCTGCGAGGGCTTTGAGCCTGCGGGCATATTTAGACTTGATTCTCTCTATAAGAGCGGTGTTTTCCAGAGCAAACGCAGCAGCTTTCTGTATCGGGATAAACTGACCGGAGTCATTGTTATCTTTAACAGTGGCGAAGGCTTTTACAAGGTGAGGGTTACCGCAAACGAATGCCATCCTCCAGCCTGTCATGTTGTATGACTTGCTGAGTGAGTGGATTTCGATTCCCACTTCCTTCGCCCCGGGGACGCTGAGGAAGGAGGGCTGGTCTTCACCGTAGGTAAGTTCTATGTAAGCCGCATCGGAGATTACGGCTATATCATTCTTTTTAGCAAACTCAACAACCTTTTCGTAGAAGGAAACAGGGGCAAGTGCGCCTGTGGGGTTGTTGGGGTAGTTGAGGTAAAGGAACTTTGCTCTTTTCAGTATATCCGCAGGGATAGAATCCAGATCGGGGAGGAAGTTGTTCTCTTTTGTGAGCTTAAGGTTGTAAACTTCTCCGCCGAGATATTTGGTGATTGTGCCGGAAACAGGGTATCCGGGAACAGTCATCAGCGCAACATCACCGGGGTTGATAAGGCAGAGAGGAACAAATGCCAGAGCAGGCTTTGAACCAATGCTGTGATTGATTTCAGTGTTGGGATCAATATCAACGCCGAAACGTTTTTTCATGTATTTCGCTGCGGCGTCCTTAAATTCCTGAATGCCGTTATCAGAGTAAAACCTGTTTTCTCTTTTCTGTGCTTCCCTGCAAAGGGTTTCCACAACAGAGGCATCAGCCATTTCATCAGGTTCGCCGACACCCATGTCGATAAGCTCGATATTGGGATTAGCTTCAACAGCGGCTCTTTTTGCCCTTTTGATCTTCTCAAATTTGTAGATGGTGGTGTCCTTGCCGAACATCTTTCCGCCGAGGCGGTCAGCAATCATGTTTTCCATGAAAATACTCATTAATACCCCCTGATTATTTGTTTTTAAGTCTGTTTATTTCATTTTTGATTTCTGTATCGCAAAGAGCGCAGATTTTGTGCGTGCATTTACTTTCGCACGGCTCAATATGTATCTGAACATCAGCGCCGTTTAAAGTTTCTGAAATATCATTTTCAATCATATCTGCAATCATATGTGCATCTTCCACAGACAAGTGCCTGTTTACCTGAACATGCAGATCCGCAAACTTTTCTGCTCCGGCTTTGCGGGTGCGGAGCTTATGCCAGCCAACTATAACACAACTATAAGCGTCAAGTACACCGCGGATTTTAACCAGCTCGTCCTCATCCAGAGCCTTGTCCACAAGGTCTTCGGACACCTCTTTCCCCAGCGCAAGGGCTGAGTACACAGTCTTTAATGCTATCAGAACAGATATGAACGGGTCAATGGCATTTATCCCTGTAACCTTAACAAGCACCAGTCCGAGAAGAACCCCGCCGCCGGTGAGAAGGTCTATCTCATAATGTAGTGACTCTGTTTTAAGTATTGATGAGTTCTCCTTTTTTGCGACCTTCCGGAGAAGTATGACAAGCATAAAGGTGACAACAAGGGAGAACAGCATTACCCATATGCCGCCCTCTATGCTCTTTACTGCTCTGCCGCTTTCAAAACGGACATAAGCCTCATAGAGAATGTAAAGACCGGAAAGGGTTATCACACCTGCCTGAATAAGGGATGCGAGGGATTCAAATTTAGCGTGTCCGTATCTGTGGTCCTTATCAGGCGGCTGTTCGGACTGCTTTATGGCAAAGTAGTTTACTGTGGATGAACCCACGTCCAGTATTGAGTCCACTGCCGATGCCAGAACAGATACCGAACCTGTGGCAGCGCCGCCTATAAGCTTAATAACTGCGAGAACAAATGCGGTATTTACAGAAATGAGAGTTGCGTATTTTTTGTTGGGCAGCATTTAGCCTTCCGTACTCTCCTGTTTTGGTTTGCCGAAAAAATTGAACCAGATAGTGAACAGTCCCACCATGGCGAGTGCAAGCATAAGCGGAGGCTCGGAGAAAATTATAATATAGATGATAGCCTTGAAAATGCCTGCCAGCTTGAACCTGTGTACCCAATGACGCAGAACCTCAAACCCCTGAATGAAATACAGTCCGGCGAAAACAAGCAGGGTGTTAAACGCCACTGAGCGCATATACACATCTTTTGTAAAAAAGAAGGCAAGCCCTGCGAGCATCACCCATACAAGGTTATCCGGCAGGCGGAAAACCTCATGCGGATATTTTTTTATTTTGTAAAAGAACGTTTTGGTAAAGTATGCCACAAGCACTGAAGTAAGAAAGATAAGCCCAGGGAAAATCAGCACAAGTGAGAGCGCCGCCAGATCCATATTCTTCTCCACCACTGCCGCATAAGCCGCCGCTCCGGTGTCTGGTGCATCTTTAGCTGCTTTTACAAGGGTTTCAAGAATATTTATAACGTTTTCAATGAGGGAACCCCTCACGCTCTCTGAGAAGAAAACCAGAACAGATGACACCACAAAAGCAGGGATCGGGGAGGCTGCAACGGGAAGCCAGTTTGAATCAGGCATGTTCTGGAAGCGGTTGATCATGTATGCGGTGAACATTACGGTTATTACATAATATACGCTTAAATATGGTTCAAAAGCGGCGCAAAGCGCAATAACAGCGAGAAGCAGAATGTCCGACTTTTTTTCTCTGGCAGGCTCAGAGAAGTAAAGCAGGAGGAGCAATGGCGAAAAAGGGATGAACAGTCCCCCTATTCTGGGGAAAAAAAGAACCGCTGCAAAAAGAATCAGGCTTGCCGCCGGAAGATAAAAAACTCTCATATAATTAATGCTCTTTATGTTTATTATTGTCCGCTTAATGTTAGCCGTAAAAATGTTTAATGTCCATTAAATGATCCTTTTTGTTCATCTGCATGAATAATTCGATGTAACACGAAATATGTATAATGTGTTACTAGATGTTGACATGAGAGTCAGCCTAGTGTTATGACTTCCGTAAATTGTGTTATCAGTGAAATTACAGTAACACGTCACGGAGGTTGTTTTGAAACGGTTTATTCTTGGAATGAGTGTATTTGCATTCTGCGTCTGTTCCGCTGCTGCGGATGATAATCTTATGACTACGACTATTTATCTGGACGAAGTGTCAGTAACCGCTGCATCTGCAGGGGAAGAGAATCTTAATATCACCGAAAAAGAAGTTGCGGAAAAGAACAGGAGCGGAAACATAGCAGACTTTCTGGTAAAAGACCCTGAAATTTCCTTTAAACGCAAAGCAGTTTTCGGAGACAGCGGGGATATTATTTCCATCAGAGGCATGGAGAGCAAGAGGATCATGCTTAACCTTGACGGAAGAAGCATAAGCTCCACCGGGAATGTCGGCGGAAACTATATAGATTTCGGAACTATCCCCCTTGATAACATAGAAAAGCTTGAGATAATTAAAGGCGGCAGTTCCGCAGAATACGGTAACAATGCTCTGGGCGGGGTTATCAATGCCTACACCAAACGCCCTGCTAAGGAGGCTTCCGCTTCGATATACGCCACAATGGGCGGATGGGACAATGCGGACGACTACCACAACATAAGGGGCAGTTTCGCAAAGAGATTCGGCAATCTCGGCATAAGCCTTGGTGCGAGCCATCAGGAAGCGGACGCCTATCTGCGTAATAACGACTATGAATCCCTCCACATCAACCCTAAGTTTTACCTTACTCTGCCATGGAAGGGTGAACTGATACTCGGCTACAAGTACAGCAAAACAGAGAGAGGGCTCATACGCTCCAACAGAGCAGACGGAAACCCCACATCAGACAGTGATTCTTCGCTTCCGGGGTTTGATACGGCAATTGACAGTGATTACCCCACCGCAAGCGGTGAATATTTCGCAGGGGGAACGCCCACTCCGTCTATGAATGTCATAGGCGACGGTGCGTACTGGGACAAAATAAGGCATATGCTTGATATAACTTATATCCAGCCGCTGAGTGATAATGTCTACATAGAGGCTATGGCATATAAAAACTACGAAGACCGTTACGAAAAAAACTATGCCGATGTTGCTGCAAGGGTTCAGGTACAGAAAAGCCCCATGGACACCTTTGATCCGTCTCTCACATCAGACGGTGATCTGGTTCTGGACAGAAAAGTTGAGGTGGACAGAAGCTACGGCTACAAGTTTAAAACCGTTGCAGATTACGATAAGCATACTGTTACAGCAGGGGCAGAAGTCAAAGCTCTGAGATCCGGCGGAATCGATGTGCGTTATGTTGATACAAACTATAACAAACACGGCTCAAACGGATGGACGGGAACAGCATCAGGAAGCAGCGGTTCAGAGGCGGATGTTCAGGGATTCTTCATATCCGACAGCTACAGGGTGACAGATAAACTCACAGCAGATTTCGGTCTCCGTTATGACAGATACGAAGCTGAAAGCGGAGAGAAAAGCTATGAAGACGGGAAAGCGACCCCCAAGGCAGGTCTGACATATGCAGTGACGCCATATGACAGAATATCTGTATATGTTTACCAGAACTACAGAACACCGACTCTGCCGGAACTCTGGTGGAACTCGCAGTCAAGCTCTGACGACGGCACTGTGAACGTTCCTTACCTTATAGGCAAAAAAATAAAACCGGAAACAGCTACCGGACTGGACATTGCTTACAGACACTCATTCAGCGGCAAAGGCTTTGCCCGCCTTTCAGGCTTTTATTATGATATAGAAGACTATATACTCCACAAGGCAGTGTACGTAAACCGTCCTCAGAGCTATCAGGCATGGGCGGCGTACAATACGGATGCAGTGTTCTACGGGGTGACCTTTGACGGTGCATACGACATGACCCGCTCATTAAATGTGCGTTTCAGCAGCACCTATCAGCAGACGGAAAAGAAGAGCGACCCCGCAGACCCTGACGGTGTGCTGGAGGAAGTGGATTACATTCCCGATGTTAAAGGAAGTGCCGGTATAAGCTGGAACATCACAAAGAAACTTTCTCTGGATGCGGGGCTTAATTATACAGGCAAGCGCTTTTACACCGTCAATACGGCATCTCTGGACAAAGGAGAGCTGGGGAGCTACACCACTGTTGATGCGAGTCTCCGCTATAAACTCGATGAGCATACGGTACTTGAAATATACGGTGAGAACCTCACGGACAAGGAATATGAAGAGACATGGGGATACCCCGCCATGGGTCTCAATATGGGAGCAAGCATTAAATGGACTTTGTAAAAACAAGAGAACAGCAGGAAACATTCTGGAACAATAAAGCGCAGACTTTTCCCCGTTATGAGGAGAAGGAAGATAACTACGAAGCAGGCATGCTGGACATTGCCAGAAAGCACGGCGTTGTTTTTAAGGATGCGGATATTCTTGATATAGGCTGCGGAAGCGGGATGTATACCATACGTCTTGCCAAAGAGGCAAAGCACGTTACGGCGACTGATATCTCAAAGGAGATGCTCCGCATACTGAAAGAGGATTCATCTAAGCTTGGTCTGGAGAATATTGACACTTATCTGGGTGACTGGATGGAGTTTGAATCGGACAAAAAGTTTGATGTGATATTCTGCTCCATGACCCCCGCTGTTCAGTCTGAAGAGGCCAGAACAAAAGTTATGGAACATGCAAAAGGCTGGGTTGTGTACATGGGCTTTGCCGGCAGAATGGAATCTAATATGGTAGCAGGTCTTTATAAGCATTACGGCATAACTCCGAAGAAGTTTCATGATGCTCCGGTTATGCGTGAGTGGCTTGAAAAAAGAGGTATTGATTATAAATCCTATCCTGTAGACGGTGAATGGGTTGTACCCAGAACATACGATGAGGCTGTTTCAAACTGCCGTGATATGCTTTTTATGTATGATATAAAGCCGGATGATGAGATTCTTGCGGCGAACATCAAGCCGTGTCTGGATACTGAAAGCGGAAAGTATATCGAACGAACCCAATACAGCATAGAGATGATTATATGGCACGCCTGATACTCTGCCTCTGCATTCTTCTAGTTTCTTTCCCCGCATGGGCAAAGACCGTTACAGATGTTTTCGGGCGGGCTGTGGAAGTGCCGGATAAGGTTGAGAGGGTAATCGGCATAGGGAGCAGTCTGTCGTTTGTGACATATCTTGGAGCGCAGGAGATGATCGCAGGCGTTGAGGATATGGACAAGATGGCTGATTCCACCAAGCCGTATATCAGGGCAAATCTTGAATATGTTAAGGATCTTCCCGTTATCGGTAAGGGCGGCGCTGTGCGGATGCCGAACTATGAGAGGATTATAAGCCTCAAACCGGATGTGGTTTTTATAATATCCACAGACAGAGGAGAGCCGGAACTTCTGCAGCGGAAGCTTAATATTCCCGTTGTTGCTGTCAGCTACGGCATGCCCAATTTTGATGAGGAGACATTCATCCGCTCCATTAAGCTCACAGGGGATATTCTTAACAGACAGCAGAGAGCGCAGGAACTCACCGATTATATTAAAGAAATATCCGCAAAGCTGAACTATAAACCCGCAGAAAAAAATAAAGCCTATGTGGGCGGCATCTCCTACAGAGGCAATCAGGGAATAAACAGCACAGCGGCGGATTTTCTGCCGATGAAGCTCGCCGGAATAAATAATGTTACTGACACGGAGAATAAGAAAGGACAGTTTTTTGTGAACAGAGAATATCTTCTGCTGAAAAATCCGGAGATTATATTTATTGACGGAAACGGGCTGGGCATAATCGCTGATGATGTGCGGAAAAACCCGCAGTTTTATGCAAGGCTCAAGGCGTTCAAAAACGGAAGAGCATATCTTCTGCCGCCTCATACGTCTTATTTCGTGAACCCTGAAATGCTTTATGTTAATGCTTTTCTCATGGCAAAATCCGCCTATCCTGACAAATACGGCGATATTGACCCCGCAGGGATAACCGACGAAATACTCACCATGTTTAACGGCGCAGGAATGTACGCTTATCTGAAGGAAACCACCGGAGGTTACGGTGTTCTTGAAATCACTCCCGAAGGCTTAAAAATCAAATAAAAAAAGGGAGTCCTTAAAAAGGACTCCCTAATCTATTTTATTGTTTACCGTAACCTGTTAATTCCGGTACAGCCTATGATTATCTGTCAAGGCTGAAGGGAAGAAGGATGATCGTACGTGCGGTTTTAACAGCAGAAGCAAGGGCTCTCTGGTGTCTGGCGCATGTGCCTGTCAGCCTTCTGGGCATTATTTTTCCTCTTTCGGTTACGAAACCTCTGAGGAGTTTAGCGTCTTTGTAGTCTATATCGATTTTTTCCGCGCAGAATCTGCACACTTTCTTTTTCTGAAATTTTCTTCTTATAACAGCCATTTATATAGTCCTCCGTTTGAGTCAGCGGTTAAAACGGAATGTCGTCTTCGCTGAAATCGTCGCTGCTGCCGCCTGAAGAGAATCCGCCGTCACTGCCTGATGAATAGTCCCCGCCCTTGTCTCTTCTTGATGAGACGAGCTGGATATTTTCGGCGATCACTTCATGCTTGCTGCGTTTCTGTCCTTCCTGCTCCCATACATTCTGAGAGAGGCGTCCTTCCACCAGCACAGGGCTTCCTTTAGTGAGGTACTCCCCACAGATTTCGCCGAGTTTTCCAAAAGCTACAATGTCGATGAACATTGTTTCTTCCTTGTCTTTCTGTCTGCGGTTAACGGCAAGACCGAACTTTGCCACTGCGAGATCCCTTCCGGGAACATATCTTACTTCGGGGTTGCGGGTACAGTTACCCAGCAAAACTACCTTGTTAAAAAAGCCCATGGTAAATTCCTTATCCGGTGGATATTTATATTGTTATTCCTCAGTTGCTTCCGCTTCGGGTTCGCCTGCGGAGTCATCACCGTCTTCAAAAGGAGCTTTGTCCTCTCTGGGTTTTCTGGGGTTGACTTTCTTGCCCTTTCTGTCAGGTCTGGGTGCGGGGTCTTTTCTGGGTTTCAGTTTGAATTTCTTTTCGTCAATTTTAACGATGCAGAATCTGAGAACGTCTTCGCTGTAGCGGTAGCGTTTTTCAAGCTCTTCGTTGTAGTTGCCGTCAGCTTTGTACTGAATGAGGAAGTAGTAACCTTCACGGTAGTCTTCCACTTCGTAGGCGAATGTAAGTTTGCCCCAGGGCTCAACTTTGACAATTTCGCCGCCGTTCTGCTCAATGTTTCCCTTGAAAAACTCAAGGTTTGTGTCAATCTCTTCCTGCGTGAGGTCGGGACGGACGATGAAAATAGTTTCGTAAGTAACCAATTTGTCCTCCTTTTGGTTAAAGCCGCAGATTCATCAGCTCTGCAGCAAGGCAGTTGATCTTTTTATCAATACATATGGCATAAGTCAACCGAAAAGATCCGTTTAAATATGTATAGTTTTTTCATGGCATGTTCACACAGTCCGTCCGATATTTAATTGTACCACCTGATGCCGCAGGGTATCATGATGTTAATAAAGCCTTGGAGGAGGTCTCTATGAGAAAGTGCGCACTGATTATGATAATGATTCTGATGACAGTTTATGTCTATGCCGGTGAAAGTGTTGATTACAGCGCTGACGGCAAAATATATGAAGGGTACTATTCCTCTGTTTCCGAAAAAGCACCTCTGGTTCTGATAATTCATGACTGGGACGGGCTGACGGATTATGAGATCAAAAGGGTCGAAATGCTTAACAAATTAGGCTATTCTGCTTTTGCTGCGGACATGTTCGGCAAGGGTGTCCGCCCTGTGGAGCTTGAAGATAAAAAAAGGCTCACCGGCGAACTCTATGCAGACAGAGCAAAGATGAGGATGATTACACAGGCAGCGTTTGACAAAGCAAAAGCTCTGGGTGCGAACACAGGCAGCGCAGTGATGATAGGTTATTGCTTCGGGGGTACTGTCACCCTTGAATATGCACGAAGCGGCGCTCCTCTCAAATCGTTCATCTCTTTCCACGGCGGACTTGATACCCCGCAGGGGCAGAATTATTCCGGAACCGCAGGAGAGGTGGTTATCTTCCACGGAACAGCCGATGCAGCAGTCAGTATGAATGATTTTGCAAAGCTTGCCGTTGAGCTTGAAAGTGCAGGCGTTAAACATGAAATGCACACTTACAGCGGCGCACCCCATGCCTTTACTGTTTTCGGTTCTCCCAGTTATAGAAAGGATGCCGATGAAAAATCATGGGCAAGATTCACAGAATATCTGAAAGAGGTTTTTTAAGGTTTAATGCGCTTTACAGATGACATTGCAGAAGTAGTAGAGTTTACGGCTGAGGAGGCGGGGACACGGCTTGATGTCCTCCTCGCCTCTGTCTCCGGCAGAAGCAGAAGCTTTGCCGCAGAGGTTATTGAGGAGGGACTGGTTGAGGTCAACGGGCGTATCCCTGCTAAATCCCTTAAGGTGAAAAAAGGTGATCTCATACGTATGGAGATCCCTGTTGAGGAAGTCCCCAGCCTTGAACCTCAGCCGGTTGATTTTGATGTTATATATGAGGATGAGAACATGATAGTGGTGAACAAACCCGCCGGGGTAACGGTTCACCCTGCTCCCGGGTCGCCGGACGGAACTCTGGTGAACGGACTTCTCTACCGCTATAAGATAGAGGACTATAACGACTTCCGCCCGGGCATAGTCCACAGGCTTGACAGGGACACCTCAGGGCTGATTCTCGTTGCGAGAAACAGAGATGCCAGAGAGAAGCTTTCATCTCTTTTTCTGAACCGCACCGTGGACAAACGCTATCTCGCTTTCTGTTGGGGGACTCCGAAGTTTGATACAATGGTTGTTGACGAACCCATCGGCAGACACCCCGCAGACCGCAAAAAGATGGCTGTCAGGGAGGACGGGCGTTCTGCAAAAAGCAAATTTATCGTAAAAGAACGTTATAAAAATGCCTTTCTTGCAGAGGTCCATATATACACAGGACGCACCCATCAGATACGTGTTCATGCAGCTCATATTGGACATCCGATACTTGACGATTCCCTCTATGGCGGAAAACATAACAGGGGTTACAAAATTGAAAGGCAGGCTTTACACTCGTGGAAACTGACTTTTAAAAGCCCTTTTGTTCAAAAAGAATGTGATTTTTGCGCTCCTATACCTCATGAAATGGAGCTTCTGAGAGAGAGGCTCCTGATACTGAAATAGTATAGGGAAAACCTATACTCTCTATTGGTTTACGCTACCCCGAAAACGCCAATTCCTTTGATCTGTAAAACGATGTTTCTTGTTGACAGTGGTGATACGGTATGATAGACATTGCATACTGTATACAAAATACAGAGGTGTGGTATGAATGAGTATTTGCCAGTCGCAATCCTTATGCTGATTGCAGGCGCAATAGGCGCCATCATGATGTTTGTGGGCGGTCTTATACGTCCGAAAAAGTACGACAAGGTCAAAAGCTCCGTGTACGAGTGCGGTATGCCGGAGTTTTCGGACGCCAGAAAAAGGTACAATGTCAGGTTCTATATAGTCGCCCTGCTTTTTGTTCTCTTCGATGTGGAAATAGTGTTTCTTTATCCGTGGGCAGTGGCTTTCGGAGATATCGGGCTGTACGGACTCGTGGCTATGTTCCTCTTCCTGATAATCCTTGTCATAGGCTTCCTGTATGAGTGGAAGAAAGGAGCATTGGAATGGGTGTAATCACAAACAAACTGCCTGATAACGTTATAACCACCACGGTTGACAATGTTATCAACTGGGGCAGAAAATCTTCTATCTGGCCTGTTACATTCGGTCTTGCCTGTTGCGCTATTGAAATGATGGCGACAGGGGCCGCAAAACACGACCTTGACAGGCTCGGAATAATTTTCCGTGCCACACCTCGTCAGGCGGATCTTATGATCGTAGCAGGAACAGTTACAAGAAAAATGGCTCCCATCGTACGCAAGGTCTGGGATCAGATGCCCGAACCAAAATGGTGTATAGCAATGGGAAGCTGCGCTACAAGCGGCGGTATATACGATACCTACTCCACCGTTCAGGGGGTTGATGAAATCCTTCCGGTGGATTTTTACGTTCCCGGCTGTCCTCCCCGTCCTGAAGCTCTTCTGGATGCCATAGTTGCACTTCAGAAGAAAATCATGACTGAAAAAGTGACAAGGAAATAGGGGGCGGCGATGAATTTCAGCGAATTAACCACACAGCTTGAACAGCTTTTTCCCGGCAAGCTGAACTGTTACACTCAGTTCGGCTGTAACTTTATCAGGATTAAGGATGAAGCTGTATATAAAGAACTCCACCGCACATTGAAAGAGAAATTCTCCTTCAAATACATGGTGGATGTCGTGGCTACCCACTGGCCTAAAAAAACAGACAAATTTGAAGTCACAAACAACCTTTTTTCAATTGAAAACAAACTCAGGGTGTTTGTGAAGCTTTCAAGACCCGATCATGTCTTCCCCACTATAACTGATATATGGAAGGGAGCTAACTTCATGGAAAGAGAAGAGTATGACCTTATGGGAATAGTTTTTGAAGGTCACCCGGACCTCAGAAGAGTTCTTCTCCCCGACTTCTTTGAAGGACACCCGCTCAGGAAAGACTTCCCCCTTAAAGAGAGGAAGTGGTTCAACAAAACTGACGAGCAGAATCTCGGTATCAAGTTCACCAAATAAGGGGTTGGAGACGGTTATGCAGAACATGAACAATAACGTAGCCGAAATAGTTACGGTCAACATGGGACCTCAGCACCCCAGTACACACGGGGTTTTGAGACTTGTTGTCGATCTTGACGGCGAAACAATAGTAAACGTAACTCCTGATGTGGGTTACCTTCACAGAGGAACTGAAAAGCTTGCGGAAAACAGGACTTATCATCAGTTTATCCCTCTTACGGACAGGCTTGACTACCTTTCGCCTTTGTCCAACAATCTTGCCTACTGCCTTGCTGTAGAAAAGTTCTTCGGTGTTAAAATACCCGAAAGAGCGGACTACATGAGAGTTATCTATGCTGAACTTGCCCGTGTTGCAAGCCACCTTGTGTGGATCGCTACCCACGCTCTTGACATAGGCGCAATGACAGTTTTCCTCTACGCCTTCCGTGAAAGGGAGCGCGTTCTTGATATGTTCGAGTGCGCCACAGGTCAGAGGATGACCAGCTCATGGATCAGGATCGGCGGCGTACGTGCTGATGCTCCCGAAGAGTTCTTCAAGCTTGCCAAAGACTTTGTTGATGAGTTTGACGGATTCGTTGATCTTTACGAAAACCTCCTGACCAATAACAGAATCTGGAAAATGAGAACCATAGGCATCGGTATGCTCAATGCTGACGATGCTCAGGATTACGGTACAAGCGGTCCCCTCATGAGAGGTGCAGGTATCGACTTCGACCTCAGACGTGACGAACCGTACTGCTGTTATGACAAATTCCAGTTTGAAATACCCACACAGCCCGAAGGGGATACATACGCACGTTATAAAGTAAGAATGAAAGAGCTTCGTGAAGCGAATAAAATCGTTGCTCAGGCCCTTGAAAATCTCCCTGAAGGACCCATTATGACTGACGACCCCAGAGTGGCTATGCCAGCTCATGAGGACGTTTATGAGAGAATGGAATCATTGATCAGAAGATTCTATCTGATCTCAAAAGGATTCCGCCCTCCCAAAGGCGAAACATATCAGGGTATTGAAGCGCCCAAAGGCGAGCTTGGGTTCTACATCGTCAGTGAAGGCGAAGAAAGACCCTACAGACTTAAAATACGCGCTCCTTCCTACGTTAACCTCGGCGTTCTTAACCACATGGCTCAGGGACACATGCTTGCTGACCTTGTTGCCATCATCGGTACGAACGACGTTGTTCTCGGCGAGATAGACAGGTAAGGGGGCTTATTATGGCGGAAGTTAAAGCGGTTGTCGAAGAGGTACAGGAAAGAACCCCTGAGGAACTTGACTGGACTAAGTGCGACGCTATCTGCGCTCAGTACGCTGGGGCAAAAGGCGCCACTATTCCTGTTCTCCAGAAGGTTCAGGATGCCTACGGCTACCTTTATAAAGAACTTGTGGAGAGAGTGGGTGAAAACCTCAATATCTCATCACACACCCTCTACGGCGTAATTACTTTTTACGCACAGTTTTATACCAAACCCAGAGGCAAATACGTTATCAGGGTTTGCAGGGGTACGGCATGCCACGTTAAAGGTTCCGGAAGGATCTCAGAGGTTGTTTTTGAGGAATTCGGAATCAGAAACGGTGAGACGGATCCGGACAAAATCTTCACTCTTGAGGAAGTTTCCTGTATCGGAGCCTGCGGAATGGCGCCCGTTATTATGGTGAACGATAAAACTCACGGTAACCTTACACCCGAGGAATCCAGAAAGATATTCAAGGATTATGCCTCCGGTAAGATGGATGAGTAGGGACAGGCTATGAGCGAGTATAAAGTCGAACAGATAGAAGTACACGTATGTATGGGAACCGCGGGAGTAGCCTCCGGCGGTGAAGCCGTTATGGCTGCCCTTAACAGCGAGTTTGAAAAACGCGGCCTGACAAACACCGATGTCAAAGAGCGCAACTGCAAGGCTAAACAGACCGGATGCAGGGGGCTCTGCGCCAGAGATGTTCTTATTGACGTGTATGTACCCGGTAAGGGACCTGTCACTTATGAACATGTTACTGCGGAAATGGTTCCCTCTATTGTTGAGGAACACATTGTAGGCGGTGAGGTTGTCACTAAGTGGGCAGCAAAAAAAGACTATTTTGAATTTTATGATAAACAGAAGCGTTATGTTCTCAATGACTGCGGAAAAGTTGATCCGGACAGTCTTGAGGATTACATAGCCCACGGCGGTTATGATGCTCTGAAGAAGACCCTTAAAATGACCTCCGAAGAGGTTATTGACGAGGTCAAAAAATCAGGTCTCAGAGGCAGAGGGGGCGGCGGTTTCCCCACTGGTCTTAAATGGACTTTCTGCCGTAATTCTCCGGGAGATCTCAAATATCTTATCTGTAATGCAGATGAGGGTGACCCCGGCGCATTCATGGACAGGTCAATCATCGAGGGTAACCCCCACGCTGTTATAGAAGGCATGCTTATCGCAGCTTACGCAATAGGCTGCAAAGAAGGCTATATCTATTGCCGTGCGGAATATCCCCTTGCAATAAAAAGGGTTAAAAAAGCCCTTGTAGACGCCGAAAAAGCAGGCTACCTCGGCGATAACGTTCTCGGAAGCGGCTTTGAGTTCCATCTCAAGCTGAAAGAGGGAGCGGGCGCTTTCGTCTGCGGTGAGGAAACAGCTCTCATAGCCTCAATTGAAGGCGAAAGAGGGATGCCCAGATCCAGACCCCCATTCCCCGCTGTAAAAGGTCTCTGGCAGAAGCCTTCAAACGTTAACAACGTTGAAACATTTGCCAACCTTCCGGTTATTATCCTTAACGGGGCTGACTGGTATGCTAACATCGGAACTGAAAAGTCCAAGGGAACCAAAATCTTCGCCCTTTCAGGCAAGGTTAAGTCCACAGGTCTTATTGAAGTTCCCATGGGTATTACTGTTAGTGAGCTTATTTTTGAAGTCGGCGGCGGTATACCCAAGAAAAGAAAATTCAAAGCCGTTCAGCTCGGCGGTCCCTCCGGCGGCTGTCTTACTGAAGCGCACCTTGATACAAAAATCGACTACGACTCACTCATTGCGGCTGGAGCCATGATGGGTTCCGGAGGCGTGGTTGTTCTTGATGAAACAAACTGTATGGTGAACGTGGCTCAGTTCTTCCTTACCTTCACACAGAGGGAGTCATGCGGAAAATGCATACCCTGCCGTGTGGGAACAAAAACCATGCTTGATATCCTCGACAGGATAACAGCAGGTAAAGGAAAGGAAGGAGATATAGAGAGGCTTGAGGCTCTTGCGAACGATATCAAGATCTCTTCTCTCTGCGGTCTGGGGCAGACAGCTCCGAACCCGATCCTTACCACCATCAGGTACTTCAGGGATGAGTACGAGGCGCACATCTATAAGCAGAAATGTCCGGCAAGGGAATGTCCCGAACTCATTGAGTTCGTTGTTGTGGATGAAAGATGCAAAAAATGCGGTATCTGCAAGAAGGTCTGCCCTGTTGACGCAATCACATGGGAGAAGGGACAGTATGCGTACATTGATAAAGCAAAGTGCGTTAAGTGCCGTGAGTGCATAGTGAACTGTCCGTTCAACTCAATAGATTAAGGGATAAGGATATGCAGATGGTAACCTTGAAAATAGACGGAATACAGGTTGAGGTCCCGAAGGATTACACAATCCTTCAGGCGGCGGAAAAGGCAGGGGTTCACATACCCGTTCTCTGCCATGATGCCCGTCTGAATCCTTTCGGAGCGTGCAGAGTATGCCTTATTGAGGCTGTGGGCAACCCCAGGCTTATGACAGCGTGTACTACTCCCGTTGCTCCCGATATGGATATCCTCACCAATACTGAAAAGCTCCAGAGGATCAGAAAAACAGTAATTGAGCTTCTGCTTGTAAACCACCCCCTTGAGTGCCCTGTGTGCGATAAGGGCGGTGAATGTACTCTTCAGGATCTCACTTACGAAGTAGGGCTGACCAAAGTCCGCTTTGAAGCAACTCCCGCCGATACACCGGTTGACCACACAAACCCCTTTATTGAAAGGGATATTGACAGATGCGTACTCTGCGGACGCTGCGTAAGGATCTGCGATGAGGTGGTGAACATTCAGGCGATAAGCTTCATCAACCGCGGCATGGAAACAATGATCGGAACCGCTTTTGATCAGCCATGGA
>OBLN01000385.1_pt1 | contig 16210 bp, 14 predicted proteins | sample 1519301 | NCBI WGS metagenome assembly OBLN01 (sample SAMEA2452533, study PRJEB22499) | sediment metagenome | reverse complement strand
TCTGGTCAGTACTATGCTTATGATTGCATGGATTCCCATCTGAGCTGAAGGCGGAGCCCCAAGCTTCAATATCCTTCTGGCCTTTGCAATATCAGGTTTTGCAAATATCTTAAAGGTTGAATACAAGGCATTTATCCGTTTGCCGATTATGAGGAATATTAGGGTTACTCCCATCTGGGATACTATTGTAGCTATGGCTGCTCCCTCTATTCCAAGCCCAAAGGTGAAAATTAGCAGGGGGTCTAGTATCATATTTGCCACCAGGCCCATGGTGTTCACCTTGAAAGGGGTCATGCTGTCACCTGAGCTGTTCAACGTTGTGGACAATACAGGGTTAAGGAAGTGAAATATTATTCCAAATCCAATTATTCTAAGGTAGCTCTGTGCCATCCCAATGACCTCTGCATCCCCAAGGTTAAAGAATGAAATTATTTGACTGTTAAAGATATATAAGGACAATCCATATGCCAGACCAATTATCAGGTCCATCAAAAGTCCAACTGTTATGTACTCCCTGGCGGATTTTATATCAGACCTTCCGTAGCTTTGGGAAACACTTACTCCTACCCCAATCTGTGTGATCATTATCAGGGCAGCACCCAGCCAGAGAAAAAAGCCACCCGTCCCAGCTGCTGCCACGGCTTTGGTTGATAGTCTTCCAAGCCACATTGCATCCGTCAGACTGTATGCCATCTGGATGAAAGATGTTCCCATTATTGGCAAGGCAAGTCTTGTCAGGGTCTTTATGATATTACCTTCCGTTAGATTTATCTCTCTTCTCATTATGTACTCCTCGACTTTTCTTTGTCCTCATAATTCTACACCATTTATTGGTGTATTACAACATTGAAGGATAGCCGAAACGGCTATCCTCCCTGATTATGCAAACTGTCTTATGATTTCAATTACCAGTCTTGCGGAGTTCTCAAGATCCACTATGTGAAGATGCTCCTCCAATGTGTGGGGCTTTCTCTCACCTATGCCAAGATTTATTGCAGCTATTCCGTTGGCGTTGAAAATATTTGTGTCACTGCCTCCACCTGACGTGGTGGTCTTTGCTGGGATATCCAGCTCTTTACATGCCTTCCTTACAACATCGACCAAAGGATGGTCATCCTCTATCTTGAATGCACCATATGCTGTTTCCACATTTACTTCTACTGATCCACCAAATTTCTCAGCAGCCTCCTGACAGCATCTAACCATGTGATCTGACTGCTCCTTTAGTTTCTCATCGCTTAGACTCCTGGCCTCCGCTGAAAACTCCACAATCTTGGGAACGATATTTGTTGGACCTTCAGCCTTTATAGAACCAATGTTTGCCGTTGTATCCTCATCAACCCTAAGAAGTCTCATTTTGGATATGGCTTCACCTGCCATTTGGATGGCACTTATTCCAGTCTCTGGAGCAACTCCCGCATGAGCTTCCTTACCTATGAATCTTGCATCAATCTTGTTCTGTGCAGGTCCCTGAACTATTATGGTTCCCGGATCTCCTCCGCTATCCAAAACAAATCCATTTTTTGCCCTGATGCTTGAGTAGTCAAGATTCTTGGACCCAAACAGGCCTCCTTCTTCAAATATTGTGAAAGCAACCTCTATGTCTCCATGGGGTACATTGTTTTCCTTGACGGACTGGATTGCTTCAACAACCGCTGCTATGCCTGCCTTGTCATCTCCCCCAAGGATGGTTGTTCCATCGGAGTAAATTGTACCATCCTTTATTTGCGGCTTTATCCCTCTTCCTGGAGATACGGTATCCATGTGGGCACTGAAAAGGATTCCCTCCCCTTCTGTAGTACCCTTCAGGTAGCCTATAAGGTTTCCTGAGTTGCTGCCAACCTTTTCACCGGCATCATCCATCCTGACTTCCATTCCCAGTTCCTCAAGCTCAGACTTCAATACAAGTGCAAAGTCCCTCTCCTCCTTGGTGGGGCTGTCAATCTGTACATATTTCAGGAATCTTTCAAGTAATCTTTTTTCATTAATCATGACCTCAATCCTTCCGTTTTTATATTTAGAAAAATGAGGCTTTATAAAAAAGCCTCATTTTAGTCAATTACTATACGTGAATCATGGCTCCTGGTCCCAATGGCAGTCCTAGGAAATACCAAACAACCATCATCAATAACCACCCAATCAGGAAGACCACTGAATAAGGAACCATTGTTGCAATAAGAGTTCCCAAACCGCTTTCCTCATCATATCTCTTTGCAAATACTACAATCATTGCAAAGTAGCTCATAAGTGGTGTGATAATATTTGTAGTTGAGTCACCTATTCTGTATGCTGCCTGTGTAAGCTCTGGACTAAGTCCAAGTCTCATCATCATTGGCACGAATACCGGCGCCATTATTGCCCACTTGGCTGATGCGGATCCCATGAACAGGTTAAGGAATGCTGAAATAAATATGAATCCGATGATAAGTGGAAGTCCTGTAAATCCAATGCTCTCAAGGAAGTCTGCTCCCTTTACTGAAAGTATTGTTCCAAGGTTTGTTCTTCCGAAGTAAGCAACAAACTGTGCTGCAAAGAATGCAAGTACAAGATATGAACCCATGCTCTTCATTGCTGTAGTCATTGACTCAACAAGGTCATTGCTGTTTTTTATCTTGCCAGTTGTCTTACCGTATACAGCTCCCGGGATCATAAATACCAGAAGAATCATAAATATAAGTCCATTACTCATGAATTCATTTATGGTCATAACGCCATCTGCATCTGGTGATCTCAATAGTCCATTTGTTGGAACTGTCAGAGCAAGCATTACAATACCGAATATCAGTAGTGATATACCAGCATTTCTAAGACCCTTGCTCTCAATATCTGTAATCTCTTCCTTGTTAGGCTTGTATGAGCCTGTGTACTCTCCAAGGTTTGGCTCAACAATTCTCTCAGTAACAAATGTACCCAGGAAGGTTAATAGGAAGGTTGATACTATCATGAAGTAATAGTTTGCTGTTGGAAGGATTTCATAGTCCATTCCTGAGCTTCTTAAAGCCTCGTTGGTGATACCCTGTAGCAAAGGATCAAGTGTACCGATCAAAAGGTTTGCTGAGAAACCTGCTGATACTCCTGCAAAGGCTGCAGCAAGTCCAGCGATAGGATGTCTTCCTGCTCCTGCAAATACAATTGCTCCCAAAGGAATTACCACTACGTATCCCGCATCTGATGCAATATTTGACATGATACCTGCAAATACAACAACTGCAGTCAACAGTCTTGGGTGTACATTGCTCAGCATCTTCTTAAGAGAGGTATTGATAAGTCCTGACCACTCTGCAACACCTACTCCAAGCATAGCCACCAATACTGTTCCCAGCGGTGCAAAGCCTGTAAAGTTCTTTGTTGCACTATTGAAAATATAACGAAGACCATCAGCTGAAAGCATGTTCACTGCTGATACTGTTGATTCAGCACCTGCTCTTGCATCGTAGAATGTTACATTGACTCCTGCCTGTGCCACGAAAAAAGAAATAACCACTACTGCCGCACTTAGGATGACAAATATTATTGCTGGATGTGGCAAAGCGTTACCTGCTTTTTCGATTGCCTTTAAAATTCCACTGTTAGCGGATTTTTTTGAATTGTTCTTAGACATCGTTTTCCTCCTTTTATATTATAATGTCTTTACATTATATATATGAAAAAGTCAATTGTCAACTCTCTACATAAAAGCGATAAACGAATAAAATTCCTTACAAGTGTCTTTTTATCTCATATGTTAATTCTTATTGTTCGCATAGATATTCTTTAATGTACTTTATATTCTGATTATTCTAAATATATAATCGCCTAAAGGTGCTTTAAGGAAGCTTTATGATATTCACATACGGGAATTTAGCAATTTAAAAAAAGTAGCAATTTCCTATTGGCAATAAAAAAACCCACCACAAGTGGTAGGTCAGGTATGCTCAGCTTAGTTCCAAGCCAGATACAATTCAATTCCAATAAAATGCGAAATGCTTGCCGCCAGAACAAAAAGATGCCATATTGCATGATTATAAGGTATTCTCTTGATGCTGTAAAAGATCGTCCCAACTGTATACAGCAAGCCTCCGGCTAGAATAAAGGCAAAAAATCCCCATGAGGTGGCTTCTATAATGGACTTTATTGGAATAATTGCCATCCACCCCATGCCAATATACATAATTAGGGATACCGCCTTATACCTGTCAAACTTCCCATAGGTCACTATCTTGAAAATTATCCCTGCAAGGGCCACAAGCCAGGTACCAGCCAGAATCCAGACCCTCATGGGACCTTGAAGGGTAAGCATCACCACTGGTGTATAGGTTCCTGCAATAAAAAGGAATATTGATGAATGGTCGAAGACCCTTAAAACCCTTTTAACCTTCTCCTTTCTGAAGCTGTGATACAGAGTTGAGGCAGAGAACATTATAATTATGCAGGCCCCATAAATCCCAAAGGATACAGCAGCAGCAAGGCTCTCCCTTGCTCCTGGAGACAGAAGCAGAACTATCAGGGCAACTATTCCAAAAAGAATTCCCAAGCCGTGGGTGATGCCATTCATGATCTCTTCACGAACAGTATAGTTTTTAGCCATTCTATTTCACCTTATCTTTCTTCTCCCTGGTCGGTCAGGATCACCGGACCTTCCGCTGTGATTGCTATTGTATGCTCATACTGTGCTGAAAGACTACCGTCGACGGTTCTTGCCGTCCATTTGTTATCATCCAGCTTCATGTTCCATTCCCCTATGTTTACCATAGGCTCTATTGTGATCACCATTCCCTCCACAAGTCTTGCACCCCTGCCTGGCTTGCCATAGTGAGGCACCTGAGGATCCTCATGCATATCCTTCCCAATTCCATGCCCAACGAAGTCCCTTACAACAGAAAACCCGTTTCCTTCAACGTGCTCTTGTATGGCATGACCAATATCTCCAAGCCTATTCCCTGGAAGAGCTTTTTCGATTCCCAGATAAAGGGCTTCCCTGGTTACATCCATCAATCTCCTGGCATCATCGGATAGTTCACCAACCCCATAGCTCCAAGCGGAATCAGCCAGCCAGCCATCATATCTGACCACCATATCTATGGAGACGATATCTCCATTTTGAAGAGCCTGGTCCCTTGGGAACCCATGGCATATCTCATCGTTGATTGAGGCGCAAGTGGCATATGGATACCCATGATAACCCTTTTGTTCCGGGTATGCCCCTCTTTCCTCCAGATATTCCTCAACAAACCTGTCTATTTCCATAGTTGTAATACCAGGTTTTATCATTTTTCCTATTTCCTTGTGAAGACCTGCAAGTATTTCCCCCGCCTTCTTCATCTTCAAGATTTCATCATTGGTTTTGACCATTATCATCTGCTTCTTCCTTTCCCTTTGTCAAATTGTACTTTTCAATTATACCCTTAAACCTGTCCTCTTCCCTTATGGAATCAAAATCCTTGTCCCACAGAACCCACTCCATTAGTTGAGGATGCATTTGAAGGGATATCTCGATATCATCCATGGCCTCTTCATTTTCCTCAAGAATTGCAAGGGAGCATGCCCTGTTGTAGTACAGGTCGTGAGCTTTTGGATTTGCGCCTATTCCCTTGGTCAGTATCTCAATGGCTTCTCTGAAGCTACCTCTCTCAATGTATATTGCAGACATGTTAAGGTATGCATAGTGGTATCCGGGGTTTAATTCTATGGATCTTTCATAGTATCTTAGCGCCCTGTCATAGTCCCCCAAGGCCTTCAGAACCACACCCATATTAAAGTGTGACATGAAAAAATCATCCTTTGAATCGATACTCCTTTTTATGAACTCATATGCTTCCCTGTAACGATCCTCCGATTCAAGGATAGCACCCAGATTGTTTAAGGTATATGGATGATCAGGCTCTAACTTTAGAATCCTCTTGTAAATATTCCTTGCCCGCCTCTCTTCTCCCATAATGTCGTAGAGATTGGCTAGATTATACATGCTCAAGGTATCCACAGGGTCAATCGCCAGTGCACTTCTATAGAAATCCATAGCCTCCTGGTACTTACCCATATCCTCACTTATGACTCCAAGCTGATAGTAGGCATCCACATAGGTTGGGTTTATATCAATAATCTTCTTGTAACATCTTATGGCTCCATCAGTTTTCCCCAGCTCGGTCAGAATCACACCCATGTTGAAAAGAAGCAAACTTCTATCTTCCCTTGATCTGGAGAATCTTATTGCCTTTCTATACATGTCAAGGGCTTTTGATACCTTGCCCTCCAGATAAAATTCTTCAGCCATTATCCTGTAGTTTCGCATTCTTCTGCTCATCTTTCTCCCTCTTATTCTATCACAACCTGAGAAAAAAAGTAGAGGATTCCCCCTACTTTTTAAAGTCTAAAGTTCGTATTTCCCAATGAGCATGTATTTTTTACCCATAACTTCCATTGGTTTCATATCCACTGTCCAGCCATGCTTGATACCCTGGGTTCTTGCCAATTCCTCAAAGTAGTACATTGCAATACCTGCATCGGTATAGCAGAATTCTCCATTCTGTTCTGCTATTGCAAGCTCAATATGGTTGTCGTGCACAATAAATCTCCATGGCTGCAGATTTTTGCTGGAGGGTGCAAATCTTACATAGAACATGATGTCTCCCAAGCCTCTCTCCTCAAGGAAGTTCATGCTTGCTGGCTTGGTCAGGGTTTCGTGGAAAGCAATTTCCTCAACTCCCAGTCTTTCACTGAACTGCTCATGGATAAATGGATTCTTTGGCTTTGGATAACCGATAGCCAGAAGGTAATCATTTTCTCCTGTATCCTCTCCAAATATTGCCTTCATTCTTTCCATGTCCAGATTGTTTATTGTTATCCAACATGTTCCCAGACCCATGTCATTTAACCTTGTTACCATCTTTTCCATGTGGTAGCCACTGCTAAGCTTCTCCTCTGGCCCATGAGCCTTCAGATCCAAAGCTATATAATGAGGACTTTCTATCATCACACCAGCATAGCCTCCAACACCCTTTAGGCTATCGTAGATCCTCTTCCCAAACTCATAAAGCTTTACCTCCATGTTGCTTTCCTTGATTTCCTCATTGATCTTTCCAATTAGCTCTCTTACATTTGAAAGATCCTTTTCTGTCAGATTCTTCTTCTTGAATTCCCTGGTTGATTTTCTGCTTTTTAGAAAACTTGTCATGTTCATTTCCCATTCCTCCTTGTTTGATCAGTTTATATTGTTAATTGCATTCCTTGTCAGTTGATTCCAAGGAAAAAGGCAATTTTATCAACAGCCTCGATAAAATAAAAATGTATCACCAGACTTGCAAATACACCAAGCAGGATCCCTGCGGCAACATCAGTCGGGTAATGTACACCAAGGTATATTCTGCTTATGCCTATGAGCAGGGCCAACAAAAAAATGAAGATAGTAAGCCTGGGCATATTGACAGCTATTGTCGTCGCCAAAGAAAAGCTGGCAGTTGTATGTCCTGAGGGGAATGAGTAATCCCTAAGGTCAATTCCGAATGTGTGAAGTTGTTCTATGATCTTATATGGCCTCTCCCTGGACATTAACTTTTTTAATGATTGTACAAATATCTGGCCAAAAAAAAGTGCCAGTATTGCTTCAAGACCAAGGAGCTTGGTGTTTCTCTCTCCTAAAAGCACCAGTCCGGATGCAAATATGGAGGTAAATACAGCCCCTCCCAGATCAGTAATCCTTAACATAAATCTATCCAGGTATGGGTTTTTTATTCTGGAATTCAACAGCTGTATAAAATGGTCATCAAACCTCTTGAAGATATCTTTCAAAGTATTCACCTCATTTTAGCTAACACAATTATATTACATTGTTACCCGATTATAAAGGGTCTAATATCAGTTTACTACATTATTCCTCATTTTTGTGTTAAAATTTAAGTTGCTAGACAATAGGAGGAATAACATGAAACTAAGTTCAACACAGATAGATGCCATAAATCACAACCAGGGGGCTGCCCTTATTCTAGCTGTTCCAGGCTCTGGAAAGACCACGGTAATCATCCACCGTGTAAACAAGCTAATCAATGAGCACGGTGTGAAACCGGAGAGGATCCTGTCAATAACCTTCAGCAAGGCATCCGCCATGGACATGGAGAGAAGATATGCAAAGACATTCCCACATGAAGGTGTCCGCCCTGCATTCTCAACGATCCATGCCTTCTGCTTCAGGATCATAAGGGATTACTCAAGAAAAAAGAAGGTCCCCTATCGCCTGATAGAGGATGACAGTGAACCGGTCAACAAGTACAGGATCATCAAGGAAATATTCCAGTCCCTCTATTCCTCGGTTATAACAGAGGAGAAGCTGGAGGCTTTTCTAAGCTATTATGGCTACGCAAAGAATATGATGGTTTCACCTGAGGCCCTTAAGAAGACAAAAAGAATCGATGCCTCTGAATTCAAACAGATGTACAGACTTTACGAGGAGAGGAAGCAAAGGGACAGGCTTCTTGATTTTGACGACCTCCTGACCTTGAGCTACCAGCTCTTGGTGGACAATCCCAAGGCGCTTGATTACTACAGGAAAAAATTTGATTTCATACAGCTTGATGAGGGACAGGACACCTCAAGAATCCAATTGGAGCTGCTCAAGCTTATGGCTGCACCAAGGGATAATATTTTCATCGTAGCTGATGACGACCAATCCATATATGGATTCAGAGGAGCCTACCCTCAAGGTTTGCTTGACTTCAAGGACAGCTACCCAGATGGGGAGGTCTTTTACATGGAAAAGAACTACCGTTCTTCAAAAAATATAGTCCAGCTTTCCAACACCTTCATTCAGCAGAACAAGTCAAGATATGTCAAGAAAATATTTACGGAAAATCCCCACAGCAGAGCTGTTAAGGTTGTGAAATTCAGAACTGTTGAGGACCAATACAGCTATATTCTGAAAAGCATCAGCGATCACCCTCAGAAAAAGGTGGCAGTCTTATACAGAAATAACCTGTCCGCCCTTGGTCTGATGAATCACCTTGAAAGAAACAACAAGCAATTTTATATGCGCGATGTGAAGCTAAAGTTCTTTAACCATTGGATGGTCAAAGACATCTACGCATTTATGGATTTGGCATTGGATCCTTTAAACGTAGAATTATTCGAACAGATTTTCTACAAGATGAAGGGCTATATATCAAGAAAAATGATAAATTGGCTGAAGGGCAGAAGTATTGAGCGGAATGTTTTCAAGGAGCTATTGAAATATCCGGGAATGTCAGAATTCTATAGAAAACAGCTCCTGGAGCTGGAGCTTGACTTTAAGAAGCTTCAAAGAATGTCCCCTGCAAAAGCTTTGAGACATATCCGTATGCAACTGAATTATGATGGCTATTTACATGAAAACTCCCTCAGATTCGGCTACACCTTTGAACAGTTGAAGGAAATGCTCTACCACATGGAGCTGATAGCGGCCCACACCTTCAGCCTCATAGAATTCAAGGAAAGAATGAATAATCTGAAGGAGCTGATGATGGAATCCTCTAAAAACTGGTGCAATCTTACCCTGTCAACTGTTCATTCGGCAAAGGGTCTGGAGTTTGACAGTGTATTCATTATAGACCTGGTCAATGGTTCCTTCCCTTCGGCTGCAAGTGTTGAAGCCTTGGATGAGGGAGATCACACCCTGCTGGAAGAGGAGAGAAGGCTCTTCTATGTAGGCATGACCAGGGCGAAGACTTCTCTTGACCTATTGTTCTACGAAACACTTGATGATAAGAAGGCAGAGCCCTCAGGATTCCTGGATGAACTTGAAAGAATATCAGAAAAAGGATAGCCCCTCGGGGCTATCCTAGTCTTTACTGTTCATATTCCTCTATTCCTTCAGTATCCACCATGAAAGTCTCATCCTCAGATGATTCATAGTGTCCTGATTCAAAAGGCACACCTTCAATTGAAATGTAAACCTTTTCTGTATCGTAGAATTCTCCAAATGTGTTCACTATGCTTCTGATAAGTTCATACTCCAATGATGACCCCGCATTCCAGCCTGGTATCAGCTGGCTGGAAAAATCCACCTTCACGGTCCATGTCCCTTTATCAAGAAATATGCTGTTAATCATCGTATCCTCTGAAATCACTCTGCTTAAGCCATCTTGAACAGGATTCTTGAACAGACCTTCAAATATATTTTCCAAATGGTCATTTGTACTGAACTCGAATTTATGGTCAACATAGCTTGTGAAGATATCATGTTGGCTTTCAACAGGGTAGAAGAGCCTTGCTTCCTTTTCGTAAGGACCTTCCACAATCTCGCTCAGGAGACTGCTGATGGTCGTTTCCCCATCCTCGTATACTACACCAACCAAGCCTACATCCTTTGCGTAATAATCCTTCTGAATCCTACCCTGGTCTAGATAGGTTGTTACCTCCAGTGTCTTGAAGCCACCAAACGGTGTCTGAAGTTCAACATCTATCCCAGTGATCTCTCTCTTGCTGCCATCTTCAAGCTCCCACTCATTTCCCACTTCAATTGGCTCCCTAATGAGTACATTATCCTTAACAGCAGCAGTTGATAAAACATTCTCAGTATGGTAAAACTCACCTTCCAAATATATTTCCCTAATTGAATCTGCAGTACGTTCAATTATTTTAACCGCTTCAGTTCCAGGATTCTTTATCCTATATTGTCCTCTTTGACCATTCTCATATTCCAAAAATATATCCTGCTCAGCGTATTCATTTCCGTATCCTTCATACCGATAGCTAGTGTCATGGATAAATGGATAGTAATCATTCAAGGAAGCCTCCCCTACAGTCTCCTGGTCCTGGTTCACCTCTTCGGGCATTTCAGTTACAGGCGTGCATGAGCTCATCAACATGACCATGAATAAAAGCAATGCTGTGGTCTTTAGTCTATTCCATCCTCTCACCGTCAATCACCTCTTTCATATATCCTTCCTCACTACGATTATACATCAGCCAGAAAGGGAAGAATTTACGAATTATTTACAATAATTACATGAATATAACCTATAGAAGCTCTATATCAGCACCACATTTGTATATTACATTCTTCCTCTCCACAATTATTGAGATTCTCTTGGAAAGATATTCATCATCCTTGATCATCAGAAGCAGCTCCTTGTTTGGGTTTATGGCAACCGGATTACCCATCCTTCTAAGCATTGAAAGATCTCCTTTTGTGTCCCCATAGGCATAGCTTCTGACAAGGTCCACCTGATACTTTTCGATTATCTCATCCAGTACCTTTTTTTTACTGGCTGAATCCCACATTCTAATTATCTCTCCCGTATAGCAGTTTTCAGAGTCCACCAGATATTTTGTCCCCCTGTATTCAGTGGCTCCGTACTTTTCTGCCATTTTCGAAACAAGAAAGTCAGGACTTCCGGATATGAAAAATACCTCATGCCCCATTTTCCTGTGCCATTCAATCTGCTCCCTGGAATACTTGTATACCATATCCCAGTTTGACTCTATTACATTGTTGGCTACAAATTCAATATGTTCACGCTTGATACCCTTAAGCTCCTCAAGATAAACTCCAGCAAGTATTTCCAGGTATTCCTCAAAATCTGCGTAGCGTTTCTCCCAATCCTCATATGCCCTCTTCACCTTTGTATACCATACCTCCGGATTGATTATCTCAAAGGCAATCAATTTCTTGAAATGCTCTATCATCAGAGAATTTCTAAATATGGTACCATCTATGTCAAAAAAAGCTGCCGTTTTTTTCATCCTATCCCTCATTTCCATATTTATTTCAAATTCCTTCTATTTTAATCTAACAGTTAATTTAACTGGATTATGGTCCGTATTTTCAAAATTGTTGTCAATTCCTTCTACGGCAATTACTTCAATGTTATCCGATAGCAGGAATCCATCAATTACAGCCTTGAAATTGTATCCATCCACATAGGGTCTTTCCAGGGTCCTTACAGTGGGACTGCTTGGATCCACAGCCCAAACGAATCCATCAACAGTATAATCCTCCGGCATATCCTTAAGCCAGAATGGCCAGTCTTCATCCGCATGGAATCTCATGGGATCACTTCCAGGCAAATTATGATTCCAGTCCCCTCCGGCTATTATGTAATTTCCCTTCTCATACTCAGCCTCAAGATAGTTCTTAAGATATTCAAGCTGTTTTAGCCTTATGATTCCACCCTTGTCAAATGCAGAAAGATGAAGATTCACAACTACAAGCTCTTTGTCGTTTACAGCCTTAAGTCTTGTTTCTGTGATACATCGATCCAACTCAAACAGATAAACAGGCCAATCCTCTTCACCAGGCAGTTGATATCTGGCTGCCCCTTCAGCATTATACCTGGTCAGGGTCATTATTCCAGATGTAACCTTTCCCATGGGATTTGCAATTGGTACCGGAACCCAGGGAACCCTATAGTTCAGACCGTATATATGGCCGAAGTTTGGATAGGATTCTTCAAGGGTCCCAACCTGGTTGATCCCAAAGCTTCTTGATGAATTCTGGTCAACCTCTTGCAAAACCAGTATGTCCGACTCGGTCCCATCCAAGGTTTCAATAACTGCATCCAGGTTTTCCCTTACTGAATCTAAGCTTTCAGCCCTTGATCTTTCCCCTCCATCCGCAAAGAAATCCTGAGACTTGTCAAGCCCTCCATAACCAATATTATATGTCGTTACCACTATTTCTTCACCCAATGGAACTTCCTTCATCTGATTGTTTTTAATGGATAGGATCTCCATTTCCTCCGGTTTCAAGTCAGTAGTGGTAATGTAGGTTACAAACGACACAAAAAGAAGGATTGTTATGCCAAGTATTATAAGTACTGTTCTTACAACTCTCATAAAATCCTCCTTCTACGTCTTAACCGGTTTATCTTTTTCTCTTTGAATAGAAAAGTGTCAAAGAGCCTGGACCCACGTGAGCTCCAATAGCCCCACCTATTTGGTTGATAATAAATTCCTTGGCCCCATACTTTTCACTTATCATGGACTTCAGTTTTTCCGCTGTCTCAAGATCATCCCCATGGGTTATGCAGAAGATTGTGCTGGATAGGTCCGAATCAATGTTTCTCTCACCTACAAGTTCCACCATCCTCTTAAGAACCTTGTTCTTTCCTCTGATCTTCTCCAGGGGTACAAGCTTGCCATCACTGACTTCAAGAATTGGCTTTATATTAAGCATTCCTCCCAAAATGGCATTTGTTCTGGATACCCTGCCACCTCTATACAGATACTCGATATTATCAACAGTGAATATGTGGTCAATGTTTTCACTGAAAAATTCTGCGGTCCTTATTACTTCCTCCTTCGAGCCCCCATCTTGAAGCACTCTTCCTGCCTCATATACCACCAGACCATAGCCTCCAGATGCAGCCTTGGTATCTATTAGAGTGATTTTAGCCTCAGGATATTCCTCCTGAACTGAAAGCTTTGCAATATTTGCTGACTGAAATGTCGCAGACAAGCCTGATGAAAATCCGATATATATTATTTCATCTCCATTTTTCACATGCTTCTCAAATGAATTCTGAAATGTGATTGGAGTAATCTGTGCAGTTTTGAACACCTCTCCATCTCTCATGCTTTTATAGACTTCCTCCGGATTTATGTTCACCTTATCAAAATATTCTTTCTCTCCCTTTATCACCACTATGGGAAGCTCCTCAATTCCCAATTTCTGTAGTATCTCTGCCGGCAAGTCGCATGCGCTGTCACAAATTATTTTGATTCTCATTATAAATCCCTCCATGTAATAAATGCATTTTTTAGTATTTACCCATTATACTACTATTTTAGCACATTTACATATTTTTTGATAAGATTGGACACACTCCTGTAGAAAAGGGTACAATAATAGCGGAGGGATGAAAATGGAAAAATTGTTAGAAAGATTCTTAAGGTATGTTAAAACAGAAACCACTTCGGATGAAAGCTCCATCAGTGTACCGAGCACTGATGGGCAAATTGCCTTCTCAAGGGTTTTGGCTGATGAGCTGAAGGAAATCGGCATGTCGGATGTTACAGTGGACGACAATGGTTATGTAATGGCAAGCTTGCCATCAAACTCAAGCAAGAGCTTGCCTGTGATAGGCTTCTTGGCCCACATGGATACAAGTCCGGACATGTCCGGAAAGGACGTAAAACCAAAGATCTTCGAGAATTATCAGGGAGGTCCCCTATTGTTGAACAGTCAGAAGGGTATTGAGTTATCTCCTGAAGATTTTCCAGACCTTAGTGAAAACATTGGAAAAACTATTATTGCCACAGATGGTACAACTCTGCTTGGTGCAGACAACAAGGCTGGTATTGCGGAAATAGTCACCGCCATGGAATATCTAATCAATCATCCTAATATACCCCACGGGGATATCAGGGTTGGCTTCACTCCAGATGAAGAAATCGGTAGAGGTGCAGACCATTTCGACGTTGAAAGGTTCGGGGCTGATTTTGCCTATACTGTGGATGGAGGTCCGGTTGGGGAGCTTGAATATGAGAATTTCAATGCAGCAACCGCAAAAATCACAATTCAAGGAAGAAATGTTCATCCTGGTTCTGCCAAAAACAAGATGATAAACTCATTGATCATAGCTCAGGAACTGAACGGGATGCTGCCGGTTGAACAACGTCCGGAATCAACTGAGGGCTACGAGGGGTTTTTCCACCTGATGAGAATTGATGGAACAGTTGAAAAAACTGAAATGATTTATATAATTCGAGATCACTCCATGGATAAGTTCGAAGATAAGAAAATGCTTATGGAAAGAATAGCGGACTTTTTGAACTCAAAATATGAAAATGCTGTTAATCTGGAGATAAAGGATTCATACTACAATATGAAGGAAAAAATTGAGCCTGTCATGGAAATTGTAGACCTTGCCAAAAAGGCAATGGAAAACCTTGAAATAGAGGTTGACATCAAGCCCGTTAGGGGCGGCACCGATGGTTCAAGGCTATCCTATATGGGTCTTCCCTGCCCCAACATATTCACAGGAGGATATAACTTCCATGGAAAGTACGAATATATAACGGTTGAAGGAATGGAGCTGGCCAGCAGGACCATACTTGAAATAATAATGCTTGCAGAAAAGGGACCCTTGGCTTAGCCAAAGGTCCCTAGATATTTTATTTCAGGATAAATCATTCATAAGGTTTTTGTAGCCTTCCACAAGCTTTTTGATTATCTCGTTTTCCATTGTGGGGAGCTTCATATTATCAATTATGGACACCGGCAGAACCCCAATACTCGTACCTGATACAAAAAGTCCCTCAACAGCCTCCAGCTCATCCCGGTGGAGTCTTCGCTCGTGGACTGCATATCCAAGCCTCAAGGATAGGGCTATGATATGTTTTCTTGTTATGCCAAGAAGAACATCACTTGCCGGAGCGGTAAAAAGTCTGCCATCAAGAACATAAAACATATTTGATCTGCTTCCTTCCAGAACATGCCCCTCTCCATTGACAAGAAGAGCTTCAAATGCGCCTTCCCTATTCATGGCATCCTTGACCCTCTGTCTGAAATCACTGTGCTGGACCTTTGCATTGGGGTTGTCTCGTTGGTGATCAAACAGGATAACCTTGATCCCCTTCACATAATATTCTTCAGGAGGATAGAAGCTTTCAACAGCATAGGCCAACAACAATCCTGACCCGCCGTCATCAGTGGCTGCAAGTAGCTTTATGTTGTTGTCCACTATCCTGTTGCTTCCGATAAGTCTGATTATTTGATCTCTTATCTCATCTGCATCATAAGGAAAATCAAAATCAGCAAGCTTGGCGGAACTGAACATCCTTTCCAGATGATCATCAAGAAACATGGGATTGCCATTTACAACCCTTATGACTTCGTAGATCGCAGGCCCCGTCACCCTTTCAAAAGCTGAGGTCTCACTTGTCCTTTCCATCTCTCCATTAACTGATACATAATCAAAAATTGCCTCATGTTCCATCCTGATTACCTCCCCTGTTTTATAGTATTGGCGACAACAATCTTGATACTGATTCCTTTATCTTGATGATTCTTGACCTGGATTGATATATACCCATGGTTATTTCCCTGCAGTTGTCCAAATCCCTTATAAATCTTTCAGCAAGCTTGTTGTTTGTATCTTTGTCATAAATAAATGCATTTATCTCAAAATTCAACTTGAAGCTCCGAATGTCAAGATTGGCAGTTCCAACAGTTGAAACAGTATCGTCGGTTATGATCACCTTTGAATGAAGAAATCCCCGCTCATAGGTATAAAACTTGACACCAGCCTCCAGCAGCTCTCCT
>OBLN01000384.1_pt1 | contig 16271 bp, 13 predicted proteins | sample 1519301 | NCBI WGS metagenome assembly OBLN01 (sample SAMEA2452533, study PRJEB22499) | sediment metagenome | reverse complement strand
TCGCATTGAAGTCCAGGCTCCCCTGCCCCACCGGCAGGTGTTCATCCCGACGGCCGTTGTTGTCGCTGATGTGCAGATGGTGAATACGGTCGGCAAATGTCTTGATGAATTCCAGAATTCGCGGCATGCCGTCTTCGCCGATATGGGCGTGGCCGATGTCGAGGGTCATGGCCAGCTCCGGAAATCGTTCAAACACATCGCCGAAAACTTCCGGCGTGCTGAAAGGAGAGATTTTAGGAAACAGGTTTTCAAGGCAAAGCTGAACGCCGAAGGACTTTCCCGCGCTTACAATGCGCTCCAGGCTGTCCAGAGCATGTTCCCGCCAGAGTTCCGGTACATGGATGGAAAGACCGTTCATATAACTGGGATGAAGAACGGCTTTAGCGGCACCAAGCTCGGCGGCAAGCGCCAGGGAGGCCGTGGTCTCCTCCACCGAAACGCGGCGAAGGCTTTCGGTCAGGTCGGCCGTGGACAGGAATGTGGGGAGATGACAGACGATACCCATGCCATATCGATCAAGGGCCTCGCGAACAGCGGCCTGCTCCCGACGCACCTGGGTATGATGGGCCAGAGGGGGATCCATGGCCAGTTCAAGGTAGTCGAACCCGAGACGACCGAAGACGGCTATCTCTTCCAGAACAGGTTTTACCGGAAAATTAGTGGCACCGTATTGCATCGATGTTGTCAAAACCTCTCATGTGCCCGCCTTGAAACGTTCGACGGGGTTGGGGGCGAGTATTCGTTTTTGCGGCCCGTTATTTGACGATGGGGAGGATTCTCCGGAAAGTGTCCGTATTGGAGCGGTGCGCCCACTGAAAAATAACGGTTTCAGCCGAACTGATCACCGCGCCCGCCTGCCGCAATATATTGACGGCGATATCCCGGTTTTCGGTTGTTCGGGAGGCCACGGCATCAGCGGCGAGATGCACCTGAAAGCCTGCGTTTATCAGGTCCAGGGACGTCTGAAGAACGCATACATGCGTTTCCATGCCGACCACCACGATCTTGCGACGATGAAATCCGTGAATGGTTGACAGGAAGTCCGGTTCCAGACACGCGCTGAAAGCCTCTTTCTGAAACACCATGGGCGTTTTGATTTTCCGGATGACTTCCGGAATGGTTCCGCCGAGCCCTTTTCGGTATTGCTCCGTCAGCAGAACAGGAACGTGGACAATCTGGGCGATCTCTATCAGCCGGATGACCTCGCGGGCGATCTTTTCCCATGAGGAAATCACATTGAGCATTGCCTGTTGAAAATCGATGATCAAGAGCAGACTGTCTTCATGGGTCGCCACCAGGTCGTGTCGAATCAAAATAATGACCTCCTATCCAGTTTTTCCGCATTCACGAAATCCCGCAAATGCCGTATGCATGTCTTCCCCGCATGGAACCCGGTGACCGACGCGGCATCCCAGTCGCCGGAACATTTCTTCAAGAGCCGGATCCCTCCGCCACATCGATCTGGAGAACCTTCGCTCCCCGAATTCTCCTCGTTCTGAGCTCCATCAGGGCCTGGTTGACACCTGCCAGGGGGAATACCTGCACCTCGGGCCGAAGCGCCATTTCCGCAGCCAGGGAAAGAGATTCCACAACATCCCTGCGGGTCACGTTGGCCACGCTCTTGATCTCCTTTTCCATCCAGAGATGAGTGGGATAGTCCAGCGATAAGAGACGATCCTGATCGCCTTTTTCTTTTCCAATGGCGTTGATAACGAGACGCCCGCCGGGGGCGAGATGCTTCAACGCTTCCAGCACCGGAAACCAGGCGGGTGTGGTATCGATGATCGCGTCTGGAGGCTCCGGAGGCGCAGCCGCCGTATCTCCGACCCATGACGCCCCAAGTTCCAGAGCAAAGCTCCGCTGACGCTCGCTCCTTGCGAAAACAAAAACCTTCACGTGGGGATACCGGTACCGGACCATCTTGAGGACGATGTGGCCTGATGCGCCGAATCCGGTCAGCCCCAGAATTCGAAGGTTTTCGGGGCCCGCCAGCATCAGGGACCGGTATCCCACGGCCCCCGCACACAGGAGCGGCGCCGCCGCAATATCTGAAAGATCCTCGGGAATTCGGCAGGCAAATGCCTCGGGCACCGTCATATACTCGGCGTAGCCACCGTTTACGTCCCTGCCGGTGGCCCTGAAATTCCGGCACAGATTCTCGAGGCCCGACCGACAGTACCGGCATGTGCCGCACGCGGAATGAATCCAGGCCACGCCGACCCGGTCCCCGGGACGATAGCGACCGGCGCCGTGTCCGATCGCCGCCACCCGACCGACGACCTGGTGCCCCAACACGACAGGCAGAACAGGGGGAGGCGTGCGGCCCTCGATTTCGTCCAACTCCGTATGGCAGACCCCGCAGGCGGAAACCCGGATAAGGATCTCTCCGGCAGCGGGATCGGGAACCGGCAGTTCCGCCGGTTTCAGGGGCGCCGGATTTTCCCTGAGATCGACCAGCTGTTCCAGCAGCATTGCTTTCATCATCATGGCGCTTCTCCCATCAGCCCTGTTCCGTATCGCTTTTTTCGGTGCCCTGCCGCCCCGTCAGTCCGTCGGGTCTTCAAAGATCGTGTAACGAATCTCCCCGTTTACTTTGCAGGCCCTTGCCAGCGCCATGTGTCGCAACGTTACGAAATTGTCACGAAATTCCGCTTCAGAGATGGCGAGTTCGCCGCAGATTTGCGCCTGGCTCAAAGGGCCGCGCACCTTGATGGTTTTCAGTATTTTTTCCTGAAGGGGCGTCAGCCGCATATCCTGGGATGCCGTTCTCGTCGCGCTGTAAACGGCCCACGGGTCACAGGCTTTGGGGGCCGTCATGACATCCATGTAACAATCCTCGCACAGTTTGCTGCCGGCATGGTCATAGGTATCCTCGGGCGTCATTTCAGCCCCGCATTTTTCACATTTCATGACATTCCTCCATCACTCGATGTCCGTCACAAATTTGAGTATACCGCTTTTCCCTGCCTGAAACCTACTGGAACGAAACGCGTTTTTCAAGACAGAAATCCCCGACAGGCAAATAAACACAGTCTTATCCGCCGGCGCGACGAAACCCCCGATGGGTCCCACGGCCGTAAGCATGACCATCACCGCAAGAATAACGGCTGCAGCCATGGGGGAGAATGGATTATCCTCATTTATACAGCCCTTCAGGCCGCCTCCCGGCATGCCGATATGGTGAGGCAACCTCAAGCGAGCGTCTCCCGGGGCTTCATCTTTTCAGCATCCATGGTCTCTTTCATGTCCATGGCCCGGTCGAAGTCATGGACCTGGTCCTGGGTCAGAAGCAGGTCCTTCATGCTGTATAGCTGCATCCGACAGGATTGCGTGAAAAGTCGATTGACGAGGAGAAGGGAGGCGATTTCCATCTCGTGAATCTTCTGATCGGCCACCGCTTTTTGGGTGTTTCGGATGAATCCCTCGTCGGCCTCCTCGATCAGGGTATAAATTTTCAACAGGCTTCGATACATTTCCTCGCGGTCGGTCATGGAAAGAATGCGGAACATACCGTGGTAGAGTTCGACGAGCCGCTTGCGGAACAGCTTGTACTGGGCGTTGAGATAGGGATTTTCCGAGGCGTCGAATTCTTCCATATTCAACCGGATGCCCTTGAAATTCTTGATGGAATTCATGATATTGCGCGAGGCGTAGATCACTCGTTCCAGTTCCTTGGCTTCGGACTCGTGAAGCTTCTGGGCCTGAACCTTCGAATAGAAGGTGAATATGGCGGCGTGGAGCAGCTTGATGTTCTCGTAGAGCTCATCCAGGGTGTACTTCCGCTTCTCGTTTTTTTCAAAGGGGGTGTCCTCGTCGAACACCAGTTTTTCGTCGATCTGGAGCAGCCGGAGATTGTATAGCTGGCACTCCTGCAGGAGATGGCCGACCTCTTTCCTGAGGGCGGCATCGGCGGCATCGGTGACCTCCGCCGGGGTCTTGTCGAGATATTCGGTAAGAATCGTCTTGTAATCGGGATACAGTCGGATGAGCGCCCGGGAAAGCAGCCCTACAAAAGGAAAGAAGATGATGACCCCCAACAGATTGAACAGGGTATGAAAAAGGGCCAACGCCGTCAGGCTGTCGGCACCGACGTCCACCAGTACCCCGATGAACCGGATCAGCCCCGGCAGATTGAAAAAGGCCACCGCCCCGGTCACGGCATTGAAAACCAGGTGGCTCAGCGCCACCCGTTTCTTGGCCTGCACGCCCCCAATCGCGCCCAGAAGAACGGTGATGGTCGTCCCGATATTGGCGCCGATGACCATTGCGGCTCCGATGTCGAAGCTGATCAGCCGGCTGTGCAGTGCCGTAAGTACGATTGCGACAGCAGCGGCGCTGGCCTGCATGAGGGCCGTTGCCATAGCGCCGGCCAGAAGATAGAACCACGGTCCGTAGTCGGGGATTTGGGTCAGGCTGAAGGTCTGGGCGAAATTCTCGACGCTGCCTTTCATGTAGTCGAGACCGAGAAACAGAAACCCGAACCCGATGACCAGACGGCTGACGAAGAACAGCCGGGTTGCAGGCCTGAAAAAAATCAGGCCAACGGCCCCCATCCCGATAAACGGGAGGGCGAAACTCTCGATACTGACCTGAAATCCGACGGTGGCGACGATCCACGCCGTCAAAGTCGTCCCGATATTGGACCCCATGATGACCCCGATGGCGTTCTCCATGCGCATGACCCCTGCGCCGACAAAGGCCAGAACCATCAGCGAGACGGCCGAGCTGCTCTGCAAAAGGGCCGTCACCAAAAGGCCGCTCCCGATGGATCGCAGTCGGCCGTTGGTGTACATCCGGATAATCCGCCGGAACGCTCTGCCGGACAGGGACCTCACAGACTCTTCGATGAGGAGTATCCCGAACAGGAATATCCCCAGGCCCGCCGCCAATTTCCACACGTCCAAATTCGTCGTCATCACCGCCTCTATGCGCCCAATGCCCCCGATGAACCGGAGAATCCGTTCACGCTTACGGAAGGATACCGCTTGCCGGAAAAGAGGGTAAGCGAAAAGGGACTCAAAATCAATCCTCTCGTTGCTATCCCTGCTGGTATGCGATCAGCCGTTCCATCTTGTCACGGGCCTTTCCCTCGGCAAGGGCCTGCCTGGCCATCTCCGTTCCCTGGCGGTAGCTCTCGGCCGCCCCGGCAATATAGAGGGCGGCGGCGGCGTTCATGCAGAAGAAATCGGCTTCGGGCGTATCATACGCTCCCTGGAGGACCGCTTGGATTCGCCGGGCGTTTTCGTAGGCGGTCCGGCTGCTGGCAATGGCCGATATGGGAACCTGGCGGAGACCGAAGTCCTCCGGCGTGACCTCGTATACCTCGACAGCGCCGTTTTTGAGCTCCACGACGCGGGTGGCGCCGCTCAGGGAGAACTCGTCCATCCCCCGCTCCCTGGAGTTGCCCTCGGCCATGCCGAAGGGTGCCAGGGCGCTTTGCATGCCGATTTCCCGAAGTACGGCGATCAACTGATCACAGACGGCCGGGCTGTAAGCGCCGATGACGATAGCACGGGTCTGTCCGCAAGGCCGCGTCAGGGGACCGATGATGTTAAAGACGGAGGTAAACCTCATGGAGCGGATCAGCCGGGCCCAGCCCGATTTGAGGAAGGCCTCCCCCGACAGATAGCAGATGCCGTGGCGTTCGAGGCACTGTTGTGCTTTCATGAGGGGTGTGTTGAGGTCGATCCCCAGGATCTCCAGAATGTCCGACGCGCCGGAAACCCCCGTGACCAGACGTGCACCCTTCTTGGCGACGGCCAGACCGCACCCGGCGGCGATGACGGCCGCAGGCGTGGAGCAGTTGACGGTTTTGACGGCATCGGAGCCGGTGCCCACGATGTCCACTATCGGGCCGTCCACGGACACCTCGATCTTTGCAGTATCGTATCGGTCCAGGGCATCCCAGGCGCCGGAAAGCTCCTCGATGGTGGGTCCCCGTGCAATATGGGCCATCAGGAACGCCCCCTGCTGGAGCTCCGGCTGTTCGTTCAGGATAATCTGGCGGTAAATCTCCCGCGTCTCTTCACGGCTCAGACACTCTCCCGCCGCCACCCGGCAGATCTGGCGGCCGAACTGTCGCAACTCGATCTCTGACGTCATGACATACCTCGCTTTTCCCACGGACGGGCTGAAGTCCGGCAATGGAAACCGGGCATTTTCGGTGGCCCATCGTCCAGAGGGGATTCAAAAGTCAACAATGGTTTTCAACGCGAGACCATCGGCAACGGCAGGCAGCACCACGGGAACGGACGCCAGTGGAATCCGCGCTTCGATCAGCAGTTCCACCACATCCCTGAAATCGTCCAATATGCCGAGGGCGCTCGTCATCTGGGCACGCGTGCATCCATATGCCCCGCTCACCCGGAGCTGCCGGTAATGAATTTCGTTGAGAAGGGCAGCCGGTACGCGCCGGTCGTCGGTCAGGCCGCTGAACAGACAGAAACGGCCGCCGAAATCAAGGCGGGTCATTCCTTCGATGAAGGTTTCCGTCGAAGGCGCCGCGTTGATCACCACGTCATAGCGTTTCTGTTCACAAGGCAGCGCACCGATTCTCCGCCGGAAAGACTCGGTCCGCTGAAGCTTCTCCGGTCGGATCTCCTTCAAAAACGGCCGGCCGCCGCCGGCCTTCACGGCCATCGCCAGGAGCAGTCCCACAGGCCCGGCACCGTAAATGAGGACATTTTCATCAGGTGCCATGTCGGCCTGTTGGAGGGCGTTGACCGCACACGCCAGGGGCTCCGCGAGGACGGCGATGGATCCGGGAAGATCACCCGGTATCTCCAGAAGGCTTGAGTCGGGCACACGGACATACTCGGCAAACCCGCCGTCTTCGTGAAAGCCGATAATGCGCATCTCCCGGCACAGGTTCTCCGCACCCGTCCGACAGGGTTCGCAGCAGCCGCAGGATCTGCCCGGCCATACCACCGCGCGGCGGCCCGTTTTTTCCGAAATGCCGCAGATCTCGTGCCCCGGAATCCTCGGCAGCAAAAGATCCCGGTGGCCGATCCGCCACATCTTGGCGTCGGTCCTGCAGACGGCGCAATGGGTCACTTTAAGCACTGTTTCATCCTTGCCCGCCCTGGGCAGAGGAATTTCCGCCATCGCCAATTTACCGATCTTCTCCAATCTCAGCGCTTTCAAGACATCATCCCTTTCATCGAAGCCTATCGGTTAACATGTCCTCATGCCGCTGCTTCAAACACAATACCCGGCCGTCATGCCTCGGCAGGACAAACAGGACCTCTCCTAACGCAAAGCATCGAAAAGCGCAAAACAAAATATTTCTTGACCTGAACTTTCACGTGCACGGCATCGTCCAGGTTTTGACTCAACTTTCGACTTTCGTGACAATGGCTGGGGAGAGGTGGCGGGGGGCGTACGACCTGTCGGAAAACGTTCAGTACGAATCAGGGGATATGAGCCGGACCGTCGGGAGAAGGTTGGGGCGGTTGGCGATGCTCCGGGTGATCAACGGTATCTCGAGGGTCGCGGCATGAACACCGATGAAGGCTGATGTCGAAATCCGCCGCATTGGATTTTCGTCAGACACGATGCCTTATATCACGATTCGAATGACGAGGTACAGCTCCCAGGCGACCACCAGCGCGAACAACACCGCAAAATAGTTGAGCAGTTGCCGACCGTTCAGTCGTTGCCGCCACATAAAGGCATAATTGAGCAGCAGAACGATCACCACCGACGTCACCGTCAACCCGTATTTGACCCATATGAAAACATGTTCATTGATGTTAATGACATATGCCATTATCGGGTTGATTTCCACGGCGCCGTGGCTCAGGAGAAACAACGTCAGGAACGCATCGATGACGCTCAGGATCAACACCGCGGTAAACGTCATACCGATGGATGTGCCGTAATGATCCAGAAAAAAAAATTTATGACGGTCTTCCTCCCGACGCAGCCGGCGCCGACGACGGTATATCAGAAGCGCCTTGAAGGACGGAACGCTTTGTTGTCTCCGATCACGGCCGGATCGTCGATCCTGTTTTCCGTCATATGGTGTTCCGTCGGGAACGCGATTCATGTCAAAGGCCTTTCATACCCACCGCCATACTCACGAATTCCGTTTTTTTTATCGATCCAGGGTCTCGCCAAGGAATTCCGTGAAGCGTCTCCATGACTTCCGGTCGGCATCCTCCCGGTATCGATCCGTATCGAAAACCGTAAAGGCATGGGGGGCACCCCCATAGGTGATCATTTCGTGGGGGACGGCTTTTTCTTCGAGTTCACGCGCCAGCGTCGCAAAATCGTTCATGTCAACGCTTTCGTCCGCCGTACCGTGCAAAATCAGCAGGCTCCCCCGCGTCTTTCCGTAATCCTGGCCTTCCGGGGTGCTCAATCCGCCGTGAAAGGAAACAAACCCTTTCACGGCGGCGCCTGATCTCGCAAACTCGAGCACAGCGGTTCCACCGAAACAATACCCCATGACAACGGCGTTATCCACGGCGGCACCCTTTGATTTCGCCGCCGCCATAGCGCCGTAAATCAAAGAGCGCATCCTGGTGCGATCCTGATAAAGATCTCCGGTGTGCCGACGCTTGTCTTCCAGTTCGGTCGGTCGCACGCCCGCACCGAAAAGATCCGCGGCGAAAACCGCGTATCCCAGTTCCCCCAACATTTCGGCACGTTTCATCTCGTAGCCGGTGAGGCCGTCCCAATCATGGATCAACAAGACAAACGGGGCCTTGGGGGCCGGCATGACAAGATAACCCTGGTAAGGCTTTCCGTCGACATCGTAGGGCACATTGACACCTTCGGCTGCGGCATCGGTCGTCATCGACATCAGCTGCACTACGAGGAGAGCTGATAGAATAGATTTTATGGCTTTCATGGGACCTCCTGCAAGAAAATTTCCGTTATCGTTTGATCCGCCATGCCTGCAGGCCGTTCTTCGGTATACCGGCCGGCCGGCGCATATGACTTTACCGGGAACACAGCTGATAAAGTAATGATCCTTGTGGGTATGGGCAAGACGGATCGAACGACGCGCCGTCGGGGCGACAGGGCCCCGGGACTGTATCTGCCCGCTTCGACAGCGCCGACGGAAAAACCCTTCGCCGATGTCAAGGGGCGTTATCGATTTCCCTATTGCCGGGCGAAATAGGGCTGTTCGTAGTGGGCGACACGCCGGTCGTTTCCGAGAATCGCCACCTCCCTGAACTGGTAAATCATCGCCGCCGTAGGAGCCGCGATCCAGTTCTCACCGATGGGCATCAGCAATACGGGATGATCGCTGTCAGCAATTTTCTGCAGGATAGGGGCATCAGTACGCATAAATTCCACCAGGGGAATACGATGAATCGAAGCGACCTCGTCGGGATTGGCCTTCAGCGCAATGTTCCTTCCACCCCACACCACCACGGGCTTTATCGTGAACCCGGATCGCGTGCTGTAGTCGTCCAGTCGCCCGAGAATCCGATCCTCATGGAGCCTGAGCCCCACCTCCTCCTCGAGCTCCCGCAACGCCGTCTCCTCCGGCCGCTCCCCCGTATCCATCCGTCCGCCGGGCAGTGCCCACTGCCCGGCGTGTTTTCTCAGCTTCAATGCCCGCCTCGTCAGGAGGACGGCGGCATCCCCAGGCTGAGCGTCACTCCGGAATCTCTCGCTCACATCGGCATCATCTCCGATGTCCACCACCGTGATCGCGACCGCAGCCTGATGGTAGCCTTTTTTGTCGTGGGTTTGCCGCGTGAACCGATCCAGATTCGCACGGATATGCGCCAACAGATCCTCGTCGCAAAAAAGAGACGCCGTCGATAAACCTTCGTTCGCCACGCTGAACACCTCACTTGTTTCTGCGGCGTATTTCCCCCACCACGATATTGAACAGGGTCACCACCGTCAACGGTATCACGAAATACAGCATGACGGCGCTGAAAGTCGGCAATGCGTCATGGTGGGTTGCAGCCATCACCAGGTAAGCGGTATAGGCCGCGTAGTACCCCAACAGCAGCAAGCCTTCCCGGCGGCTGATCACGCCGCCGGTAAAAAATATGGGAAGGCATGCAAACGCCACCGCGACCATGACCGGAATATCGAAGCGGATTACCGCAGGCGGCACTTCAATGCCGGCGGGGGCGAAGGCGCTCGTCAATCCAAGCACCGCCATGATGTTGAAGATGTTGCTGCCGACGACATTGCCGACAGCGATGTCCCGTTCGCCGCGAATGGCTGCGATGACCGAGGTCACCACCTCCGGAAGGGACGTACCGGCCGCGACAATGGTCAATCCGATCACCAGTTCGCTGACGCCGATATGCCGGGCAAAGGCCACGGCACTGTCCACCATCCACCGCGAGCCGAGCACCAGCATCGCAAAACCCGCGATAATCAGTATAACATTTTTAAGACGACTCCCGGCGGCCGCGTCTTCGATCCCGAACGCCTTTTCGTATTCCCCGCTCACCGCTGCGCTTTCCCGACGACTCTGACTGATCAGAAACGAGAGATATACAACAAGCCCCACTACCAGTATGAGCCCGTCAATGCGACCCAGGTTGTCGTCCAGCGAGAAGATCAGAACAATTATCGAGAGGGCCAGCATCAAAGGGACGTCGAGCCGAACCAACTGCTGGGACACCGCGAGCGGCGATATCAACGCCGAAATGCCGAGGATCAGGAGAACGTTGAGGATGTTGCTGCCGACAACATTGCCGAGGGCGATGCCGGTCTGTCCGGAAAAAGTGGATTTGAAGCTGACCGCGAGTTCGGGGGAGCTGGTGCCAAAGGCGACCACCGTGAGCCCGATGACCAACGGTGATACGCCAAATGCGGCCGCCAGACGGGAGGCACCCCTCACCAGGGCCTCCGCGCCCACGATCAGGAGTGCCAAGCCGGCGATGAACAACACTGTCTCCATGGTGAATCGATCCTTATGTCACTTCAACTGACTGTCTTTGCCGCCGAGTCGATTGCACCCGGGAAAACTCGTCCGACGCGCTTCCGGCTGCTTCCGGCAAACGATGCACAACCGAACGCCGGGAATCGCCTTTCGGCGAGCCCCCGGAATATCATCGCCGCCCCTTCACAATACATCATGCTTTCACCGCAGGGCAATCGATGTCCGGCCCTTGGTCTTCGGGCTGGTCAGGCTATACCTCGAGTCGATAACCGGCATTCAGCCATGCGGTAAGTCCTCCAGCCAGGCTGTGGACATGGGAAAAGCCGTCCTGCTTGAGCCGACTGGCAACAATGTTGGATCGATAACCGGTGCCGCAAACCAAGGTCACCTCCTCGTCTTTCGGCATATCCAGGCCGGTTGCCAATATATCGGTCATGGGCACATGCACCGAAGCTGCGATATGACCCTGGGCTCTCTCATCCGGTGTTCGCACATCCACGACACGGCCCGAATTCCGATGGTCCAACTGCTGCTTGAGCGCCTGGGCGGATATCGGGGACAGGCTGTCGATAGGCATACCGTGAGAAATCCATGCCGACATGCCCCCGGAAAGATATCCATAAATATTATCATATCCGATTCGATGAAGTTCAGTGGTCATCAGGTCATATTTCTCTCGATCATCCACTACCAGCAACAGATTGTCCAACGGCTCGATCACCATGCCGATCCAGTTGGCCATCTGTTTTTCGAACCCGATGTTGATCGCGCCCGGAATATGAAAACCGCCAAAGGCAGCCGTATCCCGGGTGTCAATGACGGTGGCCCCTTGTCGGCGAATCCGATCGAATTGATCCGGATTGAGCGTCTGTTCCAACGGACATCGCTCAAGAAGCGGCGCGCCTTGAATATTGGTATTGATGATATGGGTGAAGCTTTTGGGCCGCACCGGAAAAGCCCCGGCAATCTGGTCGTGAAATGCATCGAAACCCGACAGTCGAAGCACCGGCTGAGTCAGACGTTCATAACCGAGCGTACTGCTTGCCTTGGCGCTCAGCCCCTTGCCGCACAGAGACCCTTGCCCGTGGGCCGGAAAGACCTCCAGGTAATCCGGCAGACGCTGCAGTTTCATGTAAAGGGAATCGTACAGGTTTTTGACCTGTTCCTCCAGAATCTCCGCGCCGGCGAGATCGGGCCGGCCTATGGAACCGACAAACAGAAGATCGCCTGTAAGAATCATCCACGGTGCATCCGCACGTGCCTTGTCGGTTACCAGAATGGAAATGGCGTTCGGTGTATGGCCGGGGGTATAAATGATCTCGAGCTTGACCATTCCGAATTCGATCACATCGCCTTCTTTCAGCTTTTTGTGATCAAACGTCACCGGTGCATGTTCGCTGAAATAAATATCCGCTCCGGTACGGGATTTCAATTCCTGGTTTCCACTGACATGATCGGCATGTACATGGGTTTCGATAATATGGGTAATCTTCATCCCTTCATCCCGGGAGATATCCATGTAGTCCTGGACATCCCGCTTGGGGTCCACAACCACCGCCTGCCGCGCTCCCGGACAGCCGATAACATAGGAATTGCAGCCCAATCCTGGAACGGTAATCTGTTTGAAATACATTTTTCAACTCCTTGTGTTCATTATTGGATTTAAGCGCCTGTTCACAAAAGACGCCATTTGGCTGAATCTACTGTACCTGCGCATTTTGTCGGGTTAATATATTGACACATAGCGGATAAAATTTCAAGACATCGCCAATAAAGGCCTGGTGAAGAATCGTTCCTTGTAGCTTGAACGAACGCCGGGAAATGAATGAAAACACCTGCCGATGGGATGACGCCCGAACGGGCCGGCGTCATTCCTCAGCCGGCGGCAAAGGGGCTGGGTCGGGACGCGCCGGATCGCTTTTTTCGATATCCGCATCCGCTTTCGAGAATTCCGGATACAGCTTGTTGAGGCAATCCGGGCAGATGCCGTGAGAAAAACTGGCGTCCGTGTGCCTGGAAACATAATGCTCAACCTGATCCCAGTATCCCTCATCGTCTCTGATCTTTTTGCAGTTGGCACAAATGGGAAGGATTCCCCGCAGCGTTTTCACCTCCGCCAATGCAGCGCGAAGCTCCCTGACGACCTTTTCGCGCTCCGCCTCGGCATTCCTGCGATCCGTGATGTCGATGATCAGCCCTTCGATTGCCCGAACGGTGTGCGCATCGTCATAAATGAACACGCCCTGCTCGAAAACCCACTTGGTCTTTCCGTCGGCGGTAATAATGCGGTACTCCATGTGAGCCGCTTTTCCCTCGGTCTCGGCATGCGTCCAGGTCTGCCAGATCCACTCCCGCTCTTCCGGCGGAATCAGGTCTGCATAGGCCAAAACGCGGTTATGGAGCAGGTCCTCGCTTCGATATCCGGTGAGTTGAAGACAGCCCTCGGAAATAAATTCCATCGTCCATTGAGGATCAAAACGGCATCGATAGGCGATCCCGGGAAGGTTGGCCAACAGTACGGACTTGCTGCGCTCGCTTTCGTTCAAGGCGATATTGATCTTTTTCAGACGATAATTCCAGTAGAAGGAAATCCCGATGAGCAGCGCCAATACCCCTGCGATACGCAGCACAAAGGCATAATCCATCGGACGGACGATCTTCACATTGACATGCCGGTTGACGATGGACTCACGTTCCTCGTGCGTGATAGTGGCAATAGCTCGGTTAATGATGTCGCGCAGCATCGGCTCGCTTTTCAAGATACCCATGCGCAGATGATTGCCATATGACTCGGGAGCCTGACCGGCGATTTTCAGGTTGAAAAAACCTTCCTTCCGTATCGTATATGCGGCAATGATCAGCGGACGAAGGGTCAGATCCGCTTTTCGATGGGACACCGCTTCAAAGACCTCGTTTTCGGTGGGCACATTGACGATGGTGAGATTCGGAAAATCCTCACGCACCCGCTCTTCCGTCGAGGTTCCGCTCGGAAGAACGACGGATTCATCGGTCAACTGAGCCGCGTTCGTGATGAAGGGATGCTCTTCGCGGGTGATAAACACGTTCGGATCCAGGAGCAGCGGTTCGGTGAAGATCAGCCATTGCTCCCGCTTGGGCGTCTGATTCAGAAAAGGCAGGATCAACACTTCACCCGCTTTTGACATCGCAACGGCTTCATCCCAATCCCGGGCAACCACATAGGTGAAACGGATCCCCAGCCGTGCTTCTATGAGGCCCATCAAATCCTTTGCGATGCCGGTGAAATTGCCTTTATCATCCATATATTCAAAGGGCATCCAGTCTGGATCCGGACAGACCGTAATAGGCCCCGATTCGGCGAGATAGGCTTGCTCTTCTGGCGTAAGAACCACCCGCGGAAGTGATTCCATGGGTGCCGTTCCAGCCGCCTTTTTCCCCGCTTCGGGCGAGCCCGCACCCGACACGACAGGATTGTAGTCATGCCATGCCCACCAAAGACATGTCGCCAGAATCAGCATCGCAGCGATGCCATGCCCCCATCGAACCGCATGCCGCATCGGTCGACGAAAGCGTGGATGGAGAGTTCTCAAGGTCGTATCCAAAACCTGTCGCACTTTTTCACGCCTCAGCTCAAGTTTCTTCACTATGCCCCGCTGATATACGTCTAAAACGCTTGTGCCGATTCTTCTTGTCGTCGCAACAGGTCGGAAAAAGCATAGCGTAGACCACCTTTCCATGCTCCGGGGGCGACAGCATTCAAAGGCCTCGACACAATCCAATGCTGCGATCTGAGGTTAAGCCTACCCATATATCAGCGATCTTATCATGCCGTTCATGCCCCAGGTTAACAATGACGTCTATGCATCACCGATATACATCATGAGTATCTGCCGTCAAGGTCAATGCCGCTGATCAAGCCCGCAACTTGGCCGCCTCACCAAAATGTATTAATTGGAATTTATCATCTATTATTTTTTCAATACTACAATCTAATCGTTCAATAATTTCTTATATCCACTTATAATTACCTTTTATGACTTATACCCTTCTTGATTTAGGTTGACAATAACATGATGGGTAGCGTAACAAATCCCAATCCGTCACTATTTAATCTCGGTTATTTTAAACCGTTATAAGGTGTTTTTGAACCGTACAATCGGTTTTAATTGTTTCAGTGAAAAAAGTTTAGGTTACTACGTATAATATTTCAAAAAAACATCTATTTCCGGAAGAGGATAATCTTGAGAAAAGGAGATGCGCCATGTACAAACAGATACTCTTTATAGGTGCCTTCGCATATGGTGTCATGATCGCAGTTTTCAGCGTTGTCGCACCAACCGCGTAAGCCGCTTACCATCACATGAGAGAGATGGATTCGGATTACTTTTGTGACGGACGCAACCACAAAAATTACCCATGACCTGCTGCCCGGGATGAATGGGACAGTCCCCGGGGGCTCCGGACAACGACGGCCGGGTGGTGGATCCGACGGCGCAGCTGCGTATCTACTGGTCACTGAAGGAGTTGCAGGTGTTGATGGAGATCGGGATCGATCCTGAAAATACTTAGACGGGAAGGGAGGACAACGGCATGAAGGGAAAGTCAAATCTGATTGCGGTATTGACGGTTATATTGGCGGTCACTTTTTTCGCCACGGCGGTCAGAGCGGATCAGACCGAAAGACTGATCAAAATCCTGATCAAGAAAGGCATCATTACAAGTGAAGAAGCCGAATCCATAGCAAAGGAAATTGAGGCGGAGGAAGAACCATCAGCACCTGTAGCCAAGCAGGAAAAGCCGTCCGGTGACGAATGGACCCGGAACGTTGAGGTGGGCTACAAAAAAGGCGCCTATATCAAAACGACGGACGACCGCTATTCCCTGACCCTGAACGTTCGAACTCAAGGCCTGTTCAGTTATCGGGAACGGGAAGGTAAAGCGGACACGTCGACCTTCAGGGTGCGACGGGCGCGCGTTCTGGCCGGGGGCAACGTGTTTTATCCCTGGATGAAATACGGCACGCAAATCACTTTGGAAGGCGGTGACGCAGCCCTGCGGGATGCCTACATCGAAGCCGACTATTTTGACGCGGTTCAACCCAAGATCGGTCAGTACAAGCTCCCCTTTGACCGCGAATTCATGACATCGGCCTTCAACCTTCAGCTGATCGATCGGTCCATCGCCAGCAGCGAATTTTCCCTTCAGAGAGATATCGGTTTACAACTTTCCGGAAAATTTTTTCAGGACATGTTAACCTACCAGGCGGGCGTTTTCAACGGCAGCGGCGCCAATCAAAGCAATGTCGATCGTGATTTCATGTACATTGCCAGGTTGGTCCTGACCCCTTTGGGTCCCTATTCTTATTCGCAGGCTGCGCTGGATGCACCGGACACCCCGAAACTGGCCGTTGGTGTTGCAGGGGCGTATC
>OBLN01000383.1_pt1 | contig 16275 bp, 13 predicted proteins | sample 1519301 | NCBI WGS metagenome assembly OBLN01 (sample SAMEA2452533, study PRJEB22499) | sediment metagenome | reverse complement strand
CAAGGCCGAGCAACAGCAGCGCCGCGGCGGGGTCGCCGGCCATCTCGCCGCAGACGCTGACCGGCAAGCGATGTTTCTTGGCGCCGTCCATCACCATGCGCAACGCACCGATCACCGCCGGATGCAGCGAGTCATACAGCTCTGCCACGCGGGCATTATTGCGGTCCACCGCCAGCAGGTATTGGGTCAGGTCGTTGCTGCCGATGGAGAGAAAATCGACCCGCTGGGCCAGCGGTTCGATCTGGTAGATGAGCGAGGGGACCTCGACCATTGCGCCAATCTTGGGCATGGTCACCGCCTCGCCCTCTTCCAGCAGCTCGTGGTAGGCGCGGTGGATCAGGATGCGTGCCTCGTCCACCTCCGATAGGGCGCTGATCATCGGCAGCAGCAGTTGCAGGTTGTCCAGCCCCACAGCCGCCTTGAGCATCGCCCTGATCTGTACCAGGAAGATCTCCGGGTGGTCGAGGGTGATGCGGATGCCGCGCCAGCCGAGAAAAGGGTTGTCCTCGGTGATCGGGAAATAGGGCAGCGCCTTGTCGCCGCCGACATCAAGGGTACGCATGGTGACCGGGCGCGGTGCGAAGGCCTCCAGCACCTGGCGGTAGACCTGACGTTGCTCCTCCTCGCCGGGGAAGCGGTCACGCACCATGAAGGGGAATTCGGTGCGGTAAAGCCCCACCCCTTGCGCGCCGCTCTGGATGGAGGGGCGGATGTCGGAGAGCAGGCCGGTGTTGGCGTAGAGGGCGACATGTACGCCGTCGGTGGTCTCGGAGGGTTTGTCCCGCAGCTCCTGCAGGTCGGCGGTGAGTTCCCGCTCCTCTTTTTGCAGGCGCCGGTATTCGCGTTTGACCTCCTTCGGGGCGTTGACGTAGACGCGACCGGAGTAGCCGTCGACGATGATCTCCCGCTCGTTAATGCGGGCCACCGGCATGTCATCCACACCCAGCACCGCAGGAATACCGAGGGCGCGGGCGAGGATGGCGGTGTGGGAAGTGCTCGAACCGCGCACCGAGACCACGCCGATGAGGCGTTTGGGCGGCACTTCGGCCAGCATCGAGGCGGTGATCTCCTCCCCCACCAGGATGGTGTTGCTGGGGTAGGCGGTCTCGCCATTGCCCTTTTGTTGCAGTTGCAACAGGATGCGCCGGCCGAGGTCCCGCACATCGTCGGCCCGCTCACGCAGATAGGGGTCGTCCATCTCGTTGAACACCCGAATATGCTCGCCCACCGTATCGCGCAAAGCGCCGGGGGCCCAGTTGCCGGCGCGGATGCCCTCGGTGACGTCGCCAATCAGGCTGTCGCTCTCCAGCATCAGCAGGTAGGCGTCGAACAGCGCGCTGTCCCCCGCCGGCAGGGCATCGCTGATGTTATCCACCATGGCGCGCACATCCTGCTTCACCCGCTGCACCGCATCGAGAAAGCGCTCCTGCTCCGCCCCCACATCATCGGCCGGGCGATCCGGCACGCTCTCCACATCGGCATGAGCATGCACGGCAACCGCCCGGCCGATGGCCACACCGGGGGCACCAGGCAGGCCGCGCAGAGGGTAGCCATCCAGCCGGCGCGCCGACTGCAGCCCATCGATACCGCCGCTGACCTCGGCGTGGGCGATGGCGCCGGCCAGTTGCGCCGCGATGGTCACCAGCAGGGTGACGATATCCTCGTCATAACGGTATTCGGCGTGCTGCTGCAGCACCAGCACCCCCAGCACCTTGCGGTGGTGGATGATCGGCACCCCGAGAAAGGCGTGGTACCACTCCTCGCCGGTCTCAGAGAAGTAGCGATAGCGGGGGTGGTCCGGGGCGTTGTCGAGATTGAGCGGTTCGGCGCGCTGCGCCACCAGCCCGACCAGTCCTTCATCAAACCCCAGACGCACATAGCCCACCGACTCGGGCAGCAGGCCGTCACTGGCCATCAACACCAGTTCGCCTGAGTCGTGGTCCACCAGATAGATGGAGCAGACGTCGACCATCAGCGCGGTTTTCACCCGCTCTACAATGAGCGACAACGCCTGATCCAGGGTGCGGGCAGCATTCACCTCGGTGACGATACTGCGCAAGATATCGAGCATGCAGCTTCCCTTGCCTTAACAGCAACTAATTAAGAAAATCAAAAAATGAGTGGAATATCAGGAGTGACGGCGATACGGCGCGTTGGCCCTGCGCTCCGCCTTACCCTGAGGTTGCGACGACTTGTCCGGAAACAGCGCCGCTTCGAGCTCCTGTAATGCTTTTTTATAGACCTGGCGCTTGAAAAAGACGATCTCCTTGAGTGGCTGCCAATAGTCCACCCAGCGCCATTGGTCGAACTCGGGCTTATCGCTCAAGTCCAGACGCACCACCTCATCCTCCACCAGCAACCGCAGCACAAACCAGCGCTGCTTCTGGCCAATACAGACCGGCTTGCTGTTAGCGCGGATAAAGCGCTTGGGCAAACGGTAACGCAACCAGCCGCGGGTACAGGCGATGATCTCCACGTGCTCCGGTCGCAGCCCTATCTCCTCACGCAATTCGCGGTACAGCGCCTCCTCCGGGCTTTCGTGGAGCTTGATCCCCCCCTGCGGGAACTGCCAGGAGTCCTGCCCCAGGCGTCGCGCCCACAGCACACGACCCTCCCGATTACTCAGGATTATCCCGACATTCGCCCTATACCCTTGGGAATCAATCACTTGCCTAAACGCTCTCCACTCTAAGTCTATTGATTCTTCCACAAACCTCTATATTTGGGCAAATCGGGCGAGATGCAAACCCGTGACGCTTTTCGTTCCTATCTGTGGCCAGTATCATGCCACTTTACCCATCACTGCAGGAGCATCACCTTGAGGCTGGCTATCTTTGACCTGGACAACACCCTCATCGGCGGCGACAGCGACTACCTGTGGGGCCGCTTTCTGGTCGAGCAGGGCATTGTCGATGCCGAGCACTATGAGCGCGAAAACCAGCGCTTTTATGATGAGTATAAATCCGGGAGACTGGATATCCACGAATTCCTGCGCTTCAGTCTCAGGCCGCTGGCGGAACACGACCTGGTCACGCTGCACAGCTGGCACCGGCAGTTCATGCAGGAGAAGATCGAGCCCATCATGCTGCCCAAGGCGCAGGAGCTGCTGCAACAGCATCGGGAGCAGGGTGACTTCCTGCTCATTATCACCGCCACCAACCGCTTCGTCACCGCCCCCATCGCCGAACGACTGGGCGTGGACGAGATGCTGGCCACCGAGCCGCAGCTGGCCGACGGTCGCTACACCGGCGAGGTGGAGGGTACCCCCTGCTTCCAGCAGGGCAAGGTGGAGCGGCTTGAGCAGTGGCTGGCCAGCAGCGGCCACAACCTGGCCGGCAGCTGGTTCTACAGCGACTCCCACAACGACCTGCCCCTGCTTGAGCGCGTTACCCACCCGGTGGCGGTGGATGCCGATGAGACCCTCAGTGAACACGCCCGCCTGAAAGGCTGGCCGCAGCTCAGTCTGCGCTAATACCCCGCTGATGCGCCCCCTGCCGCTACTGCTCCTGCTTGCACTGGCATGCCTGCTCGCCCTGCTGGCGGCACTGAGCCTTGGCAGCCTCAACCTCACACCCGCTGAGCTGTGGGGCAGCCTGAACGGTCAACACCACGGTATCGCGCGCGAGGTCGTGCTGGAGCTGCGCCTGCCGCGCGCCCTGGCAGCCTTTGCGGTGGGGGCCATGCTGGCCCTGGCCGGTACGCAGATGCAGGTGTTGCTGGGCAATCCCCTCGCCGACCCCTATATCCTCGGCACCTCCGGCGGGGCCGCGGTGGGGGCGCTGCTGGGAATGCTGCTCGGGGCCGCCACCCTCACCATCAACCTCGCGGCCTTTGCCGGTGCGCTCGGCTCGATGCTGCTGGTATTCGGACTCGCACGCGGTGCAGGCGTCTGGTCCAGCACCCGGCTGTTGCTGACCGGTGTGGTGGTGGCCGCAGGCTGGGGTGCCATCATCAGCTTTCTGCTCTCCATCGCACCGCAGCAGAACCTGCCCGGCATGCTGTTCTGGCTGATGGGGGATCTGACCCACGCCACCATCCCCTGGTTGGGTCTGGTGGTATTGCTGCTGGTGCTGCTGGCCGGTCTGCCGCAGGCGCGCAGCCTCAACCTGCTGGCCCGTGGCGAGCAACAGGCCGCGGTGTTGGGCGTGGCCCCTGAACCGCTGCGACTGCAGCTCTATCTCGGCGCCTCCCTGCTCACCGCCACAGCAGTCACCATTGGCGGCAGTATCGGTTTTGTCGGACTGGTGATCCCGCACCTGTTGCGCCTGCTCATCGGCAGCGATCACCGCTGGCTGCTGCCGGCATCCGTGCTTGCCGGCGGCACCCTGCTGCTGTTTGCCGACACCCTGGCCCGCACCCTGTTCGCCCCGCAACAACTCCCGGTGGGGGTATTGACCGCCTTGCTCGGTGTGCCGATGTTCCTCTTCCTGTTACACAGGAGCGCCAGGCCATGAGCCTGCTGCAGGCCCTCGACGTCAGTTTCGGGGTAAGCAAACGCTTACTTTGTGAAGGGCTTACGCTTCATATCGAGGCCGGCGAGTGCTGGGGGATACTGGGCCCCAACGGCAGCGGCAAGACCACGCTGCTGCACACACTGGCAGGGCTTCACCCCCTGCAGGCGGGGCGGATCACGCTCGGCGGCAAGCCGCTGGAGCAGCTGGACCGCCGCGCCATCGCGCGACAACTCGGCCTGCTGTTGCAGGATAGCCACGACCCCTTCCCCGCCACCGTCTGGGAGACGGTACTGAGCGGCCGTCACCCCCACCTCGCACGCTGGCAGAATGAAGGAGAGAGTGGGTGGGCGATCGCCCGCGAGGCGCTGGCAACCATGCAGCTGTGCGGCATGGAGCAACGCCAGGTGCAGACCCTCTCCGGAGGGGAGCGCCGGCGCCTGGCGGTGGCCACGCTGCTGACACAAGCGCCGCCGCTGATGCTGCTGGACGAACCGCTCAACCACCTGGATTTACGTCACCAGCAGCTGTTGCTCGCCACCGTTCGGCAGCGCTGCGCCGATGGTCATGGCATCATCATGGTGCTGCACGACCCGAATCAGGCATTGCACTATTGTGACAAGGTATTGCTGCTGGAGGGGAACGGCCGCTGGCAACAGGGCAACAGCCGGGAGCTACTGACCGCCGAGAGACTCAGCGCGCTGTATAACTGCAGAATTGAAGGGGTGGAGCTGGCGGGCAGGCGCTGGCTGCACTATCTCTGAGGGTCGTCCTGCTCATCCTCGCCCTCGATCCAGCGGATGAGTTTTTCCCACTGCTGGCGGTCCTGGCGAATCTTGTAGCCCTGCCATTCATGGATCCCCAGCCCCTCTTCCGATGACTGCACGTAGTTCTGCGTATCCCGCAGATAGGTGACAAAGGGAATGTTAAGCGAATCGAGAAAACGCTGTAGCGAGAGATAGATCCGGGTCTGCTTGCGCACCCTGTTGGCCACCACCCCAACGCGGATGGAGCGCGCCCGCACCTTCGCCACCAGCAACAGGTCCTTGATAAAATGCGAGGCGGCATGAATGTCGATGGGCGAGGGCAGCACCGGCACGATGATGGTATCGGACTCGCGCACCAGGTCGATCAACGGCATACCGTGGATCCCCGCCGGGGCGTCGAGGATGAGGCGTTCGGTTTCGGCCGGCAGGCGCATCTGCCAGCTGCGGGTCATTCCCGAGGTCGGCTTGCGAAACGCCGCCACACCGTGAATGGCCCGATGCTGTTCGGCGCGTTGCGCCAGCCACTGCATGCTGGAGCCCTGCGGGTCGTAGTCGAGCAGGGCAGCAGTGCGCCCCTGCGAGGCGTAGTAACTGGCAAGATTGGTGGCGATCGTGGTTTTGCCGCAGCCCCCCTTGGCGTTGACCACCAGTACGCGGCGAACCGTTCTGGCCGACGCCGCATCGGGCACCACCAGCCCGCCGGCCGGGCCGTTATGGGCAGCGATAGGGTTGGATTTAAGTAACTGCATCACCACTCCCTGTTCGGTTTGGCCAACGGATCATTTGCCGCCAGCCTCCTGACCGTCAGTGCCGGCAAACCTTTCAACATAAAAACAACGAATTACACCATATGTGTAATGTAGTGCATGAATTATAGCGCGTATTTCCGCTTATACCAGTAATGATACCTCCGGCACAGCGCGGAAACCGGAATCAGATCACGTTGCCGCCATTCCCTCCTTCTGCACAATCCCGGCCCGGCAGCGCGGAAGAGGGAAATATGACCTTTATCATATGGTTAGCTTGTGGCTATACTGCGTGTTCTTTCACCACGACCACAGCCACCGATGACTGCCTGCCACACACTGACCAAAGCGGCCATTCTGCTCCTGCTGGGCGGCAGCGGCACCGCAACCGCCGAGACGGCCTCCCTGTCACTTCCTGATGAGCAGGTGGAGGAGTATCAACAGCTACTGGGGCTGCTGGAGGAGCAGACCACCATCGCCACCAAGACGCGCCTCAATGCCGACTATGTGCCGGGCATGGTATCGGTGCTGCACGGCGATGAGCTGGAAGCCGGCGGCTCGCGCACCGTATGGGAGGCGCTGGCGATGGTGCCCGGGGTTGAGATCGCCATCGAAGAGAGCGGGCGCAAGCAGGTCGTCGTGCGGGGGCTGGGGCGCACCTACGCCTCGGGCACCGTCAAGGTACTGCTCAACGGCGTGGCGATGAACTCGGCCCAGACGGCCCACGCCAGTCCGGTGCTGAACATTCCCATCGAGCAGGTAGAACGCATCGAGGTGATCCGCGGTCCGGGCTCGGCAGTTTATGGCGAGTTTGCCTTCACCGGCGTGATCAACGTCATCACACGCAGTGATGAGCGCAAGCTGTTCCTGCGTGGCGCTGAAGGCGACCATCGCGGCGGCGGCGCCATCTACAGCTACCGCGCACCGGACAGTGACCTGAGCATCGACCTCAATGTCGGCCACTGGCGGGAAGACGGCGGTGGTGTCTATGTCGAGGAGGATCTCCTCTACGCCAGCGGTGACGAGGCCTTTTCCAATGCCCCGGGACGGACCAACGAGGCGCAGCGCGACACCACCGCCCTGCTGTCCGTACAACGCAACGGCTACCGCTTCAAGCTGCAGTGGCTGGAGGATGGTTTCGGCGACTATTTCGGCATCAACGAGGAGTTGCCGCCGGATGAGCAGCGCATCGTCACCCGCAACCGCTACCAGGGTCTGGAACTGGGCAAGCTCTATGCCATCAGCGAACGTCTCAGCACCGACTTTCACGCCAGTATGCTGCGCACGGAGGAGGAGAAAGAGCGGCAATTTGTTGGTAACTCCGCACCGGTTGCCGATAACCTCCCTCCGTACGTCATGAACCGCGACTACGCCGAGCACCGCAACAGCGCCGGCATCGATATCAACTGGGAACCCGAGGAACAACATCGCCTGCTGTTCGCGCTTAGCTATAGCCACATCAGGGTCAAACAGAGCTACGACGAGTGGGGTCTGGACGGCGGCACCATGACCGCCTTCGACCCGCTCATCACCAGCGGCACCGAGCGCCACATCCACAGCATGTTGCTGCAGGATGAATACCGTCCCTCCGAGCGGCTGACACTGACCGCGGGGCTGCGCCACGACGACTACTCCGACGTCGGCACCAGCACCACCCCACGCCTGGCCGCCGTCTACCGCCTTGACCACCGACACATCTTCAAGGCCCAGTATGCCCGCGCCTTTCGCCCCCCCCACCTTCTACGAACTTGGCGGGGCGATCGATGACATCGCCCCCTCTACCATCACCACCTACGAGGCGGGCTACATCTACAAGGGTAACGACAACGAGCTTGGCCTGACACTGTTCCACTCCGGCATCAAGGACCCCATTACCTTCCGCACTGAAGGCTATGACAACGGTGGAGACGTCTCGCTCCATGGCGCCGAGCTGGAGTGGATGCACCGCTTCAACCGGCGCGCCAGACTCAACAGCAACCTCTCCTGGCTGCAGTCGGAAGACAGGGATGCGGCCGACCAACCCCTCGGCGGCTCCAGCGACTGGCTGGCCAATGTCAGTCTCGATCTCAAGCCCGCTCCCGATAGCCGTGTCAACATCCGCTACCGCTATGTCGGTGAGGTGCATCGCGAGGTGAACGACAGCCGCGAGGCGTTGTCTGACTACAGTACGCTGGACCTCACCTTCAGTCAGCTGGATCTATTCAAGCAGGGGCTCAGCCTTCGGCTTGGCGTCAAGAACCTGCTGGATCAGGAGGTCACCTACCCCGCTCCGGCCGACACCTATCCGCAGGACAGGCCCCGGCCCGGCCGCCTCTGGTGGGCCGGTTTGAGCTACCAGTTCTAGGACCGACAACACATGGCAGGGATTGCACTCAAACAGCGAAAGACGCTTTGGCGCTGGCTACTCTACGCCACGTTGCTGTTATGCCTGGTACCGGCGGCAACCGCTGACTCAGCGGAGAGGCGCATGACCAGTGTGGGGGTGCGCATATTCCCTTCCGTCCTTGCCGCCAGCTTCAAACTCAACAGCCAGCCCCAGGGCAGCCCCCTTGTTATCTACGTGGTATACAAGGATGACGCCGACCACGCCAGAGCGGTGTCCGAGCGGTTGGCGCAGATGGGCCCCATCAAGGAGCACCCGCTGCAGCCACGCGAGATACCGGCGAGCGCCCTGTCAAAGCTCGATGGCCCGGCGCCATTTGCCATCCTTGTCAGCGAGAATGTCGGCAGGGAGCTGCCAGCGGTCATCGACTATTCACAGAAAAATGATGTTCTCAGCTTCTCCCCCTTCAGTGGCGATGTGGAAAAAGGAGTCCTCACAGGCATCATTGTCAGCGACCGCGTCCTTCCCTACATCAACCTGAGGACGCTCGCCGGCATGAGCTTCACCTTCAAACCCTTCTTTCTGAAAGTGGCCGCCGCCTATGCCCCGTAAAATCGAAATGAAAATCCCCGGCAGCATGCAGGCGCGCCTGGGGCTGATCTTTCTGATACTGACCGCCGCCGTCACTTCGCTGTTCACCCTCTACTGGCTGTGGGTACTCGAGCCCCGTCTCGAGGACGATGCCAGAACACAGGCGAACGTCATGGCCCACTCACACGCCTGGCTGCTGGCGGATGCGCTAAACAGCACCAGCGAGCCGATAAACAAACTGGGGCTGGCGATGGACGAAATTCTCGTACTGACCAACCCCAATACCGGCGAACCGTTTATCGAAGGGCTCAGCATCGAGCTCGACCCCACACTCACTGACATCCCGGACGATACCCCCCTTGTGCGTGGCGACATGCGCTGCCGACACTGTTTCAGCAGCGACATTCCCCTCTACGCCATACAGAGCGGCGAGCTGCTCGGTGTTGCCACCTTCCAGAGCGACAGCCGGTTCTTCGAGCAGTTGCTCAACGATGTGCGGATACGCCTCTACCTCACCATGTCCATACTGGTGCTGCTGCTCTCCGCGGCCTGGTGGATCATCCACAGCCTGCTTGTCCGTTCGCAACGCAGCGATGCCATACTCAGCCAGACCTTTGACGCCATGTCGGTGCCGGTGATAGCGGCCAGCACCGACCTCTCCAGGATAATCCACAGCAACCAGAGCGCCCGGGACAGTTTCGCCGACACTCTCACCTCCCCCGGCACCTCAGTGCAAGGCATCTTTCATGACCACTACGACTTTCAAGTGCTACAGCAGGCTGTGCGCATGGGACAGGACGTCAATGGCTATGAGTGTGAACTGAGTGATCATAACGGAGCCCCCTACTGGGCACTGATCTCTGCCACCCGGGTCAACTTCCACACCCGCGCCGCGGTCATCCTCAGCATCACGGACATCACCTCGCTAAAATATGCCGAAAGTGTGATTCGCAGCTCCGAGGAGCGCTTTGCCACGGTCGTCGACAGCATTGACGATCTGGTCTATGTCGCCGACATGCACAGCCATGAACTGCTGTTCATGAACAAGGCGGCGAAAAGGTTATTCGGCAACAGCAAGGGCAAAAAATGCTGGGAGGTCCTGTACAAGGATCAGAGCGAACCCTGCAAGCCCTGCACCAACGACAGAATTCTCGACAGGCATGGCAACCCTTCGGGCATCTACAACTGGAGCTTCCACAATGCGATGACCAATCAGTGGTTCCGCTGCAGTGACCGCGCCATTCGCTGGGTCGACGGACGCATGGTGCGACTGGAGACCGCGACAGACATCAGCGAACTGAAACAGGCCCAGCTGGAACTGGAAAAGGCCCGGGACGGGGCTGAGGCGGCATCACGGGCAAAGAGCAACTTTCTGGCCACCATGAGCCATGAGATCCGCACCCCCCTGAACGGCATCATCGGCATGGGAAAACTGCTGATGCGCAGCTCACCGCGCCCGGATCAGCTGGAGTACATTGATGCCATCAACCTCTCCAGCGAACAGTTGCTGCTGCTGATCAACGACATTCTCGACATCTCCAAGATAGAGGCCGGGAAGCTACAACTGGAAACGCAGGACTTTTCCCTCGACCAGCTTGTCAACGAAACCATCATGCTGTTCGAACTGCGCGCCCGCGAGAAGGGACTTGCACTGACTAAACGCATCGCCCCGGACACCCCACTGTGGCTGCATGGCGATGCCACACGGCTACGCCAGATCCTGCTTAACCTCATCAGCAACGCTATCAAATTCACCGCAGAGGGCAGTGTCCGCATCGAGGTTGCCGGCAGGGAGCTGCCAGGGCGGCGGGCGGAACTCAGCCTGTCGGTGATCGACACCGGTGTCGGCATCCCGGCAGAACGGGCCGAGCAGATCTTCGACGAATTCACACAACTGGATGTCGGCACAGCGCGCCGCTATGAGGGCACCGGCCTCGGCCTTGCCATCTCCAGGCGCCTGGCCAATGCCATGGGTGGACAGCTCCGCCTCAGCGACACCGGCACTGGCGGCAGCACCTTCAGCGTCAAGCTCGAACTGCCGCTGGCAGAGCAAGACAAAGAGTCGTGCCTGGCAACACTGGGCCACGACACACCATTGCCGCCGCTGCACATCCTCCTTGTGGAGGATAATCTCATCAACAGCAAGGTGGCTCAGTCCCTGCTGGAGCAGGAGGGACACACGGTTACCACCGCCAGCAATGGCGCCGAAGGGCTGGAGCGTCTGCAAGAAGAGGAGTTTGAGCTGGTTCTGATGGACCTGCACATGCCGGTCATGGACGGCATCGAGGCCACCCGCGCCATTCGCCGTTTGCCGGAACAACACAAGCGGGGCATCCCGATCATCGCCCTCACCGCCAACATCATGCAGGAGGAGCGTAACCGCTGCCTCGACGCCGGCATGGACAACTTCATCGCCAAACCCTTTACCCCGGAGAAACTGCAGCAGGTCATGTGCCAGACCCTGAACCAGGTTCAGCAGCACAGCGGCGGCTGAGCCCCCCCCTCCCGTCTATGACCCCGGCAGGCACGTTCCCGCCGCGCCAAACCGTGTAGAACTCATGCCAGGCTTGACAGCATTACAGTATCGGAATTACCTTTGCCACAGTTTCAGGTGTTCCACAGAGCAGTCGCTCCACGGAATGAAACGGGAAATCGGTGCGTCCCCTGAACCCAGGAACCGGACAACTCCGATGCTGCCCCCGCAACGGTAAGCGGTTAAAAGCTCAATCACACAGCCACTGCGCGTAACGCGCGGGAAGGCGATTGAGTCGGTGTGTCACACATACCAACCGTAAGCCCGGAGACCGGCCTGAAGCAGACTTGCCAGTACTGCGGTGGGCGGTATACGGGTGCAAACCGACTGCAGTATCTCTGTTTCCACTCATCCCCTGCCCACCACTGGTTTCAACTCGACACTGCACGCGCGGGTGAGCGCAGAGGAACATCATGACTAAAAATAAAATGCTTATTGTCGCCATACTGGCCGGCATTTCGACCATCAGCGCAGCGGAAAACAGTACCGTTGAGCCCATCATCGTCACGGCCACTCGCCATGCAATGAGCGACACCGACGCGACTTATGCCTCCGAAGTCCATACCCGCGCCGACATTAACCAATCCGGAGCACTCGGCCTATACGACTACCTGGACCGCCACACTTCGCTTACGGCGATGCCCAGCTACGGCAACCCGTTCAGCCAGAAGCTCGACATGCGCGGCTACGGCATTGGCAGCGGCTACCAGAATATCGTGGTTACCGTTGACGGGCGGCGGCTTAACAACATCGATATGAGCCCCCAACTGCTCGGCGCGATCCCGCTCGCAAGCATCCAGCGCATCGAGATCACCAAAGGCAGCGGCTCGGTAATCTACGGCGATGGCGCCACTGCCGGCGCCATCCACATCCATACCCGCAAGGATGCCGGACTCTCGGCACGGCTGACTGCCGGCAACCACGGCGTGGGAAGCACCACACTCTCCGCCGGCCTGAACGAAGGCATCGCCGCACTCAGCATTAACGCTGAAAATTATCACCACGACGGTTTCAGCGCACCCGATATCAACGGTCAGCGAGACAGCTCGAACAGCAACAGCGCCCGCGCCGAGCTCACACTGTTCCCTACCGACATGCTGGAATTTCGCCTCGGTGGTGGCCAGAGTCGAATCGATACCACCTACCGCGGCAGCCTGAGCGAAGAGCAGTTTAATGAGGATCCGACACAAAACGGTGCTGCCAGTTATACCAATCAAATATTCAATGTCGATGAGCTCACTGCCGGGCTCACCGCCGAACTCGGCTCGGCGCACCGAGTGAGCTTCGTGCATAGCCGCGAGGATAAACTCTCCGAATACTCATCGGGCTGGCAGTCCGAGTACGAAAACCGCTCCAGCGAGCTGAGCCTGCTCTATCAGCAGGGGCCGGTGAACATCAGCAGTGGACTGCAGCAATTCGAGGGCAGCCGTTTCGGTAGCGACAGTGAGACCAGCAAGACTAACCGCGCGGTCTACCTCCAGGGTGACTATGCCCTAGGCGCCACCACGTTATCACTTGGCGGACGTCGTGCAGAGGTCGACTACCGCTACGAGTCCGACAACGGAGAAACACTCAAGAAAACCGAAGATCTGAGTGCCTACGACATTGGGTTTAACCATCGTTACAACCAGCGCCTCAGTGTATTCGCCAACTACAATGATGCCTTCCAGGCCCCTGATATCGACCGGTTCTTCTCCACCGACTGGTTTACCATGACTACCAGCTTCAACGGCTTTATCGAACCGGCACACAGCAGGACGCTGAACATCGGACTCAACCACGAACGTGATGACAGTCGCCTCAAGCTGACAACCTTCTACAGCCGCCTAGAAGATGAGATCTACTACTACAAGAACGGTCCCTGGAGCGGTATTAACACCAACATTGACGAGTCGCACAAATACGGTCTTGAACTGCAGGCAAAGTACCAGTTAAGTAAAAAATTCAGCACCTCCCTTAACTACGCCTACACCCGCGCAGTCATCGACAGCGAGGACGAGGGCGATGGCGCCTTTGATGGCAAAGAACTTCCCGGTGTATCGGATCACACAGCTACACTCTCACTCGGCTACCGGCCTAACGAGCGCAGCAGTATCGACTTGAGCCACAGCTATCGTAGCGAGGCCTATGCCGCAGAGGACTTCGCCAACGATTTCGAGCAAAAGCAGGCAGCCTATAACAGCACCGACATAGGCTACCGCTACCGAGTCGGACAGATGGAGCTCTTCGCCAAGGTGGAAAACCTCTTTGAAGAGGCTAATGGCCTTTGGATTCGCGACGATGCCATCTATCCGGTCAGCTTCACCCGCAACTGGCGTGTCGGAGTCAGCGCGCAGTTCTAGCGAAGGCCGAGACCTTGAGCATCAGCCGAAGCATCACCCCGATATCGCAACAGCAGCCGCTGTTGCGGTTCATGCTTATCTCACTGACCCTCCACGGGGCGGTGCTGACAGGCTGGGCGGTGACACGCCCACTCTCGCTGGGAGAAACAGCAGAAAGCAGAACAGCTGTCACGCTACAGGCGACCATAGCCGCCCCTGAGCGCGCAGCTGAAAAACAGCTCAACCCTGTTCCAACAGCAAAGTCCGCGCCCGTGCCAAAGCCCAAGGCTTCATCTGCAGAGCGCAAGGTGCAGCCAGTACCACGTGCAGCGTATGCAGAAAAAAGGACCCAAAAATCTGCCGGCGACACCGCTGCGAAAGGGGCACCAGCCGTGCCACAGCAGCAAGGCGTGCAGCACAAGAATGCGCTGGTAGAACAACAGATCGTCGTCACAGACATTTCAGAAAGCGAACGACAGCGGTTACTCGGCCGGCTCCGTATCGCGCTTGCCGAACACTTCCATTACCCCATGCAGGCCAGACGCCATGGCTGGCAGGGCGAAGTAGTGCTGGAGCTACACCTGGAGCGTGACGGCCGCATCCATGATACCCGCATTGCCCGCAGCTCCGGCCACGGCGTGCTGGACCGCGCCGCACTCAAGGCGCTGGCCAAGATCGAACGACTGGAACACAAGTCCGCGCGCGGCTTCACCCTGCAAATCCCCGTTATCTACCGCCTGGAAGGCTAAGGAGTATGCAAATGGGACACAGACTTTCCAAGATCTACACCCGCACCGGCGACAGCGGTACCACCGGCCTTGGCGACGGCACCCGGGTGGAGAAGGACCATATCCGCATCGAGGCCTTCGGTACGGTGGATGAACTCAACAGCGCCATCGGCCTGGTTCGTGCGGAAAATCTGCCCGAGGGACTGGACCGGCAACTCAGTGCGATACAGCACCGGCTGTTCGACCTCGGTGGCGAACTCTCCGTTCCCGGCTACCTGATCATCAGCCAGGCCGAAGTGGACGAACTGGAGCAGTGGCTCGACCAGCACAACGCCGAACTGCCCATGCTGAAAGAGTTCATCCTGCCGGCAGGCGGTCATGCCACCGCCCACTGTCACCTGGCACGCACCATCTGCCGCCGCGCCGAACGTCGTGTCTATACACTATCCAAGAAGGAGAAGGTAAACAGCATGGGTATCACCTATCTCAACCGCCTCTCCGATCTGCTGTTTGTCATCGCCCGCGTGCTGGCACGGTTTGAAAACGGGGAGGAGGTGTTGTGGCAGCCGAAGAAGTGAACTCAAGTTCAAAGTTTAAAGTTCAAAGTTCAAAGACCACGGGCTTCGGGCGCCGATCCGCTACAGATGACCCCGTGGTTTGAATGCGCCTCCTTGAACCTTGAACTTTTAACCTTGAACTGGTTTTTCTGACTTTGAACCTTGAACCTTGAACCTTGAACCTTGAACCTTGAACCTTGAACCTTGAACCAGACCATCAATGAAAAAGCTTCTCCTGATAGCCGCGCTACTACTGAACGCAGCCGTAGCTGCTGAACCGGCCTGCCCGCGCATCGTCAGCCAGTCGCCCTACATCACCAAGTCGCTGCAGTGGCTGGGGCTGGAGTCATGCATCGTGGGTGTCAGCCGTTATGACGAACTCGATCGCCCCCACAGCGGTGGCGTTCTCGACCCGGATAGCGATCTCATCGCCGCGCTGCAGCCAGAGCTGCTATTCACCTCCGACTGGACCCCGGCGGAGAAACTGGCCGCCATCACACCGAAAGGTAGCCGCAACTTTCGCCTCGGCGGTTTCGCCAGCATGGCGGAGATCGAGACGAACCTGCGTCTCATCGACCGTGAAGTCGGCATCCGCGATATCGAAGCACGGGTCACTGACTTTCATCGGCAGTGGACGAACCTTGCGGCCCAGGTTAACGGCAACGGCAAAAAAGTGCTGCTCCTCTCCGCTTGCTCCGGTATGCCCTACTCCTTCGGCCAGCAACGCTGGCTTAGCGATCTGTTCACCAAGGCCGGTTTCGTCAACGTGGAGACCGCTGAGAAGATCCGCCACATCAAACCGGGTGAAGAGCTAGCTACCCTCAATGCGCTGATCAACGAACTCGAACCGGAACTGCTGTTCATCTTCGAGCGCAAGGAAAACGCACAGTGCGCCTTTATCAAGCCGAAGACGCCACTCCGCTTCATCAACCTCGACGGTGACAAGTTCCTCCACCCTGCCCCAGTATTGCTGGAGGGGCTGGCCGAGCTCCAGCATCACCACTCACAGTGGAAAGATTAATGGCAACAGATAAACACCAGCGCCACAGTGAACGCATGGCGCGCAAAAAGGCGGTGATTGATGAGAAGATCCAGGCCGCCGATATCGACCGCGGCATTGTGGTGGTGCTCACCGGCAACGGCAAGGGAAAATCCTCCTCCGCCTTCGGCATGCTTGCACGTGCCCTCGGCCACGGCATGCATGCCGGGGTGGCACAATTTATCAAGGGGCGCAGCGACACCGGTGAAGAAGCCTTCT